>Ga0134128_10001870_pt1 | contig 26590 bp, 25 predicted proteins | sample KB31754_FD_96462 | JGI IMG/M metagenome (GOLD analysis project Ga0134128, IMG submission 96462) | Terrestrial soil microbial communities with excess Nitrogen fertilizer from Kellogg Biological Station, Michigan, USA - KB3-175-4 | ecosystem: Environmental > Terrestrial > Soil > Unclassified ...
CAGCAGCCTGGGCAGCAGCACCGACTGCACCCGGCCACGCCGGCCGCTCGAATTGACCAGCGCCGACATGTGCTTCAGCGCGGTCTGCGGGCCCTCGTACCCGAGGGCGGCCAGCTGACGCTCGGCGGCCTCGGCGGTCATGCCGTGCGCGATCTCCAGGCCGGCCGGGCCGATCGATTCCAGCAGCGGTTGGTAGAAGAGTTTGGCGTGCAGCTGCGACACCCGCAGGTTCTGGTGCCGCAGCTCCTCGCGCAGCACCCCGGCCGCATCGTGGCGACCGTCGGGCCGGATGTGGGCGGCCCGCGCCAGCCAGCGCACCGCCTCCTCGTCGTCGGGTTCGGGCAGCAGATGGGTGCGCTTGAGCCGCTGCAGCTGCAACCGGTGCTCGAGCAGGCGGAGGAACTCGTAGGAGGCGGTGAGGTTCGCCGCGTCCTCGCGCCCAATGTAGCCGCCCTGGCCCAGCGCGGTCAGCGCGTCCACCGTCGACGCCACGTGCAGCGACTCGTCGCTGCGCCCGTGCACCAACTGCAGGAGCTGCACGGCGAATTCGACGTCGCGCAAGCCGCCGCTGCCGAGCTTGATCTCGCGGCCGCGGACGTCGGCGGGTACCAGTTGCTCGACGCGCCGCCGCATCGCCTGCACCTCGACCACGAAGTCCTCACGCTCGCAGGCGACCCAGACCATGGGCATCAGCGCGGCCAGGTACCGCGCCCCGAGCTCCGCGTCGCCGACCGCCGCGCGCGCTTTCAGCAGGGCCTGGAACTCCCAGGTTTTCGCCCACCGCTGGTAGTAGGCAACGTGCGATTCGACCGTGCGAACCAGCTCTCCGCTGCGGCCTTCGGGTCGCAGCCCGGCATCGACCTGAAAGAACGCCTCGGAGGCCAGCCGCATCATCTCGCCGGCCACCCGGATGGAGAGAGTGTCGGCCTGCTCGGCGACGAAGATGACGTCGACGTCGCTGACGTAGTTCAGTTCGCGGGCACCGCATTTGCCCATCGCGATGACCGCCAGCCGCGGCGGCGTTTTGTCGCCGCACACGCTGCTCTCGGCCACGCGCAACGCGGCGGCGAGCGCGGCGTCCGCCAGGTCCGACAGGTGGGCCGCCACCACGGTGAACGGGACCACCGGTTCGTCCTCGACGGTGGCGGCCAGGTCGAGTCCGGCCAGCACCAGCAGTTGATCGCGATACAGGGTGCGCAAGCGCACCATCGCCGAACCGGGATCCGCCAACGCCTCGTCGACGCATTCAGTGAACTTCGTGCACAGCTGCTCGTGGGTGCGCAGAGTGACGTTGCCGCGCAAGAGTTTCCAGGACCGCGGGTGGGCGATCAGGTGGTCCCCGAGGGCCAGCGACGACCCGAGCACGCCGAACAGCCGACCGCGCAGGGGACGTTCGGCGAGCAGGGCGGCGTTGAGCTCCTTCCACCCGGCGTCCGGGTTCTCCGCCAGCCGAACCAGGGCGAGCAGGGCGGCGTCGGGGTCCGCGGCACGCGACAGCGACCACAGCAGGTCGACGTGGGCCTGGTCGTCGTGGTCGTGCCAGCCCAGCTGCGCTATGCGTTCGGCCGCTTGCGGATCGACCAACCCGAGCCGGCCGACGCTGGGCAGCCGGGGGCGCTGCGTCGCGGGTTTGGTCACGACCACGACCGTAGCGCAACCAGCCGATCTTCAGTCACGGGCGGCGCATCCCGAAACGGGAATTGCGCTACAGGGACAGATATGTGCGCAGCTCGTACGGGGTGACGTGGCTGCGGTAGTTGGCCCACTCGGTGCGCTTGTTGCGCAGGAAGAAGTCAAAGACGTGCTCCCCCAAGGTTTCCGCGACCAGCTCGGAAGACTCCATGGCACGAAGCGCGCTGTCCAGGCTGGTCGGCAGCTCGCGGTATCCCATCGCCTGGCGCTCTGCGGGGGTCAGGTCCCATACGTTGTCCTCGGCCTGCGGCCCCAGCACGTAGCCCTTCTCCACCCCGCGCAGTCCGGCGGCCAGCAGCACGGCGAACGTCAGGTACGGGTTGCAGGCCGAGTCGGGGCTGCGGACCTCGACGCGGCGCGACGAGGTCTTGTGCGGGGTGTACATGGGCACCCGCACCAGCGCGGAACGGTTGGCCGCCCCCCATGACGCGGCGGTCGGCGCCTCGCCGCCCCCCACCAGACGCTTGTAGGAATTGACCCATTGATTGGTGACCGCGCTGATCTCCGAGGCGTGCTCGAGTATCCCGGCGATGAAGGACTTGCCCACATCGGAGAGCTGCAGCGGGTCGTCGGGGCTGTGGAACGCGTTGACGTCACCCTCGAACAGACTCATGTGCGTGTGCATGGCAGAGCCGGGATGCTGCCCGAACGGCTTGGGCATGAACGACGCGCGGGCACCGTTCTCGATCGCGACTTCCTTGATGACGTAGCGGAAGGTCATCACGTTGTCGGCCATCGACAGGGCGTCGGCGAAGCGCAGGTCGATCTCCTGCTGGCCGGGCGCGCCCTCGTGGTGGCTGAACTCCACCGAGATGCCCATGAACTCCAGCGCTTCGATCGCGTGGCGGCGGAAGTTGGAGGCGGAGTCGTGGATCGCCTGGTCGAAGTAGCCGGCGTTGTCGACCGGGACGGGCGGCGTCCCGTCGTCGGCGCCGGGCTTGAGCAGGAAGAATTCGATCTCGGGGTGCACGTAGCAGGAGAAACCCAGGTCGTTGGCCTTCTGCAGTTGGCGACGCAGCACGTGGCGCGGGTCCGCCCACGACGGCGATCCGTCCGGCATGGTGATGTCGCAGAACATCCGCGCCGAGTGGTGGTGGCCGCTGGGTGAGGCCCACGGCAGCACCTGGAAGGTGGACGGGTCAGGGTTGGCGACGGTGTCGGATTCCGAGACCCGCGAGAAGCCTTCGATCGACGATCCGTCGAAGCCGATGCCCTCTTCGAAGGCGCCTTCGAGTTCGGCCGGGGCGATGGCGACCGACTTGAGGAAACCGAGCACATCGGTGAACCACAGCCGAACGAAGCGGATGTCTCGTTCCTCGAGCGTGCGCAGCACGAATTCCTTCTGGCGATCCATAACTCGAACAGTATGCAACGGCTGTTAATTCTGTGTTACCGATGCCCGCTCAGAACCGTTGCAATGATCGCGGACGGGGCTGCCGGCGCCGGTCAGGACCGGCAGTTCAAGGCCGCCGGCGGCGTGCCCGCGACGAGGTAGCGCACCACGGCGCTGTCCACGCATTGGTCGCCGTTGAACACCGCGGTGTGCTGCGTCCCGTCGTAGGTGATCAGCGGACCGCCCAGCTGGCGGGCCAGATTGACCCCGGCCTGGTAGGGGGTGGCCGGGTCGTGCGTGGTGGAGACGACGACGACCTTGCCCGGCGCCATGGGCGGTGCGGCGTGCGGCGCCGACGTCGCGGGCACCGGCCACAGGGCGCACAAATCGCGGGGAGCGTTTCCGGTGAACGGGCCATAGTTGAGGAACGGCGCGGCCTGCCGGATCCGCTGATCGGCGCTCACCCAGCTGGCCTGGTCCGTGGGGTTGGGCGCGTCGACGCACCGGATCGCGTTGAACGCGTCCTGGTCGTTGGAGTAGCGCCCGTTGCGGTCGCGTCCTTGATAGTCGTCGGCGAGCGCCAGCAGGTCGCCCGCGTCGGTGCCGCGCGCCAGGCCGAGCAGGCCGCTGGTCAGGTATTTCCAGTGCGCCGGCGTGTAGAGCGCGTTGATGGTGCCGGTGGTCGCATCGGCGTAGCTCAGCCCGCGTGGGTCCGAGGTGCGGCCCGGCTTGTGGACCAGCGGGTCGACCAGGGCGTGGTAGCGGGCGACGAACTGGGCCGGGTCGGTGCCCAGCGGGCAGCCCGCCGAGCGGGCGCAGTCGGTGGCGTAGTCGTTGAAAGCCGTTTGGAATCCCGCCATTTGGTTGACGTTCTCGTCGATGGGGCCGACGGTCGGGTCGATGGCGCCGTCGAGCACCATCGCCCGCACGTGGTTGCCGAACTTCTCCAGGTAGGCGGTGCCCAGCTCGGTGCCGTAGCTGTAGCCGAGGTAGTTGATCTGATCGTCGCCCAGCGCCTGGCGCACCGCGTCCATGTCACGCGCGACGGATGCGGTGCCGGCGTTGGCCAAAAACGCGGTGCCCATCCGGTTGACGCATTGCTGGGCCAGCTGCCGATAGAGCTGCTCGATATGCGCAACGCCGGCCGGGCTGTAGTCGACCATCGGTTCTCGCCGGTACGCGTCGAACTCGGCGTCGGTGCGGCAGCGCAGCGCCGGTGTCGAGTGACCTACTCCCCTGGGATCGAAGCCGACCAGGTCGAGGTTGCGTCGGATCGGGGAGCTCTCCAGGTCTGGGGCCATCGCGGCCACCATGTCGACCGCCGAGCCGCCGGGACCACCCGGATTGACCAGCAGCGATCCCATCCGTTGACCGGTGGCGGGCACGCGGATCACCGCCAGCTTGGCCTGGGCGCCGCCGGGGTTGTTGTAGTCGATCGGGACGGACACGGTGGTGCACCGCGCGGCGGGGATATCGCTTGTGTCCGTGACGAATTGGTCGCAGCTCCCCCAGCCCTGCGGCACCGCGGCCGCCGGCGGATTCGGGGCCGGCGTCTGCCCGGCACCGGGTTCGGGGGTCGCGCCGGCAACCGGCACCGGGGCAAGCGAGGAACCGCCGAGCAGAAGGCCGAATGAAAGCAGCGCCGAGCTCAAGGATCTCAGGCGCGACATGGCTGTCATCGTTGCAGCCCCGGGTACCCGTGGCAGCGCGAAACGGTCACGCCTTGGTCTCGGCCCTCAATCGGCTCGAGTCCTCGCGGAGCGTGCAACCACAGCAAGAAATCCTTCAAAACCTCGCAGCCAGTGCACGTTCGACGCCAGCAGTACGGCTAGCACTTTGCGCCGCTCGGCGGTGTGGTGCCGCCGACCAGGTAGGCCGTCACGTAGTTGTCGATGCAGCCGTCGCCCTGGAAGACGACCGTGTGCTGGGTTCCGTCATAGGTCAGCAGCGAGCTGCGCAGCTGGCTGGCCAGGTCGACCCCGGCCTTGTAGGGAGTCGCCGGATCGTGGGTGGTCGACACGACCACCGTCGGCGCCAGGCCGGGCGCGGAGATGGTGTGCGGCTTGCTCGTCGGCGGCACCGGCCAGAACGCGCAGGTGCCCAACGGCGCGTTCCCGGTGAACTGCCCGTAACTCATGAACGGCGCGATCTCCCGGGAGCGGCGGTCTTCGTCGATCACCTTGGCCCGGTCGGTAATCGGTGGCTGGTCCACGCAGTTGACCGCCACCCGCGCGTCGGTGGCGTTGGTGTAGTGGCCATGCACGTCGCGGCGCATGTACATATCGGCCAGGGCGAGCAAGGTGTCGCCGCGGTGGTCGACGAGTTCGGACAGCCCGTCGGTCAGGTGATGCCAGAGGTTTGGTGAGTACAGCGCCATGATGGTGCCGACGATGGCGTCGCTGTAGCTCAGCCCGCGTGGGTCGTTCGTCGGGACCGGCCGGCCGACCATCGGGTTGTCGGGGTCGACCATCGGGTCGACCAGGCTGTGATAGACGTCGACGGCCTTGGCCGGGTCGGTGCCCAGCGGACAGCTCGGTTGCTTCGCGCAGTCGGCGGCATAGTTGTTGAACGCGTCCTGAAATCCCTTGGCCTGGCGCAGGTCGGCCTCGATGGGGTCGGCGTTGGGGTCGACGGCGCCGTCGAGGATCATCGCCCGCACGTTGTTCGGGTAGGCCTCGGCGTACGCCGAGCCGATCCGGGTGCCATAGGAGTAGCCGAGGTAGGTCAGCTTGTCGTCGCCCAGCGCCGCCCGGATGGCATCGAGATCCCTGGCGACGTTGACCGTGCCGATGTTGGCCAGAAAATCCTTGCCCATCTTGTCGATGCAGCGGCCGACGAACTGCTTGGTCTCGTCCTCGATGTGCGCGACGCCGGCGGGGCTGTAGTCGACGTTCGGCTCGGTGCGCAGCCGGTCGTTGTCGGCGTCGGAGTTGCACCAGACCGCCGGGCGCGACGCCCCCACGCCGCGGGGGTCGAAGCCGACCAGGTCGAACCGTTCGCGGACCCGCTTCGGCAACGACTGGACGACGCCCAACGCCGCTTCGATGCCGGACTCTCCCGGCCCGCCCGGGTTGATCACCAACGAACCGATCTTGTCTCCGGTAGCGGGAAAACGAATCATCGCCAGCGTCGCGGCGTCGCCGCCGAGGTTGTCGTAGTCGACCGGCACCGCCAGCTTGCCGCACAACGCGCCGGCGGGGAGTTTGATTTTCGGGTTCGCGGCCCGGCACGGCGTCCACTCCACCGCCTGGCCCAGCTTCGGCTCGGACATGACGGCGCGTCCCACCACCACGCGTTCGCAGCCCGATACAAGCAGCGCGACGGCGGCGATCGACGTCCAGATCAGCAACGTGCGCGCGCGCGTGCCGCGGCGAGACGAACCCATGCCAACATATGCTGCCAGAGGAAACCTGAGATCCTGATGAGCGGCACCGCCGGGCGTCCGCCGCGCGCGGAGCATGGTCTGTCTCACACTGCCGCGGCGGTGCAACTGCGCAAAAGAAATGGCAGAATGACACCGTCAGACGAACCCGGGGACCCGCACAGGGCCACGAGGATCGACCCGACCACCCACTAGGGACAACGATGTCTGAGCACAACGTTTACGGTGCCACCTCGTCTGCGCCTGCGCAGCCGCTCACCAAGATCCGCACCCACCACCTGCAGAAGATGAAGGCCGAAGGCCACAAGTGGGCCATGCTCACGGCCTACGACTATTCGACCGCCCGCATCTTCGACGAGGCCGGCATCCCGGTCCTGCTGGTCGGCGACTCGGCGGCCAACGTCGTGTACGGCTACGACACCACTGTGCCGGTGTCGATCGACGAATTGATTCCGTTGGTACGCGGCGTGGTGCGGGGCGCCCAGCACGCCATGGTCGTCGCGGACCTGCCGTTCGGCAGCTATGAGGCCGGGCCCGCCGCCGCGCTGGCCGCCGCCACGCGGTTCATGAAAGAGGGCGGCGCGCATGCGGTGAAGCTCGAGGGTGGTGAGCGGGTCGCCGAGCAGATCGCCTGCCTGACGGCCGCGGGCATCCCGGTGATGGCGCACATCGGGTTTACCCCGCAGAGCGTGAACAGCCTGGGCGGCTTCCGGGTCCAGGGCCGCGGCGACGCGGCGGAACAGACCGTCGCGGACGCGATCGCCGTCGCCGAGGCCGGGGCGTTCTCCGTCGTCATGGAGATGGTGCCGGCCGAGTTGGCCACCCAGATCACCGGCAAGCTGACCATCCCGACGATCGGGATCGGGGCCGGACCGAACTGCGACGGGCAGGTCCTGGTTTGGCAGGACATGGCCGGCATGAGCAGCGGCAAGGCCGCCCGCTTCGTCAAACGCTTCGCTGACATCGGCGCGGAATTACGCCGAGCCGCAACGCAATATGCGCAAGAGGTGGCCGGAGGGGTTTTCCCCGCCGACGAACACTGCTTCTGATCGGCCGCGCAACCCCGACATAGCCGGCACGCTCTGCCGCGCTCTCAGACCACCGACCCCAGCGTCCCGCCTGGTTGACGACGTTATCCCGCTCATCACGAAACACGCTGAAATGCGTTGTGTTACAGGGATGTACGATTGCTTTACAGAGAAGATTCGGACTCTAAGAGCAAGGGTGAACCACATCGACCGGGGGTATCCTGGTGGCTTCGTGCGCCGTCGAACGGTGTTGAAGTTGCCGCTGCTAGTGGCAGGAGGCATCGCTTTGGCCCACACACCACACGCGTCCGCGCAGCCGCCACGCACGTCGCCGCAGGCAAGCCGCTGGTCACCCGAGCGCGCCAACCGCTGGTATCAAGCGCAGGGTTGGCCGGTGGGCGCGAACTACATCACGTCCAACGCCATCAACCAGCTGGAGATGTTCCAGCCCGAAACCTTCGACCCCCGGCGCATCGATACCGAATTGGGTTGGGCCCGCGCCAACGGGTTCAACGCGGTGCGGGTTTTCCTGCACGATCTGCTCTGGGCGCAGGATCACCGAGGGTTCCAGGGCCGTCTCGCGCGGTTCGTCGACATCGCGGCCCGCCACGGCGTCAAACCGCTGTTCGTCTTGTTCGATTCGTGTTGGGATCCGTTCCCCCGACCGGGTCCGCAGCGCGACCCCCGGCCCGGCATCCACAACTCGGGCTGGGTGCAGAGCCCGGGTGCCGCGCGCCTCGACGACCGCGGCTACGTCCGCACCCTGCGCGCCTACGTCACCGGGGTCCTGACGCAATTCCGCAATGACGACCGCGTTTTGGGCTGGGACCTGTGGAACGAGCCGGACAACCCCGCGGACACCTACGCCTCGGTCGAGCGGAAGGACAAGCTCGACCTGGTTGCCAACCTGCTCCCCCAGGTATTCGAGTGGGCGCGCCTGGTCGATCCCCGCCAGCCGCTGACGAGCGGGGTGTGGGACGGTGAGTGGGCCGACCCGGCGCGCCGCAGCGTCATCAGCGGCATTCAGCTCGACAACTCCGACGTCATCACCTTTCACTCCTACGGCGAACCGGCGGCGTTCGAGAGGCGCATCAGCGAGCTCGCCCCGCTGGGGCGCCCGATCCTGTGCACCGAGTACATGGCCCGGCCGCTGGGCAGCACGGTGCAAAGCATCCTGCCCATCGCAAAGCGTGCCAACGTCGGCGCGTTCAACTGGGGATTGGTCGCCGGGAAAACTCAGACGTACTTTCCCTGGGACTCCTGGGACCATCCGAACCCGGATCCGGCGATGCCGCAGGAATGGTTTCACGACCTGCTCGGCCCCGACGGACGGCCGTTCCGGGCCACCGAGATTCAAACGATCCTCGAGTTGAGCGACCTGGCGATGCATCTGCAGCCGCCACCGGCCCGCTGACGGGGACGCGTCAGCGGCACCGATTCTGGAAGTCGGTCAACGGCTGGCGAATGCCCTCGAGGTCGGCGTGGGTCTGCGGGTTGGCATCCATGTACTGCTTCAACTGGTCACGCATGTCGCTGCGTGGCTGACCCTTCAAGCTGGTGAAGTAATCGTTGACGTCCGGGTGGGTGAACAGGTAGCCCGACGTGGCCGCGGCGACGCCGGCCGAAACCTGGGCCAGATCGGCCGCCGTGCAATTGGGTAGCGCAGCGGGCGTCGGCTGCGGATCGTCCATCGGCAGGTCCGCGGCAGCCGAACCGACCGCCGCCAAAAGCATTGTCACACTGGCCGCGCAGGCTGCCATTCCACCGGCAACGGCTCGGGCTGCCGGGCGAACAAAACACACCATGGAAACGCTCCTTCGTCGACCGTCCGTGAGGCGAGCGGGTATTCGTACCGCAAACCATAAGGCGTTTCGGCCCCGCGCATACGCGAATCAGGCGGCAAAGAATCGCGGGGCCACGGTAGGGTCGGGCCGTGGCGGAAGTCCTTCAGACCCAGGTTTGTGTTGCCGGTGGGGGTCCCGCCGGCTTGGTTCACGCGCTCTTGCTCGCCCGCGCCGGGGTTCGGGTTGTGGTCTTGGAAAAGCACAATGACTTTCTGCGTGACTTCCGCGGCGATACCGTGCATCCGAGCACCCTGCGGATCATGGACGAGCTTGGGTTGGTCGATGAGCTGCTGCGCCTGCCGCACACCAAAGTCGACCGTGTCGCGTTGGACACCGACGGGTCCATTCGCACCTTGGGCACGTTCGGAGTGCTCAAACGGCTGGGTTTCAACCAGCCGTATATCGCGTTGATGCCGCAGTGGGACTTCCTCGACTTCCTCGCCGAAAAGGCTTCTGCGTACCCGGAATTCACGCTGGTCCGCAACGCCGAGGTCAAAGACCTGATCTTTGACGGCGATCGAGTGATCGGGGCGCGCACGCCCGAACTCGAGGTGCGCGCAGACCTGGTGGTCGGCGCGGACGGGCGCAAGTCGGCGGTGCGGAACGCCGCCGGGCTCGAGGTCGGCCGGGCGCACTCGCCGATCGACGTGCTGTGGTTTCGGCTGAACTGGCGCCCCGGCGATCCGCAGGAGCTCTACGGGGTGGCCCGTAAGGGCCTCATGATGGCCCTGATCTATCGGGGCGACTATTGGCAGATCGCGTATCTGGTGCCGAAGGGGTCGAACCCCCGCGATGGATCGCTGGAGGCGTTCAAAGAGCGCATCGTATCGGCGCGACCGCAGCTGCGCGAACACGTCGACGACCTTCGTTCCTGGGACGAGACCAGTGAGCTCGACGTGCGGGTGGACCGGCTCAAAACGTGGTGGCGTAGCGGCGTGCTCTGCATCGGCGATGCGGCCCATGCCATGTCACCGATCGGCGGTGTCGGCATCAACCTCGCCGTCGCCGACGCGGTGGCGGCGGCCAACATCCTGGCCGCCCCCCTGCGCGAGGGCCACCTGCGCGACACCGACCTCGCCAAGGTGCAGCGCAGGCGAGAGCTGCCCACCCGGCTCATCCAGGCTATTCAGGTGGTCGCCCAGGACAGGGTGGTCGCGCCCAACTTGAACGGTGACCTGTCACCCATCGCGATACCCGCGATCGTGGGTCGGGGCCCGCTGCAATTCATCCCGCCGATCGCATTCGGACGAGGCCTTCGCCCCGAACACGTACGCACTCCAGACGTGCACACGGCCTAACTTTTCCAAGTCCGGCGGCCTGGCCGACGGTGTCGATATTCTTCATTCCCCGGCCGCCGACCGGGTGACGACGGCACAATGCAACGAAGGCTACGAAGGAGATTGCACATGAATCGCCGCCGCGGGCTTGCCGCATTGCTGGTGTTCTCGGGCGTGACCGCCGTTCCCGCAATACTTACCGCCGTGCCGTCTGCCGATCGGGTGGAGGCGAGCGTGTGCGTCAGCGCCGGACGGCGCGTCTCGGTGAGCGGGTGCACCAACATCGCCGACAACATCGCACGCTATGCCCCGCCGCCGGCCGCGTATGCGCCACTGCCGGAGGACGAGGTCCCCCCTCCACCGCCGCCGCCATAACCTGGTCATCGCGGTATGGCAGGCTATGGGTCTCATCCCCACCGTCCATCACGTTCAAGGCCGCAGCGACGCGCCGTCAACGGAGCCGAAGATGCCTGCAAAAACGCCGCAGACCTCGCGTCATCTGGAGGTAGAGCGCAAGTTCGATGTTGGCGAGTTCACCGTTTCGCCTTCGTTCGAAGGGATTGCCGCGGTTGCCCACGTCGAGAAGTCACCGACGCAAACCCTGGATGCGACGTACTTCGACACGTCCGCGCATGACCTCGCGCGCAACAAGATCACCCTCCGCCGCCGTACCGGTGGCTCCGACGCGGGATGGCATCTGAAGCTGCCGGCCGGGCCCGACGCGCGAACCGAGGTCCGCACACCGTTGGACGCATCCGGACCGGGCGGGAACAACACCGTGCCCAACGAGTTGGCGGATGTCGTGCTGGCGATCGTGCGTGACCGTCCACTGCAACCGGTCGCGCGCATCACCACCGAGCGCGAGAGCCAGGTGTTGTACGACGCGGCGGGCACCGCGCTGGCCGAGTTCAGCAACGACCGCGTCACCGCGTGGTCGACGCGAGGCCCCGACGACAGCTCCGAAGCCACCTCCGATGGCACCTCCGATGGCACCGACGCGCCGCCCATTCAGCAGGAGTGGCGGGAGTGGGAATTGGAGCTGCTCGATGCGGGCGGTCAATCCAATGGCGCGGCCGGCACCGAGCTGCTGAACCGGTTGAGCAACCGGCTGCTGGACGCCGGCGCCGTGCCGGCCGGACACGGCTCCAAGCTGGCGCGGGTGCTCGGCACCACGCCACCGCCCAACGGCGCGCAGCCGTCCGGGGATCCGTTGCAGCGCGCCATAGCCGAGCAGGTCCGCGAGCTTCTGGTGTGGGATCGCGCCGTGCGCGCCGACGCCTACGATTCCATCCACCAGATGCGGGTGACCACCCGCAAGCTGCGCAGCCTGCTGCGTGATTACCAGGATTCGTTCGGGTTGCCCGAGGAGGGGTGGGTGCTGGACGAGCTGCGTGAGCTCGCCGCGATTTTGGGCACGGCGCGCGACGCCGAGGTGCTCGCCGAGCGATACGAGCGTGACTTGGACCGGCTCGCACCGGAATTGGTGCGCGGTCAGGTGCGCGAACGTCTGGTCGGGGGCGCCCAGCGTCGCTACCAGACCGGGCTGCGCCGGTCATTGGTCGCCATGCGGTCGCAGCGATACTTCCGTTTGCTTGACTCCCTTGACGTGATTGCGGCCCAGGCCCCCGGCGCGGCCTCGACCGAGGAACAGGCGTCGGTAACCATCGACACCGCCTACCAGAAAGTCCGCAAGGCCGCCAAGGCGGCCGCGCAGGTCGACAGGGAGCAGCCCGACGACCACCACCATCGCGACGAATCGATACACCGAATCCGCAAGCGCGCCAAGCGGCTTCGGTACACCGCGGCCGCTACCGGAGCGGACAAGGTGTCCGAGCGGGCCAAGGCCGTCCAGTCGCTGCTCGGTGATCATCAAGACAGCGTGGTCAGCCGGGAACACCTGCGCCAGGAAGCCGAGATCGCCCACGCCGCCGGCGAAGACACCTTCACCTACGGGCTGCTGTACCAGCGGGAGGCCGACTTGGCCGAACGGTGCCGCCGCGAGCTGGACGGCACCCTGCGCAAACTCGCCAAAGCGGTGCGCAAAGCGGGGCACTAGCCGCCGAGCAGACGCGCTTCGCGGCTGCTCACCAAAGGGTGGGCGGGCGAGTTGGCCTGTAAGCCGGAGTCTGTTATCTGGGCGTTTGCACCGTTTGCTGTGTTGGCTTCGCCAGAACCATGCTGGTCACAGCGTTGGCTGTGTTGGCCAATGACGGCTGCCGCTAAATCTGCTGCGGACTGACTGCGGACCAGAACCGGCGCCCTGCACGCCGAGGGCGCGCTTGCCGGCCCGGCGTCGGTGGAACGCGGGCGCCCTCGAAACGGGCACTGTGGACGCCACGATCACCGAGGTGCTGGCCGGCTACTACGCGCCCGACGAGCATGGCCGAGGCAAGCCCGAGTCGCTGTATGGGTCGCTGAAGATGTGGGCACATTTGCAGCGTGAAGGCATCCCGGTGGCCAAATCCACCGTAGAGCGGTTGATGCGGCGAAACGGCTGGCAGGGCGTTGGCCGCTGCAAAAAGGTCCGCACCACCATCGCCGACCCGGATGCGGTGCGGCCACCGGATCTGGTGGAGCGCCAGTTCGGTGTGGGCGCGCCCAACGTGGGGCTCGTTGCCGACTTCACCTACGTGAAGCTGGTGACCGGGGTGTTCGTCTACGTCGCGTTCGTCATTGACGCCTACGCCGGGGCCATCATCGGCTGGGAAGCCTCCGGCTCCAAGCACACCCGCTTCGTCGAATCCGCGATCCGCCAAGCCGCCGCACTTCGCGCCCGGCAGGGCCGTCCCATCGAAGATGGCATCCACCACAGCGATGCGGGATCGCAGCATACGAGTGTGAAATTCGGTGAGACACTGGGCCTTTCGGGACTCCGACCATCGGTCGGCAGTGTCGGCGATGCCTACGATAACGCGTTGGCCCAGACCACGATCGGGCTCTACAAGAACGAGTGCATCCGAGCGGATTCCCCGTTTCGTCGCGGCAAGCTCAACACCTTGGGCGACGTCGAGTACATCACCGCCGACTACGTCGCCTGGTACAACCAGCAGCGCCTGATGCACCGCCTCGGACGCGTTCCGCCCACCGAAGCACAAGCCAACTACTATTCACAAACCGTGACCGGCCGACCGGCCGGCTCACAGAACCCCGAGGGTGCATGAAACCCGGGATGGGTTCAGTCCACCGCCCATGGAATGCCCTGCGAGGACGAAGCGTCGCGGCAGGGTAACCGAGCTTCCCGCCGCCAAGGTCGCGCTGGCGGTAAGTGACGCCCGCTCACCTATGAACAGGTCGGCCACCGCGCGTTGCAACGCCATCTCACCCAACCAGGCGGCGTCACTGGCGAAGAGGTTTGACGTCAACGACGGGGTGACAACGATACTGTTGGTCTGCTGGGCAAGCACTGCCGCCGTGTAGCTGTAGAGCGGGGCGCTGGCGAGGAAACCGTGTTGCAGGTAAAGAAGTCGAGTCGGCGATTGCGGTTCACTCGGGAAGTACCAGTTCGCCGGCACGACGTGCCCGGTTCCGACTGGAATTGTCAACATGGATCGGCGAACAGTAACTGTGCTGTCCGGCGGAAGAGTCGGAGGTCCTTCGACAACCCTTATCACGCTGATCATGACGGTGAGGATGATGTCAGGTGGGTGGGCTTATCGCGCGAAAGCCGATCGCATCGAATCGTCGCGAGCTGAGAGTTGTTACCTATCAATATATTAGCTACTCCTGATTGTTGCGCGGTCAGCAACCAGGCGCGGATCTGCCGTTGTCCGAGGACGAGGCCGGCACCGCCGGTGACTCGGGTCCGGCCGCGGAGGTGGTTGCCGAGATCGAAGGCGGGCGGTAAAGCCGTGGCGCACACCGGTTCCGTGGCATCGTGGGACGACGTTGCCGACATGGTCTCCACGGCCGTCGACGCGCTCGGCACGCTTACCGGAGTGGTGAACAACGCCGGAATCGTACGCGACAGTGGCCAACGCCGCCGAGGACGACTGCGACGCCGTGATCGCGGTGCACCTCAAGGGCACATTCGCGGTGACGAAGCATGCATGCGCGTACTGGCGCACACAGGCCAAGGCGGGCAACCCGATCGACGCACGGATCGTCAACACCGTGTCGGGCGCGGGGCTGTGGGGCAACATCGGCCAGGCCGGCTACGGGGCGGCCAAGGCCGCGATCGCCAACCTCACCGTCGTGACCGCGATGGAGGGCCGCCGCTACGGCGTGGTGGCCAGCGCCATCTCACCGCTGGCGGTGACCCGCATCAGTGAGGACTATTTCAAGGGCGACCGCGCCGCCGACCCCGCGCTGGATCCCGCCCGCAGCTCCGAGGTTGTGGCTTGGCTGCAGTCGGCGGAATCGTCCTGGCTGACCGGTCAGATCCTGCGCGTCGACGGTCACAAGCTCAGCCGCATCGAGGGATTCGCCGAGGCGCCGAACCGATACCACGCCAAAGACGGTGCCTCGCTGGAGTTTTCGGAGCTCGGTCAGGCGGTCAGCAGGTTGTACGGCACCGCACCGCGCGGGCTGGCCGGTCCATTGCCGACGGGCTGACTTTCTCGCGAGCAGACGCAAAGTGCGCACTTTCGTCGGCATGTCGCGTGACTTTGCGTCTGCTCGCCATAGTAGGTGGCGTCAGCTGCCGTCCGCGGCACCTCGCTCCCGCCCCAATAACAACAGCAGGTCCTGGTGGATCTCCATCCACACGTCGTGATAGCTGTCCGACAGCGGCTTGGTGAACGCATCCGGATCACCGGCTTCGGCGCGTTGTAACGCGGAATTCAGCCGGGTCAGGTAGCCGGAATACCACGGCAGCACCTCGCACACAGAGGCAAGCGCCGACGTCACCTCGGTGTGAATACCCTTGAGGCGCGGTAGCGCGTCGGCGAGGTCGCGGTCGGCCTGCCAGTGGGTGCAGAACTCTTTGAAGCCCTGGTTCAGCGGCAGGAATTCGGAATACGCCGTCTCGACGCGGGCTTGGCAGGCCAAGTCAGCGATCAGTCCTCGCACGCGTGCGGTGTGATCTGATGCCGCCTGCGGCGCCAACCGCCATCCCGTTATCCGGCCGGACCGGTGCACCACCTCGCCGGCGGTCTCTGCTGCCCGAAGGCATTCCTCGACGGTGGCCTCCGGTACACGTGCCATGGCGGCAATGGCACCGGTGGTGGCGAATCCATTGACGCGCAGCAGGTGGAAGATGACGAACTTCGTCTCGATGGAAGTCATTTTCGCCTACTCGAATTTGACTTGCGCGGACCGATCATCGCCGCAAGTATTCCGCGGACTGCTGACTCGAAGGTCTTCTCACCGTGGACGTCCACGAACTGGTCGGCGCACATCGTGACCGCGGGAAATTCGTCAGGCCGAAGCCGTCGAAACCACGCCCGGATTTTCGCCAGCGTGGTGGTGGCGAGCGTTTCGGAGCGGGCCCGGTCGAACAGGACGTCCCCTAACAGGTAGGCCACCAGTGTCCTCAGGGCACTCATCGCCTCAGCCGGTGGCATGCCCGCGGCCAGCAGATTCGCGAGCACATCGTCGATAACGTGCAGAGCGTTCGGAGTCAACAGAGCGTTCGAAGCGAACAGCGGGTGCACCCCGGGATGACGGCTGAGCGCTTGCCGCATCGCGAGAAGCACTGTCAGGATCTGCTCTTCCGGCGAACCTCCCCGAGACTCCGGCAGCTCGATCTCGTCGAACGCCGCGGCCAGCATCAACTGGTGTAGCGCCTCCATGGACGGTACGTGCCGGTACAGAGCGCTCGCCACGACACCGAGTTCCTTCGCCAGTCCGCGAGCGTTGAGTTGACCCAGCCCTTCCTCGTCGGCAATCCCGATGGCCGCATCGACCACCCGACGTTCGTTGAGGGCGGGCCGTTCCCTGACGCGCTTCACCGCAACCATCGGACTGAACTTAGTTCACCTAGACCCGGGGCCGCAAGGAAAATTGGGGGTTGACCCACACGACGCGGTCGGCCATTGTGAACTTAGTTCTCTAACCGGCCCGGAGACGACAGGAGTGCCTTATCTGTGACTGAAGCGGACGTCTTCGAATCGCCAGTTGACCCCACCATGCCGATAGGGACCCGGGTCAACATCGGTGAGGCCTTCACGGGCGTGGTGCGGCCCCTTGATTGGACCGCCGTGGGCATACCTTGCGACCGCGGAATCCGGCAGTTAATGCGAGATCTCGGCATGATGAAGAACGATCCGCCTGGATCGTGGGCGATGCGGTTGCATCGCGGTCGCGCCTACATCAACCTGTCGTGGGCACACTGGCAGCTGGACGGTCGTCTCCCGGGGGCTCGGCCCAGCGACCTCGCCCTGGGCCTTTCGCAAGATCGCGATATGCAGGTGACGCGACCGCCAAGGCCAAGCTCTGCCGAACGGATCATCAAGGCACCCTTTGTTGTGCGCGCGGTTGCGCATGTCGTCAGGGCCATCCGGCGCAGCGACCGATGGCTCGAGGAAGCCCGCGCCGAGTGGGCCGCCCTGTCCCTGGACGGCGCCAAAGACAGCGATCTCGTCGACGAACTCCGACGGCTTCGTAAGGATCTGGAGTCGGCAAACGCCGAGCACTCCCGCACAAGCCTGGGTAGCAGCGCTGTGTTCGCGCTGCTCTGCCGCACCCTCGAGAAGGTCGGCTCCCCCGCCGACGACAGCGTTCTCACCCATCTGATGAGCAATGTTGGACGCGTTGAAAGCGCCGCGCCGACAATCGAATTGCGCAAACTCGCCGCAGAGGTGCGCAGCCGCGCGGCGAACGTCATTCCGAAGGTGCAAGAACAATCGCCGCGGCACGCCGTCACCATTTTGCGGCAGGGCGCACCGGAGTTCGCCGACCGGTTCGATGCAATCGTGGCCCGGTACGGCTACCGCAGTGGGACGGAGTTCATGGTCACTGCGCCATCGTGGCGGGAGGATCCAGGACCTCTCGTCGTGTCGCTCTACGGCATGCTGTCGCATGGCGAGGCACGCGATGCGAACGACGGAACACCGTCCCGTGACATCCATGTCGCGCTCGCAGACATCCCGGCGTGGGTTCGACCGCTTGCCCGGACGTTGTGGGCATGGGCTCGGGCCGGCGTCCGGGCGCGGGAGGCCACCAAGGCGCTGATGATCATCCGTGTCGACGCGATCCGCAAGTGCGTCAGGGAAGCCGCACGCCGCCTCGCCACCGCGGGACACGTGGATGACGAACGCGACGTTAGTTTGCTGACGGTTGACGAACTGGAAGCAGCGCTGCTCGGCAAGCCGGTCGATCTCCGGCGGATAGTGGCCGATCGAAAGGCCGCCGTCAAGACCCTCGAGAACGAGCCGAACCCTCCGCTGTTCATCGACGGTGCCGAGCCGCTCGACTGGCAACTCGGGGACAACGACCAGCGCGAAATCCAGGGTATCGGCGTCAGCGCGGGTGTCGTCGAGGGTCGGGTATGTGTGGCCAAAGGCCTCGACGACCTCGTCGACCTAGAGGATGGCCAGATCATCGTCGCGCCCTACACCGACGCCGGATGGACGCCCTACTTCGCCATCGCCGAGGGCATCGTCATCGAAACCGGCGGGCTGATGTCCCACTGCGCTGTCGTCGCTCGCGAGCTCGGCGTCCCCGCGGTGGTCAACGCCCGCGACGTCCTCGACCGGGTGAAGTCCGGTGATTGGCTTCGCCTGGACGGCAGCACCGGCGCCGTTGAAATACTCAGACGGGAAGGACCCGAACATGTTCACCCCAGCCGATGACGGGCTTCATCTCCCAACCACGGACGACTTCTGGTGGTCCGAGACGTACTTCTTCCAGTTCCACATCCCCGAGCCACGCATTTCGGTGGCGTTGTATCCGTGGCTGCGTGCCAATCTCGGGATGTGCGCTGCGGGCGTCGCGATTTGGGACGATACCGCCGATCTGCCGTGGGAGATGTTGTTGTGGGACTGGCAGTGGCAACTGCCGATGCCCGAAGGCAAGCTGCCGAACATCTCGATTGCCAACGGAATTGAGATCGAATGCCTGAAACCGCTGCAGCGCTATCACATCAAGTATCGGTCCTCCACGGAAACCGATCGCCGAGTCGAGCTGGATTTCACGTTCACCGGCATCCACCCCGTGTACCCGATCAGCATGGAGGCCCTCAAATGGGTGGGCACAGGGCACTACGACCAGATGGGCCGGGTCACCGGCCGCCTGGAACTCGACGGAGTGGCTTATGACTTCGACGAGTTCTCGATCCGGGACAGGTCCTGGGGCGCTCGACCCGATATGGGCGACGGCATCGGCTACTCCGCGTACAGCTTCGCGATCGCCGACGAAACCGACGGGGTGCACGCGATCTGGGCGTGTGCGGGCAACGGCGACCTGATGTTTGTGGGCGGCGTCCGAGTGATCGACGGCGAGACGATCCGTCTCCGCAACGGCCGCCGCATCGTCGAACGTGCTAAGGACACCGGAAAACCTGACGTCGTGGAGGTTGCGTTCGAGGACGAGAACGGCGGCGTCTACTCGGCACAAGGCAGATGCCTCAACGGCGGCCCGTTTCATCCGCGGCCGAACCTCTTCGCGTGGACCAGCCTGGTCGAGTGGGAGCGCGACGGCCGGGTGTTCTATGGCGGTGATCAGGACATCTGGTCCTACAACCTCTGGCGGGATTACCGCAGAGCCTTGAAGGTTGGCACGACGGCACACATGGCGGCCATCCCGAAGCTGGACACGGCCGTCGGAATCGGCGGGTAAGCAATGCCCTTCGTCAGGATCGGCGAACACGCCGGCTTGAACCGCGAGTTGGTCGGCGGAAAAGCCTTCAGCCTCAACACGATGGCGCGGCTAGGACTGCCGGTCCCGCCGGCTTTCGTTCTGACCGTCGACGAATGCGCCCGCTACCTGTCCGGCGGAACCCTCACCGACGAGGTACGGCGGGGGTTGCGCATGGAGGTCGCCGAACTCGAGCGAGCACTCAACCGCACCTTCGGCGGCGGCGAACGCCCCCTGCTCTTGTCGGTGCGGTCTGGGGCCGCCCGCAGCATGCCCGGCATGATGGACACCATCCTCAACCTTGGCATCAACGCCGATGTCGAGCAGCGTCTGCGTGAGTGGACCGGTGACGGCAGGTATCCCGCGGACAGTCATCGCAGATTCGCCGATCAGTTCCGCAGCGTCGTCGGTGTGGCACCTCCCGACGATCCTTGGGAACAGCTAGAAGCCGCGGTGGGCGCCGTCTTCCGGTCGTGGCAGTCCTCGCGCGCCACCGCGTACCGACGCCATCACGGGATGTCGGATGACGGTGGCACGGCCGTCACGGTGCAGGCGATGGTGTTCGGCAACCTCGACGACAAGTCCGGAACGGGCGTGCTGTTCACTCGCGACCCCGTGAGCTCTGCCTCGAAACCGTTCGGCGAGTGGCTGCCCGGCGGCCAGGGCGAAGACGTCGTCTCGGGCAGGAGTACGCCAAAGCCCTTGGAAGAACTCAGTCGCTCACTTGCCGAGGTGTACGAGGAATTGATGACGGCCGCGCAGTTGCTCGAGCGCTCGGTGCGCGACGTACTGGACATCGAGTTCACTGTCGAATCGGGAACGCTCTGGCTCCTGCAATGCAGAGTCGCGAAACGCTCGGCGACCGCCGCCATCCATCACGCGGTGTCACTCAAACGGGAGGGCATCATCTCTGCGGAGGAAGCCTTGGCGAGGATCAGTCCGCAGCAGCTCGAATCCTTCTTCCGTCCCCGCCTTGCGCCACGTGCACAGGCAGAGTCGGTGCTGCTTGCCGCCGGGGAGACCGCCTGTCCCGGCGTGGCGTCAGGTGTTGTCGTGACCGACGCCGACGAAGCCGACGACATGGCCGCCGAGGGTGTCGATGTGGTGCTGGCACGGCCGACGACCGACCCGAACGACGTCCACGGCATGCTCGCGGCCGTCGCCGTGATCACCGAAATCGGCGGAGCCACCTCGCATGCGGCGGTTGTGAGCCGCGAGCTAAACCGCGTATGCGTGGTCGGATGCGGCGAAGGCACCCTGATGGATCTCGCTGGTCGGACGGTCACGGTCGACGCTACGAATGGCGAAATCCTTGACGGGAGACTAGAGGTGGAGACGCCGTCGCCCGACCACCCCGACATCGCGGTCATTCGGCGGTGGCTGCGGGCTTTTTCGGACACCCCCGCCACGGCGCAGTTGAAGTCGGTTCTGGAGATTCCGCATATCCACTAGCGCCAGCGTGGAAAATCAGCCAGACCCCACGGTGAGATGCAACGACTCCAGCGAGATCATCGAAGCCGGCCAGTTGATCCGCGGCGTCGTCCCCGCCGTCACGTGGTAGTGCGGGCTGCGCTTATGCCACTCCTCGTACACGATCGCTAGTTCCATCCGCGCGAGATGTGACCCCAGACAGCGGTGCGCACCCAGACCTAATGTCATATGACGGCGATTGGACGGTCGATGAAAGTCGATTTCCTCCGGCCGCGGGAAGTTCGCCTCGTCACGGTTGGCCGTCGAGATGTAGCCCGTGATGCGGGTATCGGCGGGGAACTCGGTGCCAGCGAGACAGGACGTGGGGCGGGCGAGTTGGCCTGTAAGCCGGATTCTGTTCCCCACCGCCGCGCCTAAGCAACGGCGGTGCGGCGGCGACCATCCATCTGGACACACCGTCACCGGGTGCCTCGAGCGGCCTACCCGCAGGCTCGGGCGAGCAGCCCTCGAACGCCTGCGCGGCCGCACCAGCGGTGCGGCCTTCTTGGCCTTGCTTCGGGTGGGGTTTGCCTAGCCACCCCGGTCACCCGGGATGCTGGTGCGCTCTTACCGCACCGTTTCACCCTTACCACCGCGAGGGTGGCGGTCTGTTTTCTGTGGCACTTTCCCGCGAGTCACCTCGGATTGCCGTTAGCAATCACCCTGCTCTGTGAAGTCCGGACTTTCCTCGAACCGCCTCGCGACGGCCCGCGGCCGCCCGGCCAACTCGTCCGCGACGATAAACGGTACCCGCTGCGCCGTGCCGAGGCCAGCAACGCATTCCGGCGGCCCGGCCGGCGCTATCTATGGTGGAGTGGCACCCAAGACACGGAGGCTGTGATGTCCCAGTGGAAAAGGCGTGTCGACTCGGGCGACTGGGATGCCATCGCCGCCGCGGTCGACGAATACGGCGGGGCGCTGTTGCCGCGACTGGTCACGTCGGCCGAAGCGGCGCGGCTGCGCAAGCTCTACGCCGACGACGCTCTGTTCCGTTCCACCATCGACATGGCGCCCAAACGCTATGGCGCCGGGCAATACCGCTACTTCCACGCGCCCTACCCCCAACCGATCGAGGAACTCAAACAGGCGCTGTATCCCCGGCTGCTGCCGATAGCCCGCGACTGGTGGGGCAGGCTCGGCCGGGACACGCCCTGGCCGGACCGCCTCGACGATTGGCTGGCGACCTGCCACGCCGCGGGCCAGACCCGGTCCACCGCCCTGATGCTGAAATACGGTGCGGGCGACTGGAATGCGCTGCACCGGGACCTCTACGGGGACTTGGTGTTCCCCCTGCAGGTGGTGATCAACCTCAGCGACTCAGAGGCCGATTACACCGGCGGTGAATTCCTGCTTGTCGAGCAGCGAGCACGGGCGCAATCGCGGGGCACTGCAACACAATTGCCGCAGGGGCACGGCTACCTCTTCACCACGCGGGAGCGGCCGGTGCGGTCGGCCCGCGGTTGGTCCGCGGCGCCGGTACGCCACGGTGTGTCCGTGGTTCGCTCCGGACAGCGCTACGCCATGGGACTGATCTTTCACGACGCGGCCTGAGCCCGGCTATTCCGCTCGCCGCAAGACCATCACATTGTCGACCATCGTCCCGACTTCCCCGTTCGGCCCCACCATTTCGCGGTCGACGGTCTCGGCCCGCGGCGGTGCCCACCGCGGCGCGTGCAACCGCAACGACGCGAGGACCTCGGCGACACCGGGAAAGTGGTGACCGTCATGCTGGGCCCACGGCGGCGCCGCTACGTGGTCGACGATCAACAGCACGCCACCGAGATTGACCTGACCGGCCGCACGCCGCAGCACGGTTTCCCGGTCGAGGTGAGCGGGCGAGTGGAGGTACTGGGCCGAGATCAGGTCGAACATCCCGTGCGGGAAGGTCTCGTTGAGGTCGTGTCGCTGAAAGTCGATGTGGGCGATCAATTTCCGTGCCGATGCGGCCTCGCTGGCCCGCCGCAGCGCGGTGGCCGAGACGTCGACGGCCACGACGTCCCAGCCGCGCTCCGCCAGCCACAGCGCATCGGCGCCCTCTCCGCAGCCCAGATCGAGAGCCCGCCCCGGCGGCAACTCAGCGGCCAGTTCGGCCAGCCGGGGATTGACCCGTCCACTCCACACTCGCTCCGCGGAGCAATAGCGATCTTCCCAGAACTGCTGGGCATCTTCGGGTTTGCAAGAACTGTCCACACCGCGAGCTTGCCCATTCCGAATTGGTTTGCCAAGCTGAATTGCCATGCAGGCAAACAATGCGGACGACTCGATTGACTTCTTGGTGCGGCGGCGACTCCGGGAACTGCGCGTGCAGCGCGGCATGACGCTGCAGGAGGTCGGCGAGCGCGCCGGCATCGACATCTCGACGCTGAGCCGCCTCGAGTCCGGGAAACGCCGGCTGGCCCTGGATCATCTGCCGCGTCTAGCCCGGGCCCTCTCGGTGAGCACCGACGAGTTGTTGCAGGCCTCGCAAGCGCCCGACCCCCGGGTACGCGGCGCGGCGCACACCCACCACGGTGTCACCTATTGGCCGCTGACCCGCCAGGGTCCCGCCGGTGGCCTGCACGCGTTCAAGGTTCGCGTCACCGCCCGGCGCCGCAACCCGCCCGCCGACCTGCCGGTGCACGAGGGGCAGGACTGGATGTATGTGCTTTCCGGCCGGATGCGGCTCATCCTCGGCGACCGCGACTTCACCATCGACCCGGGCCAGGCCGTCGAATTCTCGACGTGGACGCCGCACTGGTTCGGTGTGGTGGACGGGCCGGTGGAGGCCATCGTGATCTTCGGTCCGCACGGCGAGCGGCTCCACCTGCACAATTAGCGGCCGAGCCCTGATTGAGCGATCGCTCAGCATTCACCATTGCCCGCCGGGGACGTTGGTGTCAGGCTGACCAGATGACAGAAGCCGAAAGTTTCGTCGACCAGACGGTGGCGGGGCTCGCGGAGCCGCAACCGATGTACAAGGCATTGCGCGAATCCAGCCCGGTGTTCCGATCGCCGCAGGCGGTGGTTCTGAGTCGCCTCGCCGACATCGAGATGGCGCTCAAGCACACGGAGTTGTTCTCGTCGAACATGGACGCGGTCGATCTGGGCAACATCCGCCCGCTGATTCCGCTGCAAATCGACCCTCCCGAGCACGCGAAGTACCGCCGCATCCTCGACCCGCTGTTCACTCCCCGGGAGATGGCCCGGCGCGAACCCCGGGTCACCGAGCTGGTCAACGAGATGATCGATCGCTTCGCCGACCGCGGCGAGTGCGACTTTCACTCCGAGTTCGCCGTCCCCCTGCCGTGCACGGTCTTCCTGCAGTTGCTCGGCCTGCCGCTGGAAGACCTCGACCAATTCCTGGTGTGGAAGGACGGCGTGATCCGCCCGGAGGGCGACTCGGGCTTCGATCGCCGCCATGAAAGCTCCGCGGTTGTGGCGCAACAGATTTACGCTTACTTCGACCATTCCATCGACGACCACATCGCCGCCCCGCGCGACGACGTGCTGTCCGCGATGATCGCGGCGAGCTTCAAAGACGATGCCGGCCAGCCCTTATCGCGCGAGGAGCTGCTCGACATTTGCTTCCTGTTCCTCATCGCTGGACTGGACACGGTCACCGACTCGCTCGATTGTTTCTTCGTGTACCTGGCGCGCCACCCTGATCACCGTCATCAACTCGTCGAGCAGCCCGACGTCCTGCCCAGCGCCATCGAGGAGTTGTTGCGCTGGGAGACACCGGTGCCCGGCGTCGCTCGAGTCGCCATCGCGGACGTCGAGGTGGGCGGGTGCCCCATCAGCAAGGGCGAACGGGTCAGCCCGCTACTGGGCGCCGCCAACACCGACCCGGCCGAATTCCCTGACCCGGAGCTGGTCGACTTCACCCGCAACCCGAACCGGCACCGGGCGTTCGGTGGCGGCCCGCATCGCTGCCTCGGCTCGCACCTGGCCCGCATGGAACTGCGGGTGGCGTTGCGCGAATTTCACCGGCGCATACCGGATTACGAAATCAAGCCCGGCACCGAACTCACCTACACCGCCGCGCTGCGGTCGGTGGAGTCGTTGCCGCTTGTCTTTCCGGTGCCATGACTCGCCCGGCCGTCGGCGATGCAGAGCGCAGCGGTAAGGAGGAGCGGCGTGACTAAAGTAGTTGTCGACGCCGACCGGTGCACCGGGCACGGGCGCTGCTACGCCTTGGCGCCCGACGTCTTCGACGCCGACGAGGTCGGCCACTCCGCGGTACTCGTCGACGAGGTCTCCGGCGAACTCGAGGCGCAGGCCGTCACAGCCGAGCGAAACTGCCCGGAGCGCGCCATCACACTTTTGCGCCGAAGCTAAGTAGGCGCCCGGTGCTGTGGCCAGCGGCCTCGTGCTCGACCGTCGTATCCGGGCGGGCGCGGCGTTAGCGTGGAGTGGTGGACCGGTCGTGGGAATACAACGTGGCGCCGCCGCATATCGCACCGGGCGTGACGTCGATGGTCGGATACCGGGCCCTGAATGTTCCCGAGGGCGTGCACCGTGGCATGCCGTCATCGATGTTGACGTTCATCGTCAGCCTCGATGACGGAGTGGAAGCCGGCGACACCCTGAGCACACTGGCGGTTGCGCGCCCCACCCCGCTGCTCCTCGGCTGCCTACATGTGCAGGCGAGCCATGTGCGGCAGCGACGCGGCCAGGCCGGCGTGCAGCTGGCGGTGCATCCGCTCGCCGCACGTGCGCTGTTCGGCGTGCCAACCGCCAAGCTTCCCGTCGCCGAATACGACGCGGCCGCCGTACTGGGTCGCGGCGCCCTCGAACTGCACGAGCGGGTGACCGAAGCGCACGGCTGGCCGGACGTGTTCGCGCTGGTGGCCCGCTACCTCGTCGCTGCACGACGCCACCGGGAAGGCGCCACCGTGCGTCCGGAGGTCGCGTACGTCTGGCATCTGCTGGAGCGCAGCCAGGGTCGGATACCGATTGCCGCCGTCGCGGACACGGTCGGCCTGACGACCCGACACCTGACGACGCTGTTCCGCCAGGAGGTCGGCCACGCGCCGAAGACCGTGGCGATGCTCATGCGGTTCCAGCACGCGACGGCGCGCATCGCCGAGTCGGCCCGCCGGCGCGGACGCGTCGATCTCGCACGAGTGGCGACCGCGACCGGTTACAGCGACCAAGCGCACATGACCCGCGAATTCGTTCGATTCGCCGGTGTGCCACCACGGCGGTGGCTGGCCGAAGAGTTCCGAAACATTCAAGACGGCGGCCACTCGTTCGGAGCACAGTGGGAGCATGACCGCTTCGAATCCGACCGTCTGGTTGACATTGCAGGCCCATAACGCACCCGAGCTGATCGACTACTACGTCGACACATTCGGCTTCGTCCTCGCAGCGCGCTACGGCCAGGGCGAGACCGTCGATCATGCGCAACTGAACTGGCCGCACGGATGCGGAGGCATCATGCTCGGTACCCACAAGCCCGGTGCCGAATGGTGCCGCGACCCCGGCACCGCCGGCGGTTACATCGTCACCGCCGATCCCGATGCGCTCTACGAACGGGTGCTGCAACGTAAGGCCGATGTGGTGCGGCCGCTGGCCGAAACCGATTACGGTGCACGCGAATTCACCGTGCGCGATCCCGAAGGCAACCTGTGGTCCTTCGGCGACTACCGCGGTGAACCGCTGGCCTGACGCTGCGGTTCGCCGCTCGTTCTCAGCTGGTCAGATACGCCGTCTGGTTCACCAACCGGACCGAAGACGCTCCGTCGGAATAGAATTCGGCGATGCTCAACGACGCCAGGTCGAGGTGCAACCGGTACAGGATGCCCGGCCCGGCGTCCAGCGCCTCCCGCAGCACCATCTTGATCGGTGTC
>Ga0134128_10001871_pt1 | contig 26589 bp, 22 predicted proteins | sample KB31754_FD_96462 | JGI IMG/M metagenome (GOLD analysis project Ga0134128, IMG submission 96462) | Terrestrial soil microbial communities with excess Nitrogen fertilizer from Kellogg Biological Station, Michigan, USA - KB3-175-4 | ecosystem: Environmental > Terrestrial > Soil > Unclassified ...
ACATAAGCAACCGGGTAAAGCCTGCAACCGCTCCGGCGCGGCCTCATCCGCCGCGATTCGTGAATCAGTCGACCGATTTGAGGCTGCTCGCCGGATACCTTCCTCTGAGCCGCATTCCGCAAAGGCACGGGCGATGGAAGTTCACCGCGGACAAGCACAAAAAGTACGTTTCCTGACGCACGCGAGCAGCGATGGTGACTCTGTTGTGACCGATCACATCGCCACCCTCGAGCTCAATGGCATGGCCGTGCAGGTGACCGCGGATCGGCCCCCGACGATAGAATCGGGAGATGACGTCGTCGTCGCGGGCGAGATGCGGCGCGGAGTCTTCACCGGATACGCCTGCTACAACCACACTCGTGAGACTCTCGATTACAGAACCTGGATCGGCTTCATGGTGGCCGGGCTCGTGTTCCTCGCCGTGGGAATCGCCGGCACCGTGGTCTCGGCGATGGAGCTGAGTCCGCTCGCGCTTTTCTTCATGAGCTTTGCGGCTGCGGGCACGTGGGCGGCGGCGCGCAGCATGCGGATCGTCAAAGCGAAGAGCCTGGTCTGCGCGTAGAGCTGCCATATGCCGCAAGCGATCTCATCGAGACGCCCCGCGAAGCGCCAGTCCGCCGAGGGACTCCCCGCGTCCCGCCAGCCGGCGATGCATGTCTGGTTGCTGTCGATGCCTCTGCCTCGGGGCCGCTGTGGCAGGCGCACGAAGTCCGCCGGCATGTTAAAGTAGCCGCCAGCAGTTGGCGGCCTGCGTCGTGGCGCGGTATGCGGATGCCGCCACCTTCGAGAAGTTGCATACGCTGGTGAAGCTGGCGCCGCTCGTCGAAGCGCAATACGTCCCGCAGATCTTCTGGGACAGCCTGCCCCCGGATGAGATGGAAGCGTGGCTCAGGGCACGCGTACCGGCCGCAATGAATCCGCAGATCGCCAAGGGGATGGAGGGCGTGCGCTTCGGCGGATGCCTACCTGGTGGCGCGGACACACCATACCTGACATCCTGGACACACCCGCCGGAAAGACAGCAGGAAAGGCGAGAGATGGGCAAGCGAGTGGCGGCTGCAACGGCGGCCGCGATGATGATTGTGGGTCTGCCGGCGATGCCGGTGGTCGGCCTCGCCGCCGGCCGCAATATCCCGGGTCGGGCGCTCGATTCCAGCGCACCGGCGACCACACTGGCGGCGCTGGCGGCCGCGAGGCCTGTCGTGGCGAAGCACGCCATGGTGGTGAGCGCCCAGCACCTGGCGACCCTGGTGGGGGTGAAGATCCTGAAGCAGGGTGGCAACGCGGTGGACGCTGCCGTGGCGGTCGGGTACGCACTTGCCGTGGTGCATCCGTGCTGCGGCAACATCGGTGGCGGCGGCTTCATGCTGATTCATCTGGCGAACGGCAAGAACGCGTTTCTCGACTTTCGCGAGAAGGCGCCGCTTGCGGCCACGCCGACTCTGTTTCAGGACGCCAAGGGCAACGTCATTGCGGGGCTGAGCACCAAGACCTACCTCGGGGTCGGGGTGCCGGGGACGGTCATGGGACTCGATGCGGCGCTGAAGCGCTACGGAACTCTGCCCCTCTCGAAGGTGATCGCCCCGGCGATCGAGCTGGCCCGGGAGGGCTATGTGCTCGAGCCTGGGGACGTGAGGATTCTCGGTGCGCGGGCGCAGGAGTTCGCGCAGCATCAGAACGTTGCCGCGATATTCCTGAATCACGGCCGCCCCTATGTCGCCGGCGAGCGGCTGCGCCAGCCGCAGCTCGCAAGCACGCTCGAGCGGATTGCGAACGGCGGCACGGGCGCCTTCTACCACGGCGCGATCGCCCGCGCGGTGGTGGCGGCGAGCAAGGCCCACGGCGGCATCCTGTCCCTGAAGGACTTCGCCGACTACTCGGTCGCCTGGGATCGGCCCGTGATCTGCCGGTATCACGGCTATACCATCGTCTCCGATCCGCCACCGAGCTCGGGCGGCACCTCGATCTGCGAGATCCTGCAGATTCTCACCCCCTATCCGCTTTCGAAATGGGGCTACGGCTCGGTCGATGCGCTGCACTATCTGATCGAGGCCGAGCGGCGCACCTTCGCCGACCGCAACAGCGATCTTGGCGATCCGGCCTTCGTGCGCGATCCGGTCGCCCACCTGATCTCTGCGCAACACGCGGCGGCGCTGCGCGCCAGCATCCGCCCGGATGAGGCGACACCGTCCTCGCAGGTCAAGGGCAAGGTGAGTCCGATAGAAGGGACCGACACCACGAGCTACTCCGTCGCCGATGCCCGGGGCAATGCGGTGGCGGTCACCTATACGATCAATTACCTCTTCGGCAACGGCTCCATCGCCGGCGACACGGGCTTTTTCCTCAATGACGAGATGGATGATTTCACCTCCAAGCCCGGGGTGCCGAACGGGTTTGGCCTCGTGCAGGGCACGGCCAATCAGATCGAGCCGGGCAAGCGGCCGCTGAGCTCGATGTCGCCGACCATCGTGCTGCGCGGCGGGCAGCTTTACCTCGTGACCGGCAGCCCTGGGGGCTCGACCATCATCTCCACCACGCTCGAGAGCATCCTCAACGTCGCCGACTTTCGCATGAACGTGCAGCAGGCGGTGAATGCGCCCCGAGTGCACGAGCAATGGTGGCCGGATGAGGTGTTCGTGGAGCCGAACCTGATGACCCCGGCGGTGCAGCAGCGGCTGGAGGGGATGGGCTATCGGTTCAAGCTCGTGAAGTCCTGGGGCGCGGACGAGGCGATCCTCGTCGATCCGAAGACCCACCTCCTCGAGGGCGCCAATGACCGGCGCCGGCCGGCCGGGCTCGCGGCGGGCTATTGACCCGCGAGCGGCAGGCTCATCTACCCCGGTCCATCGCGAAAAGAACGGAAATCAGCGGCACGTGTCCGTGTCCGCCCAGCGCGAGGCCGATGTTGCCTTGATACACGCCATAGGCGCAGAGCATCCGCCCGCGCGTGTAGGGATGGACCATCGTCGCCTTTCCGCCTCCCTGCTGAGCCTCCTCCTGCTTTTCCGTGTACTGCGCCGACTCCACCGCCTGCACCTCGCTGCCGTTGCGTAATTTCAGCGCCCAGACGGAGCCACCGGCGGGCAAGGCCTGACCGGCCTGGACCACGCCGGACACGAACACCTCCGAATCCTTCGGCAGATTCGCGGGGATGCCCGCTGACACATAGATCATTTCGTCGTTGAAAGGGCCGCCGCGCACATCGGGAGGCCGATCCCACCGCATGGCGACCTCCATGTCACGGCACGATCTGGCCTGCTCGAGATGGTTGTAAACCGGCCGGCCGTCAGGTCCGGTCGTCTGCGACATGTAACGGATGGACTTGAGCTCTCGCGGGCTCGGCAACTCGGTGGACTTTTTCTTGCCGCCCAGGCCGAGCTTGCTGCATCCCGCGAGCGCGACGGCCAAGAGGAGAGCGGCACCGGCGGTGCGGAGGAGGAGGTTGCGCATGCGGTACTACAACGGTCGAGATTGCCGATTTATCCCGCCAAGCTCCAGGATGACTCAGGAATTGCCCGACCGAAAGCCGATCTTCGCGTGCGTGCCGTCGCAGAACGGCTTGTTGCCGCTGCCGCCACAACGGCACAGCCGCGCCTGAGTTACCCGCGCGACCACCCGGCCCGTACCCGAGGTGATCTCGAGGTTGCCGCTGACCCGTAACGGTCCGTCGGTCTGCGGATCGACGGACAGAACGCCATCGCGCACGGCGAGCATGTCTGTCTTTCCGGACGGCGGCTCGCCCGAGGCGGCGAACTTGACTTCGTTATGCGAGCCGTCGCAGAACGGCTTGTTCTTGGATGCGCCGCAGCGGCAGAGCGTCGCGCGGAATACGCCTCGCTCGCCGGCGAGCTGCATGTCGGCGCGCACGGCATACGGACCGTTTTCGCGGATCCCAATCAGGTTGACGAGTGGCGCCGCCTCTTGCGGCTTCCCATCCTTGCGCCGGTACCGGATGGCGCCCGACGGACAGACGTGCGCGATCTCGACGAGACGCTCCACGCCCATGGCGTCGGGATGGATCCAGGGTCCTTGCACGTTGGCGAGGAAGACGTTGGGCGCCCAGGTGACACAGAAGCGCGAGTGGATGCACTTCTTCGAATCGAAGAGCAGCGTGAGGTCGGTGCCCTCGATCTCTTCCACGCCCGCGACCGTTTTGGGAACAGGCGGTGCGCCAGCCGCGGCGGCTGTGGCAACGGCTGCGGCCAGGGCGGGCAGGGAAGAGGACGCAGTCTCCAAATCGCGGCTGGAGCGCTCCGCGAGCTCCCCCAATACGCGGGCGGCGAGGCGGGTGCGATCGTCATTCGCATCGAGTGTCGCTGCCCCTCGGGCGAGCTCTGCCAGGCGCTCCTGGAAGAACCGATGCGCGCCGGCCCCGGGCGGAAAACCTGCCGCATCGCGCAGCGCGACGAAGGTGATGCCGGCATGACATTCGGGATTGGAAGGTCCGGCCGGCAGGCGAGCCGCACGTTCCGCCAGCAGCGTCAGCGCCTTCATGAGACCGATGCCGAGGTCGATCGCGACCGCCTTCTCCCGGACCGGCCGCGGCACCCCGTAGGAATAGCCGATGAGCCGCACCATGAGACCGTAGGCCGCGTTGGCGAGATCGACACACTGTGCGGCATCCTCGTTCTCGATCCAGACGCGCCCCTCGGGGCGGGGCGGGCGGCGCAGCACGGGATTCACCGCCGCGGGGAACGCCGGCTGAAAGTTGCGGTTCGCTTCCCGCAGTGCGCGCAGCTCGCGCCGAATCCCCACGAACTTCTGGTAATGCGAGTCCTCGCTGTCAGCCTGCGCGCCCTCGCCCTGACGCACGATCGCATCGAAGGCGGCGAGCGCCGTCTTGGAGCAGATCACCGGCTTGGCGCCGCCGAGATCGATCTCTTGCGGCGAGATCTGCAGCGCCGGATCGCCGCAGAATGCGGTCTTCTCCCCGACCCGCTCGACGAACTGCCGGATGCTCTCGCCGAGGGAGAGGTAGAAGTCGCCCACGGTCTGGTAATCGATCCCCATGGGCGTCAGCCGCGGCGCCGACCCGCCGCGCCGATAATTCACCGGGGGCTCGAAACCTTCACCGTCCGGCTCGACCGAATCCTTCGGGCGCTCGAGATAGATGAAGTGTTGCAGTACCGCGGCGCTGAATGGCGCGAGCTTCACGACCACGCCCGCCGGCAGATATCCGGGGTCGAGCGGGAAGTTGCCGCGGCCGAAGCGCGGCGCGCCGCCGAGCGCCGAGGTGATGTTCCACACGGCGCAGAGGTGGCCCATCTCCTCGATCGCAACGCCGAGGATGACCTGGCGCCAGCGCGAGGTGGCGGCGGCCTCGACCGCGGAGAGCCCGTCGTTGGCATCCTTGAGGCTGAAGGCCGCATAAAGATACGTGCACATCAGGTTGTGCTCGAGCTCCGCGGCCTCGTAGAGGCGGTGCAGGAGCGCCTCGCGGCTCGGCTGTGCGACTTCCATCGTGACCTCTCCACGCTGCGGCAATCCGCGCGATTATAGGGCACGTCCGCTGCGGGGCGCCGCCTGCCCAAATGGCCGGTACCCGCCGCGGCTTCGCGACTACCGCGGCGCCATCATCCGCGGCGGAAAGCGGCGACTCAGCTCCGCGTAGAGCAGGGTACGGACCGGGTCCGTGACGACCTCGTAGCAGGTCGGCGTGTCGGCGAAGTCGGATGAGGACGGCGCGCCGCGATGCGGCGCGCCTTTGGGCGGCGAATCGCGCTGCGGCTCGTACAACGTCAGGAGCAGAATCTCGTACTCACCGCTCTCGAGTTGCCTCTGCAGCACGTAGGCTCCCCGGCAGGCGCCAGTGGTCTTCATCTTCTGCTGAATTGCGGCTTGTAGCTCCGTCGTGACGGCATCGCGGCGCTCGGCGCGGATCCGCCCGCTCCAGATCTCGGCAATCACTTTCCGGCCTCCCCGTCTGCAGTTGGGACGAGGAGAGGGTGCCTGAAATCTGGTACATTATTGAGTGCCAGATTTTGGCAATTTAGCCGGCCAGATTTGCGTGCTCGAGCTGCACCTCTCCATCCCGCAGGACCGCCGTCCTGGCTATTTGCGGATCGCGGAAGGCCTGCGGCAAGCCATCCAGAGCGGCCGGCTGAAACCCGGCGAGCGGCTGCCATCGTGCCGCCGCCTGGCAGGCGCGCTCGGGGTCCATCGGCACACCGTCACGGCTGCAACCGAGGAGCTCGTGGCCGAAGGTTGGCTGGAGGGCGGCGCGCGACGCGCGCACCGCGTCTGCGCCGTTCTGCCGTCCATCTTCTTCAGACCGCGCGCGGGTCGTGCGCCGCCTCGCCCGCAGAAAAAGCTCAAATGGCGGGTCGTGCGGGACGCCGAGGACTCGCATGTCGGGGGAGGCGACGGCAGCGACCCCTGCCGGTTGTCCTTCGCCGGCGGCGTGCCGGACCTGCGCCTCTTTCCCTTCGAGGAATTTCGCGCCTGCATGGCGCAGGCGCTGCGCCAATCGCCGAGCCGCCTCGGCGACTATGGCGATCCGGCGGGACACCCGCAGTTCATCGAGCGCATGGCTCTGTATCTGCGGCGGGTGCGCGCGCTCACGGGCCGGAAGATCCTCGTGACCCACGGATCCCAGGAGGGGATGTACCTGGTCGGGCAGCTGCTGCTGCGGCCGGGGGACAAAGTGGTGGTGGACGAGCTCGGCTTCCCGTCGGCGTGGGAGGCGTTCCGCTCCGCCGGGGCGGAGCTCGTGCCCGTGAGGCTCGATGCGCAGGGAATGGTACCGCAGGCACTGGAGGCGGCCCTCGAGCGGCACGACGTCAGGCTCATCTACCTCACCCCGCACCATCAGTATCCGACCACCGTGACGCTGCCCGCCGCGCGGCGCCTGGCGCTCTACGAGCTGGCGAGCCGCAAGGGCATTCCCATCATGGAAGATGACTACGATCACGAGTTCCACTTCCGCTCGCATCCGATCGCGCCGCTCGCGAGCGCCGACCCCTCCGAGCTCGTGATCTACACCTCCACGCTGTCGAAGGTGATGTTCCCTTCGATGCGGCTCGGCTTCCTCGCCGTGCCGGAGGCGATCTACCGTCCGCTCGCCAACCTGCGCGCCGTGGTCACGCGCCAGAGCAACCTGTTTCTTCAGGAGGCGGTGGCGCGCTGGATGGATGACGGCGGCTTCGAGAGGCATTTGCGGCGCATGCGGCGTGTCTATCAGGAGCGCCGCGACGTGCTCGTGGGCGCGCTCGCCGCGGGCCGCGCCCGCGGCCTGCCGCTCGATTGGAGCGTTCCCGACGGCGGCATGGCTCTCTGGCTCGATTGCGGCAAGGATTCGGACCTCATCGCGCGCGAGGCGCGGGCACGGGGCGTGCTGGTGTTGCCCGAATCCCGCTATCGTTGCAACGCGAGTGGCCGCGGCACGCACCTGCGGCTGGGTTATGCGAGCCGCGCGCCCGAGGAGATCCGCGCCGGCATGGATGTTCTGCTCGCGAGCATCGCAGCAACTACATCGAAGTAGACGCCGCGCGATTGCGTGGCCAGGCCGGCGGGAGTAGAGTCAAAAACACGGCGGCGGGTGTGTGCCAGGAGGGCGTCGAACCCTACAAATAATTGCACGACTCGACCGCATAGAAGAACCTTTCCGGTCATCAGGGCTACCAACAATACTTCCTCAAGGGGATGCGCCTATGAAACTGTCCAGGAAGCTTTGCGTCCCGCTGTTGTCAGCAGCGGCGTGCCTCGGGATGCTGTCGGCGGCGCTCGCCGCGAGTCCGAGCGGACCCGCGCGCGACAAGAACGTCGTGGTCGAGGTGATCAACGGAGCGGATCTGCTGAAGTCGCGCTCCGGCGGGACATTGCAAATGCCCGTGTACAGCAAGCAGATCAGCCTCACTTCCTACGGACCGCCGGTACAGGTGCAATTTGACAATAATCAAGGTCAATGGGGTGGGGCCGGTCGCAACCAAGTCCCGCTGTGGACCTACGACGTCCAAAAGGCGGGCCGCGACGGATTGAATCACGTCGGCGCACTGGTGGGCACGAACCCGTTCTGGAGGAAGACGACCAGCCGCGTTCCCGTGGTCATCGTGCCGCTGATCGTCACGACCCAGGAGGTCGCCACCGGAATCGAGAATGTCGCGCCCAGCGATGGCGACAGCGATGACGGCACCGAGCTCGTGTTCAGCGAGACTGCCGGTACCGTGACGCAGAACTCCGCTGTGCCGGACACCAACTGCCTGGGAACGAGCAACAACGTGCCGTCGACCCTCCTTTACCAGTCGCCGATCTTCCAGAACGCGCCCTTCAGCTTCGGCGGCACCTTCATGGGCAATACGCAGTACATCGACGCCGTGCAGCGGGCAGAGTTCTATCACGTCCTGGACGATGATCCGGGCAACTACCACGTGCTCTTCAGCCCGGTGCGGATCGTCAGCCCGATCAGCATCACGGTGCCCGCCAACGAGGGCCTGGCGGCTCCCCCCGGTATTTTCGGCACCTGCAACACGGTTCAGTTCCTCGACATCAACTGGTTCGATTCCTACATCAACGGCACGATACTGCCGCAGCTCGCGCGCGAGGGCATAGGCGCCGGAACGATTCCCGTGTTCTTCCTCTACAACACGAATCTCGCATCCCCCGCCAACGTCCTCAGCAACTGCTGCGTTCTCGGATACCACTCGTTCGCGGGCGAGCCGACGCCCTCGCAGTTCTATGCGGTGGCCGAGATGGACGTGAGCGGCCTTTTCCCGCCGGCGATCGAGAACACCGGCGTGCTGGCGCACGAGATGGGTGAGCTGGTCAACGATCCATACGGGGACAATGAAGTGCCGCCGTGGGGACACATCGGTCAGGTCGGGGGCTGCCAGGAGAATCTCGAGGTCGGCGATCCGTTGACCGGCACGGGCATGCCGCCGGTCACCATGCCGAACGGCTTTACCTATCAGCTGCAGGAGCTGGCGTTCTTCTCCTGGTTCTTCGGCGGACAGTCGCTCGGCGTCCATGGCTGGTTCTCGAGCAACGGCACCTTCACGGGAGATGCGGGCCCGGTCTGCGGCGGCTGATCGCAAGGCCTCTTCCCGGCTCGCGGGAAGAGGCCCTCCCTCGCGGCCGCTGTCCTTGCGCCACGGCATCCGGTAAAGTCCGGGGCCGTGCGATCGAAGCTGCTACTCGCGCTGCTCGCGGCCCTGTTGCCGGCGACCTCGTCAGCCCTCGCCGGCGAGCCGTTCGTTCCGTCACCTTCCCAGCTCTACGGCCCGCTCTTCGTGCGGGTGCAGATGGCTGGGCTTCACCCGGAGAACGACAACTTCGTCGACGACGTTCCGAAGGCGTCGCCGCTCGCCATCATGCAACGGTACCGCGCGGCCGATCCGCGCACCCGGACCGCGCTGCTCGAGTTCGTCGAAGACAACTTCACGTTCCCGGCGCGGGTGCGCACGCCGCCGATCCCCGCGGACCGCACGGTCTCGGCGCACATTGCACGGATTTGGCCGCTCCTCACGCGCCCGGCGGTCGTGCCGCCCGCGTATTCATCGCTGCTCTATGTGCCCAAGCCCTACGTAGTCCCCGGCGGCGCATTCCAGGAGTTCTACTACTGGGATTCCTACTTCACGATGCTCGGGCTCATCCCCGACGGGCACCTGGACCTCGCCGGCGATCTGGTCGATGACTTCTCGTACCTGATCGAGACCTATGGTCACATTCCCAACGGCGCGCGGACATTCTACCTGTCCCGATCGCAGCCTCCGGTCTACTACCTGATGGTGGGCCTGCTGGACCGGGCCCGGCCTGCGCAGGCATGGGCGGCCCACCTGCGCGACCTCGAGGGCGAGTACGCCTACTGGATGCAGGGCGCCGAGGGACTTCGCCCCGGCCGAGCGCGCCGCAACGTGGTGGCGATGCCCGACGGCTCCATCCTCAACCGCTACTGGGACGAGAGGGATGTGCCGCGCGATGAAGGCTATCGGAATGACGTCCTGACCGCGCGCGCTGCGGGGAAGCCCCCGGCCGCAGTCTATCGGGACATCCGGGCCGCCGCGGAAAGCGGCTGGGACTTCAGCTCCCGCTGGTTCGGCGACCGGCGGCACATGAGCACCATCCGCACGACCTCCATCGTGCCCGTCGATCTCAACAGCCTGCTCTACGGGCTGGAGGAGGCCATCGCGCGCGGCTGTGAAGCGAAGCACGATATCGCCTGCGAGCAGGACTTCGATGCGCGTGCTCACCGCCGTCGCAATGCCATGGACCGTTACCTCTGGGACGCTGCTTCAGGCTACTTCGTGGATTATGACTGGCGCGAGGCGAAGCGCCGGAACGAGCTCAGCGCGGCGACCCTCTATCCGCTCTTCGTGGGGCTCGCGACTCGGCAACAGGCGCAGCGGGTCGCCACCATCACGCGGTCGACCTTGCTGAAGAGCGGCGGCATCGTGACGACGACGCTCCATACCGGCCAACAATGGGACGCGCCGAACGGCTGGGCGCCGCTGCAATGGATCGCGGTTCGCGGATTGGCGCGATACGGCGATGATGCGCTGGCGCATGACATTGCGCGCCGCTGGGTTGCGACGGTGCGGCGCGTCTACGCCAACACCGGCAGGATATTCGAGAAGTACGACGTCGAGCAGGCGCTGCCCGGCGGGGGCGGCGAGTATCCCGTCCAGGACGGATTCGGGTGGACGAACGGCGTCACGGAGGGCCTGCTGCAGCGCTTCCCGGACCTGCGATCGGCCGCGCCTCGCCGGCCGCTATAATCGGCGCGCCCATGTGCGCCCGATACCAGACTCCCTCGCAAGCCGCCGCCGAGCGGTACTGGCAGGTGCTCGAGCCGCTGTGGCAGTTCGAGCCGAGCTGGCGCGTGCTGCCGACCGACCCCGTCCCCGTCGTGCTGAGCCTGAATGGCCTCATCACGGGCCGGATGATGCGTTGGGGATTGCTGCCGTTTCAGGGCGAGGCGGATTTTCCGCTCATCAATGCGACCGTCGAGAAGCTCGAGACCTGGTACGCCTGGAAGCAACCCTGGGAGCGCCGCCAGCGCTGCATTCTCGTGATGTCCGGGTTCTACGAGCCCCATGTGTTCGCGGACGGCCGCAAGGAGCCGTTCTACGTGCATCTCGCCGATCGCCCGGTCTTTGGGGTCGCGGGAATCTGGGAGCGCAAGAGACAGGCGGACGGCGGCGAGATACTGTCGTGCGCGCTCATCACTCTGCCGCCGAACAGCCTCATGGCTGAGATCCACAACGAGAAACAGCGGATGCCGGCGGTGCTGTGCGAGGCGCATCACGAGGCCTGGCTGCGCGGCAGCCCGCAGGAGGCGAAAGCCTCGCTCGTGCCCTATCCGAGCGATACCATGGTCGCCTGGCAGGTGAGCCGGCGCCTCTACGCCCTCAAGACACCGAACGACCCCAGCCTCATCGAGCCGGTTCCGGCATAGCCGGGGCACGCGTCACAGAACTTCTGCCCCCACCGACCGTTCGATCGGCGTAATCTCCGGGTTTTCTGATAACAAAGGGGGCGGCGCTGATGCCGGACGACCATTCGAGGGTGACTGCCACGTTGCCGGGGACCTCTCCGGCGAGAGTCGACCTGCGGCGCACCGCCGCGAATCCCGATTACTGGTATCCGCTCGCCTGGTCCGATGAGCTCAAGCCCGGCCGGATCCTCGGCAGGCGGTTTGCCGGCGAGCCCATCGCGCTCTACCGCGGGTCGAGCGGACGGGTGGTCGCGCTCGAGGACCGCTGCGCGCACCGGCAGGTTCCTCTGCACCTCGGTGTCGTTCAGGGTGATGGCATCAAGTGCCATTATCACGGCTGGGCGTACGATTGCAGCGGCAAGTGCGTCGATGTGCCGTATCTCGGCAAGGAGCGGGTCGCCAACGGGGTGCGCGGCTATCCCGCCCGGGAAGTGGACGGCCTCGTCTTCGTCTTTCCGGGCAATCCGGCGCTGGCGGAAGCGCGCCTGCCCGCCGCGCTCGGCGCCTCGCAGCGGCGCGACTACAAGACCCGCAAGCTCAACCGCGAAGTGGCCTGCCACTACACCTTCATGCACGAGAATCTCTTCGACATGAACCACCAGTTCATGCACCGCAAGCAGATGGGCTCGATCCGCGCGAGCTGTCTCGGGCGCCGCCACGGCGAGCACTGGGCGGAGGTGGAGTACAGCTTCAGCCGCACGGCAGGCAACTCCAGCATGGGCGAGAAGGTCATCGTCGATCTCATGCGACCGCGCGGCGGCGAGGCGCGGCAGGACTTCCGCGACCACATGCGCATCCGCACGGATTACCCGTCGCAGAGCCTCAAGGTCTGGGTCGGGCGCAACATCCAGGAGACACAGGACCCCGTGTTGGACGTTTGGCTCTGCTACACCCCGCTCGACGCCGAGCAGCGCACCAACCGGACCTTCGGCTATCTCTCGGTGAAGAAGCCGCCGATCCCCGGCCTCATCCACCTCGTATGGCCCTTCTTCACCTGGTTCACGGAGAGGATCTTCCGCGAGGACAAGGACATCGTCGAGCACGAGCAGCGCGCCCACGATGCGCAGGGCGCGGACTGGAACAACGAAGTCTTCCCCGCGCTGCGCGACCTCAGGGCCGTGCTCGCCCGCTGCGGCGTGCCGCTATGTAGGGTCCCTTGAAGCGATCAACACCGCGTTGGTGCCGCCGAAAGCGAACGAGCCCGACATGACGGTGCGCGCGCCGGCGTTGTGCCGCGCGCGGCCGGGTACGTAATCGAGGTCGCAGTCCGGGGCCGGCACTTCGAGGTGCATCGTCGGCAGGAGGGTGTCCTGCGCCAACGCGAGCAGTGCGAGCGCGAGCTCGAGGGCGCCGCTCGCGCCGAGCAGGTGGCCATGGATCGCCTTGGTGGCGCTCACCGGGATCCGGTGGGCCCGCTCGCCGAAGACTTCCTTGATCGCCGCCGTCTCGACCGAGTCGTTGGCCTGCGTGCCGGTCCCATGAGCGTTGATGCTGTCGATGCTGTCCGCAGGAACGTCGCCCGAGCGCAGCGCCGCGCGCATTGCGCTCGCCTGGCCGGCGACGGTGGGCCGGGTGATGTGACTCGAGTCCGTGGCGAGTCCATAACCGAGCAGCTCCCCGTGGATGCGCGCCCCGCGGGCCGCGGCCCGCTCGCGGTCCTCGAGCAGGAGAATGGCCGCTCCTTCTCCCAACACCAGCCCGCTGCGGTTGGCGGAGAAAGGCTTGCACGAGGCGGAGGGGTCTCTCGGGTCCTCGCTTGCGAGAGTATGCAGCGCTTCCCACGCCTTCATCGCCCCGAATGACAGTGGCGCTTCGGCGCCGCCGGCAATCGCGAGCTCGATCTCCCCGCGCCGCACGCGCAGCCACGCCTCGCCGATCGACACCGCGGAGGAGGAGCAGGCGGTGGAGTAAGTGAGATTCGGGCCGCTCAGATCGTTCTCGATCCCGATCCAGGCGGCGGGCGCGTTGGTCATGCCCATGAGAATCGAGAACGGCTTCATGCGATCGCAGCCGTCCCGGTAGAGCGACATATAGCCGTCGTCGGTGGTGAGGGCGCCGCCCATGCCGGTGCCGATGAACACCCCGACCCGGCTTCGGTCCGCGGCAGGCAGATCGAGCCGCGCGTCGCCGATCGCCTGCCGCGCGGCGACCACGGCGAGCTGACTGACCCGATCCAACATCCGAAGCCGCGGCGCAGGGAAGTGCTCTTCGCCCGCGAAACGGACGCAGGCGGCGAGCGGTGAGCTCAGCCGGCTTGCCCAGGGCGTCTCCAGGCGTCTTACGGCGGAGCGGCCGGCCTGCGCGTTGGCCAGCGCTTGCGCGCAACCGCTGCCGAGCGGTGTGATGAGGCCGATGCCCGTGACGACGACGCGTCTCATGCGCCCGGGTCCGTTGAAGCCACAGGCTGCGCGCGGGCCGGCTGCCCGGCGGCGGGCGGCTTCGGCCCTTTCTGAGCGGCGATCAGACCGTCGATGTACTGAGCCGCTTCTGCGAGCGTGCCGAAGTTCATGCCCTCCGAGGGCAGTTGCACGGCAAACTCCTCCTCGATGAAGAAGAGCATCTCGACCATGCCGAGCGAATCGATGCCGAGGGAGTCGAGCGGCTGATCGGGCGTGAGGCGGGCCGGGTCCAGCTTGTAGCGCTGTGCCAGGATTCGTGACAGTCGTTCGAGCGTGGTCATGATGAAGTCCCCTGGATGACACCGGCAAGGGCTTTGGCGGGAAGCGTCACGGCGGAGCGCGTCTTGCCGCTCATCCGTGCGGCGATGCCGAGCAGTGCCGGCGCTCGCCGCAGCAGCGGAAGGAGCGGTGCGGCAATCCCGGGACGCATGGCCGCGTGCGCGAAGCAGGCGGCCAGGCGCATGCGCCCGCGAAAGTGCGCGCGCCAACGCGCGGCGTAGCGCGTTTGAATCTGACGGCGGTGGAGCGCACCCCGCGGGTCGGGCCGAAAGGCTTCCGCAGAGCCGGCCAGCTCCTCGCAAAGGAGCCATGCCGATTGCAGTGCCATGCTGATTCCTTCGCCGATGATGGGATGAACCTCGCCGGCCGCGTTGCCGATGAGGAAGGTGTCGCCCGACCGGCCGCCCAGGCGCACGCCGGGCCGGAGGGGTCCGGCGGCGAGCCAGGGTCCGATCCTGGAGGCATCGGCCAGCGCATCTCTCACGCCGCGGCACTCGCGTCGCAGAACGCTCTCGACCGTCTCACCGGCGCTCGAGGCTGCACTCGCGTCCGCGCCGCGGCGGCAGGCGGCGAGCCGGTCACGCCGGATGCAGCATGCGAGGGTGGTGAGCCCATCGCCCGCAACGACCATCCCGCCGTAGCCGCCGGCAAATCCGAAGACGGGTAGAAGCCCACCCTCCAGGGTGGCGTTGCGGAAGGTCGCTTTGAATCCTAACAGGTCCGAAGGACGGCGCGAGCGGCTCCAGAGAGCCTCCTCACCCGGCGGCGGCTGCCAGGAGCCGTGTGCCCGAATGAGCACGGGTGCGCGCAGCGACACTCGCGCTCCTGCCTCCGCGACGTCCACCTCATAACTGACGGCGTGCGCCTCAGCCCGCAGCGCGAGCGTTCTGCAGGGCTGGAATACGGCGGCGCCGGTCGCACGCGCTTGCTCGAGGAGCAGCAGATCGAGGTGCTCCCTTCCCATGGCGCAGCCCCAGGGATGCGCGCCGTCGCCGCCTGCGGGCAGCGCGGCCACGATGCGCTCCTCTGCGCACCAGAGCGCTACCCGCAGCAGGTCGGGCCCGCGGTGTCGCCTGAGTCCCTCGCCGACACCCAACGCATCGAGGAGCGGAAGATTGCTCGCCGCGATGCACTCGCCACAGACCTTGCGGCGCGGAAAGCGACGCGCCTCGAGCAGGGCGACCGACCAGCCCGCACGCGCGAGCAGAATGGCGGCGCTCGAGCCGGCGGGTCCCGCGCCGATGACGATGGCATCGAACGGTATGACCATCAGGCCGGATCCCGGCGCACGGCGACAAACAGGTGACTGAAGAGACCGGCGGGCCGCTCCGTGACCGTCCAGCCGGGCAGGCCCGCGGGCCAGATCCGCGACAGCTCGTCGCCGCGAAATCCAGCCCGCACGCTGACCACGGCGTCGTGAAGGGTATCGCCGCTCACCGCGAGCGCCGGCAGCAGCCGGCTGCCGATGAGCGCAGGGACGCTGCGCCGCGGCTCGCAGGCGATGAAGGCATCGCACCGCTGGGCTACCGCGGACAACAACTCCCGCAGCGCATCCGCCTCGAAGTGATGGAGGAAGAGGTTGGTCAGGATCACATCCCAGCGGTCCGGATGCTGTCGTTGAGTCGGGGCTCGAGCCCATTCGAGTGCGTCCAGGGTGAGCGCGCGCAAGGTCCAGCCGAGGTGAGCAAAAGCGATACCCGTTGCGTCGGCAACCAGCGCTTGACGATCGAGAAGCGTAAGCTCGGCCCCGGGCCATGCCGCGGCAAGGCGCGTTGCCACACGCAATGCCAAGCTGCCGTCGCCCGCTCCCAGCTCGAGGACGCGCAGCGACGCACGAGGCACGGATGACGCCAAGGCGCTGTTGATGGCCCGGCGGACGATTCCGGAGCTCCCCATGACTCGGTTGACACGCCGAAGATCGCGGCGGGACCGGATTGCCCGAGGGTCGCCCGGCGGCAGATCGTCCAGAATCTCCCTGCGAACCGTCCTTTGCCGGGGAATCATTCTACGTACAGCAGGGCGCCGTGGCAGCTGAACCCGGCGCCGAACGCTCCCAGCCACCACCATCCTCCCGCCGCGCCGGCCGCCATGGCGGCCTGCAGCACGAAGTATACGAATGCGCTCGACAGGTTGCCGTACTCGCGCAACACCGCGGCGCTATAACGCAGATCCTCGGGACCGAGCGCCAGCCGCTGCTCGATCTCGCGCAGGACGTCGCGGCCGCCGGCGTGCATGATCCAGGCCGCGATCTGCGACACATCGAGCCGGGCGCGATGCAGCACCGTCTGCAGGACCTGCCCGACATACTCCGCCGCCAGGTGCGGCACGGGCCGGGTGAGCACGTTGCGCAGCATCCCGGCGCGCTGCTCGAACTTGAGCGCTTCACGCTGGCGCGGGTCCAGGAGGGACTCGCTGTCCCGCCACTCGATGCGGCGCCGGCCGGCGGCCGCCGTGTTCGAAAGAACCGCCGCGCCGGCTCCGTCTCCAAACAAACACGCGCTCACCAGCACGCCGGGATCGTCGTCGAGATACATCGCCGCGCTCGATACCTCGACGCAGATGGACAACACGTTGCGGCGGGCCTCGTCGCGACCGAGCAGCGCCTGTCCGAGGCGCATGTTGGGCAATGCGGCCGCGCAGCCCTGCCCGACGAGGTCGAATGCGGGCGTGCTCGGGCGCAGGCCGAGGCGCTCGATGACATAGCCCGACAGCCCGGGGCAGAGATAGCCGGTGCAGGTACTGACGACGATGCCATCGATGTCCGCCGTCGCGAGCCCGGCGTCATCCAGAGCGGCTGCGCCGGCCTGGGCGGCCAACATCGGCGCCGTGGCGAGGAAGCGCTGGTGCAGCGTGTCGGGATCGATACGGAAGACCTCCGTCAGGGAGCTCACCGCGAGCCGCCGCGCTTCCATGCCGTTCTGGCTGAGGAGCACCGCGCGCGTGAGCGCGCGCGCGCGCTCAGGCAGGCGCTCGAACCACTCGGAGCGCCGGAAAGCCTCCCAGCAATCGAGCTTGGTGTAGCGGGAGGGTGGTGCGGCAGTGCCGATGCCTGTCACGTACATACGGGTAGGTATCCCCCGGCGGGGGGATAGGTTCCCGAGAGCAGCGAATTTTCAGCGGACGAGGTCGCGGTAGGCGTGCCAGGTTGCGTGCCCGAGGAGCGGCGCGACCACGATCATACCAAGGAGCAGCGTCACGAAGCCGAGAGCCGTCAGGCCCACGATGAGCGCGGCCCAGACCACCATCGCCGGAATGTTGTGTACGCAGACCTTGAGGCTCGCCCACATTGCTTCCGAGGCGGTCGCGTGCCGGTCGACGATGAACGGCACGGCGACCACCGACAACGCGAAGACCGCGACCGCGAAGAGCGCGCCCGATGAGAAATACGCAATCACCTCCCGGGTGCTCGCGAAATCGCCGGCGCCGCCCCAGAGGACGACCGCGAGGCTCGGCACGCGGATGTGCAGCGTCGACTGCAGGAGGACCGTCGAGGCGACGAACCACACGATGGCGATCAGCGCCAGAATGCCGCCGAAATGCATCAGTCCGTCGGGATTGCGAGTGACCGCCTCGAGCGAGTCGTCGAAGCCACGCGGCTCGCGCGCGGCACGCCGCCGGGAAAGCTCGCAGACGCCGGTCGTCATGATCGGGCCGACGAGCAGGTAGCCGGTGACCGCGGCTGCGATCAGGTAGGGATGAGCGCTGCCCAGCATGAGCAGTACCGCGCCGATGACGGAAATGATGACGCCATGCGCCAGGCTCGCACGCTCGGTGTGCCGCAGGTCTTCCCATCCGCGGCGCAGCCACACGAGCGACTGCAGCGCCGGAACGTTGTGCACGTCGACATGGAGGAAGCGCCGCTTGCCGAGGCTGAGGGATGTATTCATGGTGAGCTGAGCTCCCGCTAGCCGCTGCCCAGGCCAGCATACTCCTGTAGACTGGCTGCGCGGCGCCCCCGTAGCTCAGTGGATAGAGCGACCGCCTCCTAAGCGGTAGGTCGTCGGTTCAACTCCGGCCGGGGGCGCCATAAATCAAAGACTTACGCGATCTTTCTCGATTTATTCACGTTCATTTCACGCGTGTCGCCCGGTTCTCGTGGATGGCGCCGAGGCTGTCGATGCCGCCGATCATCGGCAGCACCCCGCTGCCCCCGACTACCGTCGGCAAGCGGCCGTCCCACTTGGTGATCGCCTGCTGCTGGATCAGCTCCGGTGTCAGGGTCTGCTGCAGCAGTTGCTGGGCCTGCGATTGCGCCTGCGCTTCGACGACCCGCTGCTGGGCGAGAACCTTCGCCTGCTGCAGCTCGTATTTGGCCTGAAACGCCCGCTGCTGGGCGATCTGCTTGCGCTCGATCGCGTCCGCGAATTGCTCGCTGAAGTGAAAGTCCGTGATGTTGACGGAGTCGATGACGACCCGGTAGGGCTGCAACTCAGAGGTGATCTGCGTCTGGATCTGACTGCGCACCTCGTCTCTGTGGATGATGAGGTCCTCCGCGTTGTAGTGCGCCGTCACCGCTTTGACGGAGTTGCTGATCGCCGGGCGGATGATCTTGTCGATCAGGTCCGACTCGCTGCCGATGTGCTGATAGACCCATTCCGCGTCGGCCGGGAGGATGTGCCAGTTCGTTGCGACGGTGGTCGATACGTTCTGCAGGTCGAGGCTCGCAGCCGTCTCCGCAGCCTGGGAATTCTGCACCTGCACGTCCATCCTGGCGACCGACTGCATGAACGGCATCTTCAGGTGCAGGCCCGGATCGAGGACACCTTCGTGGACGGCGCCGAAGGTCATCAGCACCCCACGTTGCCCCGGTCCGATCTGCACGAACACGCCGCCGATGACGAGGAGAACGATGACGATGATGGCGCCGACGAGCAGAGCAGGGCGCAGGGCCCTGGTGTTGGGCAGGGAGGAGATTCCGGTATTCATGGGGTGGGCTCCGCAGGTCCGTCAGCCGTAAAGATACCGCTTCGGCTGGCTGACCGGCAAACCGCCCGAAGAGGTGGTCAATAGACGCGCCGATGGCTTCTCCTTGCGAAACGAGCGCCGATCGGCTGTCGCAACGCGGCTCAGGCATTTTCAGTGGCAGCGGCATCCCCCGGGATATTGTCAAATCGATTTCCGCGCTTCCTGCCCAAGTGTCATTTATCGCTGAGGCGATGCGGCTCGATGCGTATTGTAAAGCGCGCGGCGCGCCGCCTATGATGTAGTCACTGCGGTGCCGCTCACGAAGTGCGCGGAGAATGGACGCCCCATGAAGCGCCGGCGGCCCGCTCGGCTCGTTTCGAAAATACGAATTAGGGGAAACAACTGATGAGTCTATCCAGCCGTTGTGCTGCCTTGTGCGGCTTCGTCTTGATTGCTGCGACTACGACCGCTTTCGCGGCGGGACCCTCCAACCAGGTGGACGCGAGCTTCCTCGTCGGTAAGCACCGTTGGATGGACGCGCATGCGCCCAATCTGAAGTCCTTCGGGACGCATGTGCGGGACCTGGCTTCCAATGTGAAGGGCTTCGGACGCGATACGCAACCCTTCGGACCTTCTGTTCCCAACATCGACACCCTCGTGAACTTCCAGGGCAGCTTCGATGCCCCTGGCGTGGACAGCAACGGCAATCCCGCCTCCACCTGGCCGTATGCGATGGTGGGTAATGCCCCGACCGCAGGCGGCATCACCCTGATCGATGCGCGGATCATTCCCGTATCGATCCGCATGCTCGATGCGAATGGCAAGCAGGCTTACGCGAACGGCCACAGACTCTACATGGATGTGACTCAGTACGTGGGCAAGGTGCTGCGCTCACCGGTCTTCTCGCCCGCCTGGTACTCGAGCAGCAGCGTGCCGACACAGTATACCGATGCCGTGCAGCGCGCGGAGTTCTGGTCCGTCATGCGTCAGGACTGGCACACGATCATGGTGCCGCGCGTGGAGAGGCCGCGGGTGATGTCGCTACCGGCTGGCAGCTACGAATACGCGTTGAATAAGGACGGGAGCTGCTGCGCGTTCGTGCTGGTCAACGAGAATGCCTTCCTTACGCAGTTGTTTCCGCCGACGTACCCCGTCGATGACACGACGATCATCGGCTCCGCGGAGCTCGCAGGCGACATGACGACCAAGACGCTCGCGACGTTCCTCTTCCCCAATACCTACCTTTTCGAGAACAACGACCCGAACCAGTGCTGCGTCCTGGGCTTCCACGAGTTCGACTTCGAGCCGGGCATTCCTGCGAACGGCAATCGCCCGCGGGCCTACACGATGGCCTACGCCTCGTGGATCTCGCCCGGGCTCTTCGGCCCCACCTTCCAAGACGTGACGGCGCTCAGTCATGAGCTCGCGGAGACGTTCAACGACCCGCTGGTAACGGCGTTCAGCGCCTCGGGCGGGGCGTGTGGTGGTGCGGGGCAGCCGCTGTGTCTCAATGAGACGCCCTGGTGGCTCTCGCCGAACGGCAACTGCCAGGACAATCTCGAAGTGGGCGATGTGATCGAGGGTCTGCCCGATGCGAGCACCGCCATTCGGCTGAACGGCTACACCTTCCACCCGCAGAACGAAGCGCTGCTGCCGTGGTTCGGAGGCAAGAACACCGCACTCGACGGGGCATTCAGCTATCCCGACGAGAGCGTGCTCACTGCCCCCAACACCTCGCAGCAGGTGGGTTGCGTCGCGCCACTGCAATAGCTCGAGCGACGGGATCTCTTCGCACTTCACGCGCGGGACCTCCTCCAGGTCCCGCGCGTGGAGCCGACCTCGCGCACCCGCGGCTCAGAAGCGCATCCGGAACGTTGCGCCGCCGCCCGCAGTCTCCGTGACATCCACATTGGCCCCGTGCGCGGCGGCGATCTGGCGGACGAGGGTGAGGCCGATCCCGCTGCCCTGGCGCTTGGTGGTGAAGAAGGGAACGAAGATCTTCTCCCGTTGCTCCGCCGGGATGCCGGGGCCGTTGTCGGCAACCGAGATCGCGATCCGGCCGTCAGGCTCCCGGTATGCCGAAAGCGCGATTTGCCCCGAAGGCGTGTCGCGCAAGGCTTCGAGCGCATTGCGCAGCAGATTGATGAGCGCCTGATCGAGAAGCTCCGCATCCATCGCGAGCTCCAGAGTCTCCGGCTCGACGCGCGTCCTCATGTGGATGTCGCGATCGGCGAGATCGCTCGCGAGGAGCCGCTGGATGCGGGCAAACAGCCGCTGCACCGGCACCACCTCGATCCGGGCCGCGAGCGGCTTGGTCAGGCGGCGATGGCTGCGCACGAAGTGCAAGAGGCCCTCGCTTCGGCGGACGACGGCTTCCAACGCCTCGCGAGCGTCGGTCAGTGTACCCATGCGCGGGTCATCGGGCGGCAGTTGCTCGAGGACATCGCGCACCAGGCCATGAGCGGTGGCGGCGAGAGAGGAGACCGGGGTGAGGGAGTTCATCACCTCGTGGGCCATGACCCGGATGACCGTCTGCCAGGCCTCGAGCTCCTGCGCGCTCATCTCATTCTCGATGTTTTGCAGCGATACGAGCCGCGAGCGGGCTCCGCGCAGGGCAATCTCCGTCACCGCCGCCTTGAGGAGCAGCGTGCCTGATGAGCGCTCCATCCGCAGGGTGGCGGTGCTGCCGGGCGAAAGGGCCTCCAACCCGACCGCGAAGGACTCGCCGTAGCGCGCGAGCGGGCTGCTCTGGGCGAGCGCGGCCTCGAAGAGGCGGCGCGCCGCCATGTTGAGCAATTTCACGGCACCGCGCTCGTCGATCGAGATCAAGGCCACCGGGACATGGTTGACCAGCGTTTGCAGATACTGCGCCTGCTCGTCCCGTTCCGAGCGGCTGAGGCGCAGACGGGTGAGCACGCGCTCCATGGCGGTCCCGAGGTCACGTTGCGTACTGTCCGCGGCGAGGCCCGCGAAGCTCTGGGAGAGATCATCGTAGGACAGCGCATCGAGGAATCGCGCCAGCTCGCGACTGCCCTGGGTGGCGAAGCGGATGAGCAGTGTAGTCTCGGCGAGGGTGAGGGCTACCCCCAAGGCGATCGTCACATACCATTCGGTGTTCGCGACCATCCAGGCGACGGCAGCGACGGTCATGAAGAGCGCCACCGTGCGCACCACGATTCCGGTGCGATAACGGCTATAGGCCATGCTTTTCCATCCGCCGATAGAGCGAGGCCCGCGTCAGCCCGAGGGACTCCGCGGCGCGGCTGATGTTGCGGCCATGGGTCTCGAGCGCGCGCGCGATCGCATCGCGCTCCACCGCATCGAGCCGGGATGACTCGAGCCCGGCCGGTCCGGCCGCGAGCGCCGATGGCGCCGATGGCGCCGATGTCCCAGCACCCACCGCGAAGGAGAAGTCGCCGAGCTCCAGCATCTCCCCCTCGCTGAGGATGACGGCCCGCTCGATGGCATGGCGCAATGCACGCACGTTGCCCGGCCACGCATGTGCGGTGAGGCCATCGAGCGCCGCGGCGCTCAGCCGCTTCGGCGCCACGTTGTACTTCTCGGAATAGATCGCGATGAAGTGCTCGAGGAGCAGCGGAATGTCCTCGGGTCGCTCGCGCAGCGGCGGCAGGGCGATCTCCACCGTGTTGATGCGATAGAGCAGGTCCTGCCGGAATACATTCTCATCGGCCAGGCGCTCCGGGGCGAGATTGGTGGCGCAGATCAGGCGGACGTCGATGGGCTCGGGCCTTTCGGCGCCGACCGGCGTCACCTCGCGCCGCTCGAGTGCGGTGAGAAGCTTGCCCTGCAGATGCAGGGGCACGTTGCCGATCTCATCGAGGAAAAGCGTACCGCCGGAGGCGGCACGCAACAGCCCGATGCGATCCTGCTTCGCGTCGGTGAATGCTCCACGGCGGTGGCCGAAGAGCTCGCTCTCGAAGAGCTGCGGCGACAGGGTCCCCAGGTCGACGCGCAGAAACGCCTCGCTCGCACGCTTGGAGCGGCGGTGGATCTCGCGCGCCACCAGCTCCTTGCCGGTGCCGTTCTCACCGAGGACCAGCACATTGGCGCCGCTCGGCGCGGCGCGCCGGATCATCTGGAAGACCCGCAGCATGGCGGGCGAGGTTCCGACCATCTCGCCATCGATGCGGGTGGCTTCGGCCAGCCCGCGGCTGCGATTGCGGAACTCGCTGGCCTCGAGCCGCGATTTGCGCAGATTGCTGGCGGCGATCAGGGTCGCGAGCAGTCGCTCGTTCTCCCACGGTTTGGTGACGAAGTCCGCCGCGCCGCGTTTCATCGCCTCCACCGCCAGACCGACATCGGCGTGGGCCGTGACCAGCACCACCACCGCCTGCGGGTCGAGGGCCAGCACCTGCGAGAGGAGCGCGAGGCCCTCGGCGCCGCGCTCGGCACCGGCCGCGAAGTTCATGTCGAGCAGCAGCACGTCGAAGCCGTTCCGACGCACGAAGTCGGGAAGCCGCTTGGGGTCGCGCAAGGTCTCCACCGAGGCGAAGTGCCTCTTCAGGAGCAGCTTCGCGGCGAGGAGGATGTCTTCCTCGTCGTCGACGACGAGGACCCGCGCGGGATGAAGAGAGGTCGTTGCCAAGTGTCCGGATCCGAACAGTGCGCGCCCGATCTTGTACACCTGCGGACACGCGGCGTCCAAGGTGTGTTTTGTAACACATTGATGTAAAAAGCATTTTAGATTGGCACAGCCTCTGCATTACCCGGTGCGATGCACTCCGGCGGACACTCCAAGACTCATGAGCGCGCGGCGCTCGATGTGATCGGCAGGCGGGCGGGCGGTACCGAGCCGGATCCCCCTCCGGCGGGCCATGGAATGGACAAGCCGCTCGCCCGTCCGCCGGCCTGGCGTCGCTACGGACCTTACGCCGCCGGGGCGCTCCTTCTCGTGGGAGCCGTCTTTTGGCTGCTCCATGGGGCCGGCGTCAGCACCTACCGGGTTGCCGCGGATCAGCTCACCATCGGCACCGTGACCCGCGGGAAGTTCGAGGACTACATCGCGGTGCGCGCAACGGTTGCGCCCCTCACGACCTTCTACCTCACCACCGAGCAGGGCGGTGTCGTGGCGCAGGTGCTGGCCGAGGATGGCGCCACGGTGAAGGCCGGCCAGCCCATCATCGTGCTCTCCAACACCGCGCTGCGGCTGCAGGTGGCTTCCCGCGAAGCCGACATCTCGAGCCAGATCAACGCGATCGAGAGCACCAAGCTGCAACTCGAGGACACCCGCTTCAGGTACCAGAGTCAGCTGCTCGACATCCAGCATCAACTCGCCGTGTTGAAGAGCGATCTGGCGCGCGACAAGATCCTCCTCGACGGCAACGCCATCGCGCCGATGCTCTACGCGCAGGAGCAGGAGCAATACCGCTACGAGGTGAAGCTCCGCGACGCCACCATCGCTTCCCGCAACGCGGAGCAGCAGCTGCGCACGGCGCAGCTCGGCCAGCTCGGCAAGACCCTGGCCTGGCTCAAGGACAACATCGCTACGGCGCGCGCCAGCCTCGATGCGCTCACCATCCGCGCGCCGACCGCCGGGCAGCTGACCGCTCTCGATTCGAAAGTGGGCGAGTCCAAGGCCTCCGGCACCGTGCTCGGGGAGGTCGACTCGCTCGATCGATTCAAGCTGATCGCGCAGGTGGATGAGTTCTATCTCGGCCGCATTGCGCTCGGCCAGATGGCCCGGTTCTCCGTCGGCGACCGGGATTTCCGGGCGAGGGTCGTCAAGATCCATCCGCAGGTCGCCGACGGCACATTCAAGGTCGATCTGCACTTCGTGGGCCCCGCGCCCCAGGGGATCACCGTCGGTCAGGCCATCGACACGAAGCTCGAGCTGGGAGGCGCGGCCACCGCGCTGATGCTGCCCAATGGGCCTTTCTACCAGGACACCGGTGGGCAGTGGGCCTTCGTGCTCACTCCCGATGGCAAGTACGCGCTGCGCCGCAGGATCGAGCTCGGCCGCCGCAATCCCGACCACGTCGAAGTCGTGGGCGGTCTCGAGCCCGCAGAGCGGGTCATCGTCTCGAGCTACCAGGGCTACCAACACGTCGAGCGTGTGGAGCTCGAGAGCCCCAAGCACCAGAACTGAGCTACCGCGAGAGATCCCATGCTGTCATTGAAGCATTTGAACAAGGTTTATCGGACCACCGAAGTCGAGACGACGGCCTTGCGCGATGTCCACCTCGAGATCGCGGCGGGCGAGTTCGTCGCCGTGATGGGGCCTTCGGGTTGCGGCAAATCGACGCTGCTCAACATCGTCGGCATGTTGGACAGTCCCTCATCGGGCGAATACTGGTTCGCGGGCCGGAACATCGCCGGCTGGTCGGAGGGGCAGCTGTCGGATCTGCGCAAGAACAGCCTGGGCTTCATCTTCCAGAGCTTCAACCTGGTCGATGAGCTCAACGTGTTCGAGAACGTGGAGCTGGCGCTGCTCTATCACCGGGACGTGCCGGCCCGGGAGCGCAAGGCGAGGGTGCGCGAGGCGCTCGAGCGCATGAAGATCGCCCATCGCGCCAAGCACCGGCCGCAACAGCTTTCCGGCGGCCAGCAGCAGCGCGTGGCGATCGCGCGCGCGGTGGTCTCACGCCCAAAGCTGATCCTGGCCGATGAGCCCACGGGCAACCTCGACTCGGCAACGGGCGAGGAGGTGATGCAGCTCCTCACGGAGCTCAACGGCGAGGGTACGACCATCGTCATGGTCACTCACTCCCGCCCGCACGCCGAGTACGCGCATCGGATCATCAATCTCCTCGACGGCGCCGTCGTGACCGAGAAGGTGAGACTGGCGGTCTGAGGCGACTGACATGTGGCGTCACTATCTTTCCATGGCCGCGCGGGGACTCGCGCGCCACCGGCTGTACAGCCTCATCAACATCGTGGGTCTGGCCGTGGGGCTCACCTGCATCATCTTCGTCGTCCTCTTCATACGCGACGAGCTTGCCTACGACAAGTGGATCCCCGGCACGGGAGGCCTCTATCGCATGGAGCTGACGATAGACATTCCCGATCGCGAGCCGTTGCGGCTGGCCGACATTCCGTACGCGATGCCGGCTGCGATGCGCGATCAGATTGCGGGGGTGACCGGCATGACGCGGTACTTCGTCCGCGGCGTGACGCTGACGAACGGTGACCGGCAGCATGTGCAGCAGGTCGCGGTGGTGGATCCGGGCTTCTTCCAGCTCGTTCAGTTGCCGCTCATCCGGGGAATCCGGGGCTCCCTGCTGCAGCAGCCGGACTCGATCGTGCTGTCGCAGTCGGCCGCCAGGGAATACTTTGGCGGCGCCGATCCCATCGGGCGGACCGTCACGGCTGCGAACGGCAATTGCGACGGCCCGGGTGCCACGTGTCCGCCGGTCTCGCTCCGGGTCACCGGGGTCGTGCGCGATCTGCCTTACAACACCCAGCTCGCCGGTGACGCCTTCATTTCCACGGCTTCGCTGGCCAATCCGATCTCGCAGAGCGAGCGGCAACACTGGTACGATCAAAGCGGCTACGGCTATGTCCGGCTGGCCCCGGGGGTTTCCCCGGGGGCCGTGGTGGCAGCCATGGGGCCGGTCTTCG
>Ga0134128_10001872_pt1 | contig 26586 bp, 24 predicted proteins | sample KB31754_FD_96462 | JGI IMG/M metagenome (GOLD analysis project Ga0134128, IMG submission 96462) | Terrestrial soil microbial communities with excess Nitrogen fertilizer from Kellogg Biological Station, Michigan, USA - KB3-175-4 | ecosystem: Environmental > Terrestrial > Soil > Unclassified ...
AATGGTCGACGCCGGCGCAGACGTTCCCCGCCGACTACGACGCGCTCTACGCGGCGTTGCGCGAGGGCCGCGCGGCTTCCACGAAGTCCGAGGACGTGCACGGCGACGTCGAGGCGGCGCTCGGCACGGCCGCACGGCGCATCGAGGCGCGCTACGAGTATCCGTTCCAGTCGCACGCCTCGATGGGGCCGGGATGTGCCGTCGCCGACGTGGGCAACGGCGGCGCGATCGTGTGGGCCGGCGGGCAGAAGCCGTATCCCCTGCGCCATGCGGTCGCGGGCATCCTCGGCCTGCCGCTCGAGAAGGTGCGCGTCATCTGGCAGCCGGGGCCGGGATCGTACGGCATGAACGACGCGGACGATTGCGCGGTGGACGCGGTGCTCCTCTCGCAGGCGGTGGGGCGTCCGGTGCGCGTGCAGTACATGCGCCACGAGGGCACGGGGTGGGATCCCAAGGGACCGCCCGCGGTATTCCGCATGCGCGCGGGCCTCGATGCGAGCGGCAACGTCACCGCCTGGGATTGCGAGGCGCGCGGATTCTCCGGGCAGCTGCGTCCCTCGGGCACCGACGTTCCCGGCGATTCGCTGGCGGGGCAGATCCTCGGAACGTTCCAGCCGAACAGCAAGGACGAGCACAAGTTCCCCGAGGAGAGCTACGCCTTCCCGGCGAAGCGCAAGGTGAGCCACCTGCTCGACTGGAAGCGCTCGCTCGCCACGGCGCTGCGAACCGCGCACGTGCGCGACCCGGATGGGCCGCAGACCTGCTTCGCCTCGGAGTCGTTCGCGGACGAGGTCGCCTACGCGGCGGGCGTCGATCCGGTCGAGTTCCGCTTGCGCTACATCGCCGACCAGCGGGAGAGGGCGGTGGTGGAGGCGGCGGCGCGGAAGAGCGGATGGCAGCCGCACGCGGCGCCGCGTCGGGCGAGGGACGGAAATCTCCTCGTCGGCCACGGCATCGCGCACGCGCCGCGGCACGGCACGATGGTCGCGGTCGTGGCCGAGGTGCGCGTGGATCCGTCGACCGGCCGCTACCGTGTGCGCCGCTTCACCGTCGCGCACGATTGCGGCTTCGTCGTGAACCCGAGAAGCCTCGAGGGCACCATCGAGGCGAACCTCATGCAGGCGATGAGCCGCGCGATGCACGAGGAGGTCCGCTTCGACGCGACGCGCGTGCTGTCGGTCGACTGGATCAGCTATCCGATCGTGGACATGATGGAGACGCCCGAGGCCGTCGACATCGTGATCCTGGGCAACGAGCCCGGCGCGAAGTCGCTCGGTGCGGGCGAGCCCACCACGCGCCCCGTGGGCGCGGCGATCGCGAACGCGCTCCACGACGCGATCGGGGCGCCGGTGCGCCGCATCCCGCTCACGCCGCAGGCGGTGCTCGCCGCGATGAAGGCCTAAGCGAAAAAGGGGTCAGATTACTTTTCCGTTGCCTGCTGCGGCAGGCGATCGGTGAAAAGTAATCTGACCCCTTTTTCAGTTCACGCCGAGGAAACGCTGCCTCACGGCCGGGTCGTGCAGCAGCTCGCGCGGCGCGCCGCGATGGACGATGCGGCCGTTCTCGAGGATCGAGACCGAATCCGCGTTGGCGAGCGCGCTGTAGAGGTTCTGCTCGACCAGCAGGATCGCGATGCCGTGGCCTTTCAGCTCGCGCACGATGTCCTCGAGGTGCTGCACCATCACCGGCGAGAGCCCTTCCGAAGGCTCGTCCATGAGGAGGAGCTTCGGCTCGAGCATCAGCGCGCGCGCCACCGCGACCATCTGCCGCTCGCCGCCGGAAAGCTGCGTCGCGCGATGCGAGCGCCGCTCGGCGAGGCGCGGGAAAAGCCCGTAGATCCGCGCGACCGTCCATTCGCCCGACGTGCGCGGCAGGATCGAGAGGTGCTCCTCCACCGTGAGCGAGGCGAACAGGCGCCGGCCCTGCGGCACGTAGCCGATGCGCTTGCGCGCGATGCGATGCGGTGCCATGCCGCGCAGCTCCTCGCCGAGGAAGCGCACGCTTCCCGAGCGCACACGCGGCTCGCCCAGTCCCATGATCGAGCGGATGAGGCTGGTCTTCCCCATGCCGTTGCGGCCGAGGAGCGCGACCACCTCGCCCGGCTGCACCGCGATCGACACGCCGTGCAGCACGTGCGATTGGCCGTAGTAGCTGTGCAGCTCCGTCACCTCAAGCATCGCGCGGCCTCCCGAGGTAGACCTCCTGCACCTTGGCGTTCGAGCGGATCGAGGCGGGATCGCCCTCGGTGAGGATGCGGCCGTGGTCGAGGCAGGTCACGCGATCGACCAGGCCGAGCGCGAGGTCCATGTCGTGCTCGATGAGGACCAGCGTCAGCGTGCGCGGCAGCTCGCGGATGATGCGCGCCATGCTGACGCGCTCGGCAGGCGAGAGCCCCGCGGCGGGCTCGTCGAGGAGAAGAAGCTCGGGCCGCGAGGCGAGCGCGAGCTGCAGCTCGAGCTGGCGCTGCTCGCCGTGGGAGAGCTCGCGCACCGGGCTCGCGCGGCGCGCGGCGAGGCCGCCCGCGGCGAGGCCCGACTCGACCGCCTCCGATTCCGCGGCCGTGCATTCGCCCGGACCGAAGAACGAGAGCTTGCGCTTCGAGCGCCCGCGCACCGCGAGGCGCAGGTTCTCCTCGACGCTCAAGTGTCCGAAGAGCGTCGTGATCTGGAACGTGCGGCCCACGCCGCGCCGCGCGCGCCGTGCGGTGCCGAGCCGCGTGACGTCGTGGCCGTCGAGCCATACGGAGCCGGAAGTCACGCGCTGCTCGCCGGCGATGGAGTTGAAGAGCGTGGTCTTGCCGGCTCCGTTGGGCCCGATGATCGCGCGCCGCTCGCCGCGCGCGACCTCGAGCGAGACGCCGTCCACCGCCGCGAGCGCGCCGAAGGCGACGCGCACGTCGGCGAGCCGAAGCAGCGCCTCGACCAAGAGAGCGCCGCCTAGCCCTTGATGCCCTGGAACGTGCGCGAGTACGGCGGCTGCTTCATGTACTCGTCGGGCTTGTAGTGCCAGAACTGCGAGACGTTGGGATAGACGTCGAGCGGCACGTTCCAGTATTTCCCGTCGGGACGCTTCTTCACCTCGCGGATGAAGACGTCGTAGACCGGCTCGCCGTACTCGTCCAGGCGCACCGGCCGGCCGAGCGGCGAATCGGTGAGCACGACCTTGCGCACGGCCTCGAGGAATGCGGGCCGGTCCTCCACGTTGCCCTTCACGCCCTCGATCGCCTTCGCGAGCCACATCGCGCCCGAATACATCGAGAAGCCGTAGAGCGAGGGAAGCTTGCGGTAGGCCTTCTCGTACTCGGCGACGAACTTCTTCGTGGCGGGCGCGTCGTTGCCCTCGCAGAAGTGCGCTGCCGAAAGGATGCCCTCGCTTTCCGAGCCGAGGTTGCGGATGATCGACTGGTCGGTGAGATTCATCGAGCCGCAGAGCGGCATCTTCCCCTTCATACCGAAGTTCGCCCATTGCTGGATGAAGCGCGTGCCGTCGGCGCCGGTCTCCATCGCGTAGACGATGTCGGGCTTGGCGGCCTGGATCTGCGCGAGGTAGGGGCTGAAGTCCTGCGTGTTGAGCGGGTGCCAATACTGCGCGAGCACCTTGCCGCCGAGCTCGGAGAACGTCTGCACGAAGCCGCCGCACTGCTCGTGGCCGAAGGTGTAGTCCTGCGAGACGGTGACCACCTTGCGGATGCCCTTCTTCTTGTAGAGCCAGTCGGCGAGCGGGCGCGGCATCTGGCTCGCGGCGTAGCCGGCGATGCGGATCACGTTCGGGATGCGCTTCCTTTGCGTGAGGTCGTCGGCGGCGATGATCGGGATGAAGTAGGGGACGCCGTTGCCCTTCACGTATTCCGCGACCGCGAGGCCGGTGTTGGCGAGGAGGTCGCCGATCAGCATCTGCACGTTGCCCTGCTCGACGAGGCGGCGCGCCTTCTCGAGCGCGGTGTTCGGATTGGAGGCGTCGTCCTCGACCGTCACCTCGATCTCGCGCCCGGCGACCTTGTGGCCGAACTGGTTCCAGTAGAGGTTGAATCCCTCGACCATCTCCTTGCCGCCCGAGGCGACCACGCCGGTGAGCGGCGCGAGCAGCCCGATGCGGATCGGCCCGTTCTGCGCCGCGGCGCTCGGGATGGATGCGGGTCCGGCGGCCGCCGCGGCAACCGCGCCCGCGGCCTTCATGAAGTTGCGACGATCCATGGCGATTTCTCCTCGGTAGTGGTCAGGTGCGCGGCTTGCCGTTGCCCGCGAGCGCCTCCCGCACGCGGCCCAGCACGCCGCTCGGCGCGAAGATCATGGTGAAGATGAAGAGCAGCCCGAGCGCCATCATCCAGCGCTCGGTGTACGCGGAAACGAGGTTTTCCAGCGAGATGATGATCGCGGCGCCCACGAGCCCGCCGAAGAGCGTGCCCACGCCGCCCACGAGCGCCATCAGCAGGCCCTCGACCGATTGCTCGAGGCCCACGGTCGAGGGGCTCACGAAGCTGTTGAAGAACGCGTAGAGGACACCCGCGAGCCCGGCGAAGAATCCGGAGACCGTGAAGGCGAGGAAGAGATGCAGCGGCACGTCGTAGCCCAACGCCCGCATGCGGGTCTCGCTCTCGCGGATGCCGGCGAGCGTGAGGCCGAAGGGCGAGCGCACGAAGCGCCACATCGCGGCGGTCATCGCGCTCGTGACGACCAGGATGAAGTAGTAGAGCACGCGCGCGTTGCCGAGCCACGCGGGGCGCACCGTGCCGCGGATGCCGTTCTCGCCGCCCGTGACCGAGGTCCAGCGCAGGCACACACCCCACACCACCATGCCGAGCGCGAGCGTGAGGAGCAGGAAGTAGACGCCCGAGGTGCGCACCGCGAGCAGCGCGAAGATCATCGCGGTGAGGGTCGCGGCCGCGATGCCGAGCGCCGCGCCCACCCATACGTTGCCGTTCGCGACCGTCACGTAGTAGAGCAGCACGTAGGTCGAGACGCCGAAGATCGCGCCGTGGCAAAGCGGCGTGCGCCCGGCGAATCCCGAGAGGATGTCGATCGACATCGCGAGCGTGGCGAAGATGAGCATCTCGGTCGCGAGCGTGGTGGGATAGCCCGGCACCACGAAAGGCACCAGCGCGAGCACGGCGAGCGTCGCGGCGAAGACGGCGAGGCGCGTCGAGCGTCTCATGCGGCACGCCCGAAGAGGCCGAGCGGCCGGAAGGCGAGGAGGAGCGCCATCGGACCGAAGATCACGAAGTAGGCGAGCTCCGGGAACCACACCTGCCCGTAGGTGGCGAGCATCGCGACGAAGAGGCTTCCCACCGCCGCTCCCCACAGGCTGCCGCGCCCGCCGATGATCACCACCGCGAGGCTGAAGACGAGGATCTCGGAGTCCGCCGTCGGATAGAGCGAGAGGAAGGCACCCCCCAGCGCCCCGCCCACGCCGGCGAGCGCCGCGCCGAGCATGAACGTGCCGACGAAGACGCGCTTGATGTCGATGCCGATGGCTTCCACGGTCTCGGCATCGTCCACGCCGGCGCGGATGAGCGCGCCCAGGCGCGTGCGGTTCACCAGCAGCCAGAGCAGCACGAACACGACCACGCCGACCGCGAGCACGAACAGGCGGTAGCGCGGATAGCTGATGCCCGCGAAGCTCCACGCGCCGCGCAGCGCCTCCGGGACCGGCACCGTGAAGGTGTCCCCGCCCCAGATCACCAGCGCGAGATCGTTGAGGCACAGCGCGATGCCGAGGGTGAGCAGCACCTGGCGCAGCTCGTGGCCCTTCACGAAGCCGAGCAGGAACCGGTCGACGAGGAAGCCGGCGAGCGCGATCGCGGCGGCCGCGGCGGCGATGGCGAGCGCGAAGCTGCCCGACTCCATCGCGGTGGAGAGCGCGATGTAGCCGCCCATGAGGTAGAGCGCGCCGTGCGCGAGGTTCACGATGCGCATGAGCCCGAAGATCAGCGTGAACCCGCTCGCGACGAGGAACAGCAGCGCGGCGAAGGTGAGCCCGTTGAGGACCTGGATCGCCGCGAGCGTCATGCGCCGCCCCGCTAGCGCGCCGCGCCCTGCGGCCGCGCCCCGCGGTACCAGTCGAGGATCTGCTCGCCGTTCCAGTGCAGCACGCCGGGGAAGCTGCTCACGTAGTCGTAGATTTCCTCGTGGTAGCCGATGCGGAAGGGCTGCCCGCTGATGTACGGGTGGATCGCGATCGCCATGATCTTCGGCCGCTTCGCGCCTTCCGCGTACAGGCGATCGAACGTGTCGATGCACTTGCGCGTCCAGTAGGCCGCCTCGTGGTGCTGGACGATCATCATCGTGATGTCGTTCGTCTCGATCGAGTAGGGCAGCGTCACGAGCGGCCCGTGCGCGGTCGCGATCTCGGTGGGCTCCTCGTCGTACACCCAGTCGCCGATGTACCGCACGCCAGCCGCGGCGAGGTTGTCGGGCGTCTCGAAGGTCTCCGTGAGGCCCGGGCCGAGCCAGCCGACCGGCCGCTTGCCGGTGAACTTCTCCAGCGTGTCGAGCGAGCGCGCGATCATCGCCGGCTGGTCGCGCTCGTTGTGGATCGGGCCCTGCTCGTAGCTGTGGCCCATGAATTCCCACCCGGCGTCGCGGCAGGCCTGCGCGACGCGCGGGTAGTCGACGCACACGCGCGCGTTGATCGAGAGCGTGGGGCGGATCGCGAGCCGGTCGTAGAGCTCCTTGAAGCGCCAGAAGCCCACGCGCATGCCGTACTCGTGCCAGCTCCAGTTGGGCACGTCGGGAACCATCACCGCGCCCTGCGGCGCCGGCAGCACCTGCCGCGCCATGGGGCGCGCGATGTCCCAGAACTCCAGGTTCACGATGGTCCACACGACGATGCGCGCGCCGCCGGGGAGAGCCAGCGGCGGCCGGTCGACGATCGCGGAATAGGGGATGCGCTCGCGCGGTTGCCGGGCCATGGCTTCCCCTCAGGCCGGCGCGGTGAGCGCTTCGAGCTCGAGCGCTTCGGAGCGGACGACGAAGCCGAACGCGGTGCGGATGCAGGCGAGCGCGGCATCGTGGAGCGTCGGTGCGTCCATCGTGTCCACGCAATCCTCGACCACCACCACCGCGTAATCGCGCGAGCAGGCCGCGGCGACGGTGGAGAGCACGCAGCTATTGGTGTTCACGCCCGTCACGTAGACCGTGTTCACGCCGTGCGCGCGGAGCATGAAGTCGAGGTCCGTGCCGATGAAGCAGTCGTAGCGCTTCTTGGTGTCGACGAGCCAGTCGCCCTCGCGCCACACCTGCGGCATCACCTGAACGCCGGGCATGCCCTCGAGGTTGTGCGCGAGCACGTTCCTGCGCGGGTTGTCCGGATTCTCCGCGCGCGTGCGCCAGAACGGATTGCAGCGGATCTCGGCGGCGTCGCGGTAGCGCGTGAGGAGGTGCGCCACGGGGATCGCGGCGGCGCGGCAGCGATCCAGGAAGCGTTCGTTCGCCGCCACCACGCGGGCCGCCTTCGCCGCCGCGAGCGGCATCGTCGCCACCTCGGGGTCGAGATGGCCGCGATGCAGGTCGATCGCGACCACCGCGGCCCTCACGCGATCCACGCCAAGGTTCATGCGCCGGCTCCTCCGCTATTGTTGGTGTGGGCAACGGGCGAAGCGTAGCGTGCCGCGGCGCGGCGATCAATCGGGCGCGGTCAGCTTTCCATCCGAAGAAGCCGCGCGGCGGTGCGCCCGAGGATCATCTCACGGTCGCGATCGCCGAGCCCGAGGCGCTCCACCGCCTCCACCGGGCGCTCGAGGCCCATGTCGAAGCAGTAATCGCTTCCGAGGAGCACGCGGTCGGCCCCGACCTGGCGGATGAGGTTCGCGTTGATGCGATCGTCGTGGCCGATGGTATCGTAGGTGAAGCGGCGCAGGTATGCGCTCGGCCGCTCCTTGAGGTGCGCGAGCTCGGGGCGCACGGCGGCGCCGTGGTCGAGCCGTCCGATGAGGCCGGGCAGCGTCCCTCCGGCGTGCGGCAGGTTCACCTCGAGCTTGGGGAACGCATCCAGCACGCCGCCGAAGATGAGGTTCGCCGCGGCCACCCCGGTGTCGTAGGGATTGCCGAGCAGGTTCTTGAGCCAGAAGCGCTGCAGGCGCTCCGCGCCGATCACGGACACCGGGTGCAGGAAGATCGGCCAGCCGATCTCCTCGCACTTCGCGTACACGTCCCAGTAGCGGCGATCGTCGATCTCCGAATCCGCGAAGCTCGTCGCGAGATAAAGCCCGCGCAAGCCGGCGAGCTTCGACGCGCGCTCGAGCTCGGCGAGCGCGAGCGCCGGGTCCTGCATCGGCACCATGGCGAAGGCGAGGAAGCGATCGGGATGCGCGCGGTGCGCCGCGCTCGCCGCGTCGTTGAAGGCCTGCGAGAGCGCGAGGCCGAAGGGGGGCGGGGCCCAGTAGACCATCGGCATCGTGAGCGAGAGCACGTGCACCTCCACGCGCTTCGCATCCATCTCCGCGAGCCGCGGCCCGAGCTCCACGAACGCGTCCGTGAACGCGTTCGCGAGTCCCGGCACCTGGAGGCGATAGCCGGACTCGCCGCGCTCCAGGCGCGCGCCGTGCGCGGCGCCCTCGCGCGCGAGGAGCTCGATCCACTCGCGCGGATACCAGTGCGTGTGCGTGTCGATCGTGCGCATCGGCGCGCGCCGCCGCGCCTACTCGGGCTGGATCTTCGCGTCGCGCGCGACCTTGGCCCAGCGCGCGGCCTCGGTCTTGTAGTGCGCCTCGAGCTCGCCGATCGTCATCGGGTCGGAGGTGACGCCGCGCTTCTGCAGCTTGTCGGCGACGTCCGGCTCCTTCACGATCTCGTTCACCTCGCGATTGAGGAGCTCGACGACCGGCGCGGGCGTCCCCTTCGGCGCGACGAAGGAATACCAGGTCGTCACTCGGTAGCCGGGCAGCGTCTCCTCGATGGTGGGAACGTCGGGCAGCTCCGGGGCGCGCTTCGCGCCCGACACGCCGAGGCCGCGCAGCTTCCCGGCCTTCACGTGCCCGAGCATCGATGGCAGCGCGTTGAACATGTACTGCACGTTGCCGGCGAGGAGGTCGCGCACGCCGGGCGCGCTCCCCTTGTACGGCACCTGCACCGCCTCGATGCCCGCCATCTGGTTGAAGAGCGAGGCGGCGAGGCCCTGCGTGGTGACCTGGCCGAGCGAAGCGAAGTTGAGCTTGCCGGGATTCGCCTTCGCGAGCGCGATGAATTCCTTCACCGTGTGCGCCTTCACGCTCGGGTGCACCACCAGTACGAGCGGCGTGAAGCCGATCATCGCGACCGGCGTGAAGTCGCCGATCGGGTCGTAGGGCTTCTTCTTCATGCCGAGCGGCGCCATCACGAACACCGGCGTGGCGAGGCCGAGCGTGTAGCCGTCGGGATCCGCGCGCGACACGAGTCCCATGCCGATCGTGTTGCTCGCGCCCCCATGGTTCTCGACGATCACCGGCTGCTTGAGGCGCTCCGAGAGCTTCTGCCCGACGAGGCGCGCGAGGAGGTCCGCGCCGCCACCGGGGGCGTAGGGCACGATGATCGTGATGGGCTTGTCGGGGAAGGCCGCGCCGGCGAACGCGGGCAATGCCAGGGCGAGCGTCGCGAGCGCGGCGCCGAAAACGTCACGAATGCGAATGGCCATCGTCGTCCTCGTGGTGGTGTGTATGGGTCGGATGGGAGTGCGCGGGACCGTGCCCGTGGTCGTGGTCGTGCATCAGCTCCTGCGGCACGTCGGGGAAGAGCTCGCGCGCCTTCGGCGCCGCGCCGCCCGCCCACTCGACGCCGCCCTTCTTGCGCGCGGCGGCGAAGAAGTCCTCCCAGGCGAGCGCGGCCGGATCGCGCGCCACTTCCAGGCGCTGCGCGAGCGCCGCGAGCACGAGCTTGCGGATGCGGCGCCCGTCCCATCCCTCGCAGAGCTTCGCGAGCTCCTCGATGCGCGCCGATTCCTTCGCGAGCGGCAGGAGCGCCGGCCACTGCACCGCAAGCTCGCCGATCGCGCTCTGCAGGATCTTCGCGATGGTCGGCACGTCCGGGAGCGAGAAGGTCATCACCAGGTCCGCGCGCGAGAGGAACGCCTCGTCCACGGCCGCGATGAAGTTGGTGGTGGTCACGAAGAGGACCGACGGCAGCTTCTTCGCGATCTCGTCCACGCCGAGGAGCACCGCGTCGGTCGCGCGGTGCACGTCCACGGGATTCGCCTCGAAGGAGGCGGCCGAGCGGCGCACGGCGAAGCTCTCGACCTCGTCGATGAGCACCACGGTGAACGGACGCCGCGCCGCGATCTCCGGCACCGTTTCCGTGAGGAGCCGCGTCACGTTCCTCTGGCTCTCGCCCAGCATGTCGCTCGGGAACGCGTGCGGGTTGATCTCGACCAGCGTGGTCGCGCCTTCGCGCGCGAGGGCGAGCGCCGCCACCTGCGCCAGCCCGCGCGCCATGGTGGTCTTGCCGGTGCCCGGCGGGCCCGCGAGCACGATCAGCCCGTGCGGCAGGCCGGAGAGCATCGAGAGCTTGCGCCCGTGCCGGAGCACCAGCAGCGCCTGGGCGAGCAGCCGCTCCTTCACCTCGCGCGGCACGACGATCGCGTCCCAGTCCTTGTCGTGGTGCTCGGCCGGGAGCACGTGCATCGAAAGGACGCCCGGAGGCAGGGCGGTGCGCGCGCGGTCCATCTCAGGCTTCGCGTTCTTCCGGCCGCTTGTCGTCCGGCCACTGCATCTGCGAGAGCTCCTGCATGGAGACCAGCGTGTCCTCGGCCTCCTCGAACAGCACCATCGGGTCCATCAGCGCGCGCATCGTCTCGAGGATCGAGTCGAACATGTGGATGCGCACCAGGCGGCATTGCTGCGTGGGATCGTCGTTGAAGTGCTGGTGCCAGAGGAAGTGGTCGACGACGATGAGGTCGCCCTGCTTCCAGCGATGGTGCTCGCCCTTGTCGGGCGCGGTGCCGAGGAAGCTGTGGCCGTAGCCTTCGACCACGTAGAGCCAGGCCTCGCCCGGGTGGCGGTGCAGCGACTGCGTCTTCCCGGGCGCGAACTGGATCATCACCTGCGTGAGGCCGGAGGCCTCGTTGCCGATCGCACGGTCGTTCAGGAACTTGGTGCGCGTGCCGCGCGGCGTGGCGAGGATCTCCTGCTCGTCGTAGGGCGTATGGACGCGGCCGGAGCGGCGCTTCTTCGTCTCGGTTTCCAGCCGGCGCAGGCGTCGCGCGTACGGATCATCCCCCGGGATGCCGCGCGAATAGGCGGGGCGCGGCGGCAGGCTCTCGAACTTCTCGTGGCCGCGATCCTCGATCACGCTCATGCCGAGCGTAAAGAGCGTGGGCTCGGACGAGTAGCTCATGAAACGCGCGGGCTTGTCGCCCTCGTTGCCGTGGCGGTGCCAGCTCCAGGCGGGCAGGTGGATCGCGTCCCACTGCTTCCAGTCGTAGCGCACGCCGTCCACCTCGGTCCAGCCGGAACCCTCGACCATGAAGAGGATCGCGTCCCAGGAGTGGCGGTGGATGGTGGTCGTGGTGCCGGGATCGATCTCGTGCACCAGCGCATCGAGGACGCGCGTCGGCCGGTCGCCGTCCCAACCCATGTACACGCCCTGCCGCATGCCGCGCGCGGTGGGGACGAGCTTCACGTCCTCCTTGCGAATGACGCTCTGGCGGTAGTTGCGCCACTCCTCGAGGAATTCCTTCCGGCGCTTCTTCTGGATGTGGTAGTGCGTGGTGGTGGTCTGCGTCTTGGTCGACATGGTGGGCTCGCGCGGCGAGGGGATCGCCGCGGCTCGGTGCGAAAGGAAAACAATTCGGGAACGAGTTCCGCTATACTGAACATCGTTCCAATTTCTTGCCGGTCGACGTAGTTGAACATAGAATGACCAGCTCGGTCAATTTCCCGCGGCCCTTTTCCATGCGATCCCTCCGTCCGCTCGCGCTCGTCGCCGCAACACTCGCCGCCGCCTCGCTCGCCGCCGCCTCCGCGTCCGCGCAGATGTCGAACGAGGCGGTGTTCCACTACCACGGCCCGGACCGCGAGGCGAAGCTCGCCGCGCAGGCGAAGCAGGAGGGCAAGGTGGTCCTGTACACCTCGCTCGCGCCGTCCGAATCGAAGCCGCTCGCCGAGGCCTTCCAGAAGAAGTACGGCATCAAGGTCGAGCTGTGGCGCGCGCTCTCCGACAAGGTGGTGCAGCGCGCGATCGCCGAGGCGCGCGCGCACCGCGCCGACGTCGACGTGATCGAGACCAACGGTCCCGAGATGGACATGATCGCGAACGAGCAGGTGCTCGAGCCCTGGGATTCGCCCTATCTCGCGGACCTCCCGGCCGCCGCGGTGCCGAAGGGGCATCCGTGGCTTCCGGACCGCATGAATTTCTTCGTCGTCGGCTTCAACACCGACAAGGTGAAGCGCTCCGAGATCCCCGCGACCTACGAGGGCTTCCTCGACCCGAAGTGGAAGGGCCGCATCGGCATCGAGGCGACCGACGAGGAGTGGATGGCGACCCTGGTGAAGACGATGGGCGAGGAGAAGGGCCTCGACTTCTTCCGCAAGCTCGCGGCGATGAAGCCCGACATGCGCAAGGGCCACGTGCTGCTCGCGAAGCTCGTCTCCGCGGGCGAGGTGCCGGTGTGCCTGAGCTGCTACAACAGCAACATCATCAGCCTGAAGCGCAAGGGTGCGCCGGTGGATTTCGTCCCGGTGCAGCCGGTGGCCGCGCGACCGCAGGGCATCGGCATCGCGCGGGCGGCTCCGCATCCGGCGGCGGCGGTGCTGTTCGCCGACTTCGTGCTCTCGCCGGAAGGCCAGAAGCTCTACGAATCCATGGGCCGCGTCCCGGCGAGCACCAAGGTGAAGAGCGAGCTCAACGATTTCCCGTTCACGATGATGGACCCCAAGATCGTCCTCGAGGAAGAGGACAAGTGGCAGAAGCTCTGGGACCAGCTCTTCCTGCAGAGGTAGATCGATGCAATCGCTTCCCACCCACTGGCTGGCGCTCGTCGCCGTGGTCTTCCTGCTGGGGCTCAAGCACGGGCTCGATCCGGACCACCTCGCCGCGATCGACGGCCTCACGCGCTTCAACGCGGGACGCCGGCCGCTCGTCTCGCGCTGGTCGGGCCTGCTCTTCTCGGCCGGCCACGGCGTCGTGGTGACCCTGGTCGCGATCACCGTCTCGACGCTGGCGGGCGATTGGCGCGTGCCGGCCTGGCTGGACGGCGTGGGCATCTTGATCTCGATCGGCTTCCTCGCGGTCCTCGGCAGCGTGAACCTCGCCGCGGTGCTGCGCACCCCGCGCGGCGAGATGGTGCGCCCCGTAGGGCTCAAGAGCCGTTTCTTCCAGGGCCTCACGCATACCGGGCACCCGATCCTCATCGCCGCGGTGGGAGCGGCGTTCGCGCTCTCGTTCGACACGTTCAGCCAGACGGTGCTCTTCTCGGTGACCGGATCGCGCCTCGCCGGTTGGCTCTTCGCGTTCGCGCTGGGCCTCGTCTTCACGGCGGGCATGATGGCGACCGATGCCCTGAACGGACTGTGGGTGAGCCGGCTGGTGCGTTCGGCCGACGCGCGCGCCGCCGCCGCCTCGCGCGTGATGAGCTTCGCGGTCGCGGTGGTCGCGCTCGCCATTGCCGCGCTCGCCTTCGCGCGCCGGGTGCTGCCCGCGCTCGATGCGCGTCTCGATTCGTGGGACACGACGCTGGGAATCGCCGTGGTCGTCGTGGTCGCGGCGGCCTACGCCTTCGCCCTTCGCATCACCCGGGAGCCCCGATGGACCCACGCTTGAAGAAGCCCAAGCCGAAGCGCATGCGGCTCTCCTCGGTCGCGAACGCGATCCGCCTCACCAAGGCGTTCTCCGAGCAGGAATACGAGATGGGCATCAGCGCGCTCGCGATGCGCCTCGGGCTCGCGAAGAGCACGGTGCACCGGCTCGCCACCACGCTCGTCGAGTACGACATGCTCGAGCAGAACCGCGAGACGGGGAAGTACCGCCTGGGCCTCGCGTTCTTCGAGCTCGGCACCCTCGTGCGCCGCAAGATGGACGTGACCACGGAGGCGCAGGGCGAGATCCACGCGCTCGCCGATTCGAGCGGCGAGACGGTGCAGCTCGCGATCCTCGACCACCTCACGGTGCTCTACATCCGCATCCGCGAGAGCCGCCAGGCCGTGCGCCTTTCCTCGGGCCTGGGCTCGCGCGCGCCGGCGCACTGCACGGGCGTGGGCAAGGCGCTCCTCGCCTTCCAGTCGCCGGAGGCGGTACAGCTCGTGGTCGACAACGGCTTGAAGCGCTACACCGAGAATACGATCACCGATCCGGAGAAGCTGCGTGCCGAGCTCGCGCTGATCCGCGCGCGCGGCTACGCGATCGACGACGAGGAGATCGAGGTGGGACTGCGCTGCGTGGCCGCACCCATCCGCGACCACAGCGCGCGCGTGGTGGCCGCGATCAGCGTCGCGGCGCCCGTGCAGCGCATGAGCAAGAAGCAGGTGCAGGCGACCATCCCGTCGGTGGTCGCGGCCGCGGAGAACATCTCGCGGCGCCTGGGATTCATTCCCAAGCTCGCCAGCGCGATGATGGCCGATTGATGCGCGAAGTCCGCATCGCGAGCGGCGAGGCGTTTTCCTGCGCCGAGGACGATACGCTGCTGCGCGCGGGATTGCGCGCGGGCCTGGGCTTCCCCTACGAGTGCAACTCCGGCTCCTGCGGCACCTGCAAGGTGGAGCTGGTCGAGGGCGAGATCCATTCGCTGCGTCCCGATGCGCCCGGCCTCGCCGAGCGCGACCGCGCGAAGCACCGCGTGCTCGCCTGCCAGGCCGAGCCGCGCAGCGACTGCGCGATCAAGGTGCGGCTGCGTGCCGAGAACGTGCCGATGCACCGGCCGGCGCGCTTCGCCGCGCGCCTGGAATCGACGCGCGACCTCACGCACGACATCCGCGAGTTCACCTTCGCCGCGGCCGCCGGCGCGCCGGGCTTCCTCCCCGGGCAGTACGCGCTCTTCTATCTACCGGGGCTCGCCGTGCCGCGCACCTACTCCATGTCGAACGTGGACGACGGGCGCGGCCGGTGGCAGTTCATCGTGCGGCGCGTACCGGGAGGCACGGGCACGAACACGCTGTTCGACAAGGTGGCGCTCGGCTCCGAGGTGCCCATCGACGGGCCCTACGGGCTCGCGTACCTGCGCACCGACAGCCCGCGCGACATCGTCTGCATCGGCGGCGGCTCGGGCCTCGCGCCGATGCTCTCGATCGCCCGCGGCGCGGTGCGCGAGCCGCGGCTCGACGCTCGCCGGATCCACGTCTTCTACGGCGCTCGCACCCTGCGCGACCTGTGCGGAGAGGCGGAGCTCGCCTCGCTTCCCGGATACGGCGAGCGCGTCTTCTTCCACCCCGTGCTCTCGCAGGCGGAGGAGGGCGCGGGCTGGAGCGGCGCGAGGGGCTTCGTGCACGAGCTCGCGCGCGACTTCGTGGCCGAGCGCTGGAACGACCACGAGTACTACTTCGCGGGGCCGCCGCCGATGGCCGAGGCGGTGCAGCGCATGCTGATCGACAAGCGCGTGCCGTACGACCAGGTGCATTTCGACAGCTTCTACTAGGTCGACCTCCGGGAACGAACCCATGTCGAAATTGAGACTCGCCCTCGGCTGCTGGAACTACGACCGCACGCGCGGCCTCATGGAAGGCCGCATCCAGCCCGACGGCATCGACCTCGTCTACCTCAACATGCCGGTGGAGGAGACGTTCTTCCGCATGCTGCGCCACCGCGAGTTCGACGTCGCGGAGATGTCGCTCTCGTCGTATTCGGTCTCGCTCTCGCGGCCCGGAAAGCCGTTCATCGCGATCCCGGTGTTCCCCTCGCGCTTCTTCCGGCACTCGTGCATCTACGTGAACACGAAGGCCGGCATCCGCGAGCCGAAGGACCTCGTCGGCAAGCGCATCGGCAATCCCGAGTACCAGATGACGGCGCCGGTGTGGATTCGCGGCATCCTGCAGGACGAGTACGGCGTACCGGTGGACGCCGTCACGTACCGCACCGGCGGCGAGGAGGAGCCCGGGCGTCCCGAGAAGCTCAAGCTGGACCTTCCGGCGAACATCACGGCCCAACCGATCGGCGAACGCGACACGCTTTCCGCGATGCTGCGCGACGGCGGCATCGACGCGCTCTACACCGCGCGCATGCCCTCGACCTACCATGCCGCGCCCGATCGCGTGAGGCGGCTCTTCGAGAACTACATGGAGGTGGAGCAGGCGTACTTCCGCAAGACGCGCATCTTCCCGATCATGCATACGGTGGTGATCCGGCGCGCGCTCTACGAGCAGCATCCGTGGATCGCGATGTCGCTCTACAAGGCGTTCGCGCAGGCGCAGCGCGAGGCCTACGAGGATCTCTACGTCACCGCGGCGTTGAAGACGATGCTCCCGTGGCTCACCCGGCACGTCGAGGACGCCCGCGCGCTGATGGGCGACGACTACTGGTCGTACGGCTTCGCGCCGAACCGCGCATGCCTCGACACCTTCCTGCGCTACCACCACGAGCAGGGTCTCTCCAGGACGCGCCTCGCGCCCGAGGAGCTGTTCGCGCCGGAGACGATGGAAAGCTTCGTGATCTGACGATGGCCGAGCCGATCGGAGCGAAGAAGCACAGCCTCCTCGACCACATGATGGGCGTGGACGGCACGCACTCGCATGCCGAGGGCGACTACGACCACGACCACGATCACGACGACTTCGGCGAGTACGACCCGGAGCACGATTCGCTGTGGCAGCAGGATCACATCCAGCTGGTCTCGGTGGGCATCGACATCGGCTCCTCCGGCACGCAGGTGATCTTCTCGCGCATCTACATGCGCCGCCTCGCCGAGGACCTCACCAGCCGCTATTTCGTGGTGAAGCGCGAGACGCTGCACCAGTCGCCGGTCGCGCTCACCCCCTACGTGAGCGAGGAGCGCATCGACGAGCATGCCGTGGGCGAGATCGTGGATCGCGCCTACACCGAGGCCGGCATCCATCCCGACAACATCGACACCGGCGCGGTGATCCTCACCGGCGAGGCGCTGCGCCGCGACAACGCGAAGGCGATCGCGGACGTCCTCGCCGACATGGGCGGCGAGTTCGTGTGCGCGACCGCCGGCCACCACATGGAGTCGCTGCTCGCCGCCTACGGCTCGGGCGCCGCCAAGGCCTCGCACGACCTCGGACGTCCGGTGCTCAACGTCGACATCGGAGGCGGCACCACCAAGCTCGCGCTGGTGGAGAACGGCCGCGTGGTGCATACCGCGGCGATCCACATCGGCGGAAGGCTCGCGGTGGTTGGCGACAGGTCATTGCCCGACGAAGGAAGTGACCTCTTCCCCGCAGGACGGCTCACGCGATTGGACCCGGCCGGCAAGCAGCTCGCGAAGAATGCCGGTCTCGAATGGAACCTGGGCGACACCGTGAGCGACGTGCAGCTCGGCCGCGTCGCGGCGTGGATGGCCGATGCCTTGGTCGCCGCGCTGACCGTGAGCCCCACGCCCGCGCCGATCGACGCGCTCTGGCTCACCGATCGGCTCGATCCGGTCGAGGGCATCGCGGGCGTGATGTTCTCCGGCGGCGTGGGCGAATACGTCTACGGGCGCGAGTCGCGCGACTTCGGCGACCTGGGCCGGCGCCTCGGGCTCGCGATTCGCGCGCGGCTCGACGCGGGGCGGCTACCGTATGCGCTGCTGCCGGCGGGCGAGTGCATCCGCGCGACCGCGATCGGCGCCTCGGAATACAGCGTGCAGCTCTCGGGCAACACGGTGTACGTCTCGAATCCCGCCACGCTCCTGCCGCGCAAGAACCTGCAGGTGCTGCAGCCGGACGTCTCGCTCGAGGGCGAGGTCGATGCCGCCCGCGTCACGCAGGCGATCCGCCGCCACTTCGAGGCCTTCGACCTCGCCGAGGGCGCGGCGGAAGTCGCGCTCGCGTTCCGCTGGCACGGCCCGCCGGCGTACGGGCGCATCGCCGCGCTCGGCCGCGGCATCGTCGAGGCGTTGCCCATGACGCTCCTCGAGTCGAAGCCGCTCTACCTGGTGCTCGACGGCGACATCGCGCATTCGCTGGGCGCGCTCCTCAAGGAAGAGTGGGGCCTCGCCTCCGAGGTGCTGGTGATCGACGGCGTGTCGCTCTGGGATTTCGACTACGTCGACCTCGGCCGCGTGCGCATGCCCTCGTACACCGTGCCCGTCACCATCAAGTCGCTGGTGTTCAGCGAGGACCCGCGCGGCCCGCGCATGCGCGGCCACTCGCACGGCCACGACCATGGCCACGGCCACGAGCACGGCGCGGGCCATCACCACCATCATCATCATTCCCCGCGGGAGGCTCACCCATGAGTACCCCGATCGCATCGAAGAGGGCCGCCGCGGCCGAAACCCGGGCGCTGCGCCAGGAACTCGCCGACGCGCTCTCGATGCTGGAGCGTGCCGAGGTGATCGATTTCAACGGGCACATGAGCTGCCGCATCCCGGGGAGCGAGCACATCCTCATCAATGCCGGAAAGTCGGTGCGAAGCGCGCTCACCGCCGACGACATCATCGCGATCGACCTGGACGGCCGGCCGGTCGAGGGCGACGTGGTGCCGCCGATGGAGTTCCACATCCACACCGAGATCTATCGCCGCCGGCCGGATGTGCAGGCGGTGGCGCACACGCATCCGCTGTGGTCCACGCTCTTCAGCATGACCGGGCAGGCGGTCGAGCCCGTGACGATGCAGGCCGCGGTGATGGGGCCGATCCGTTCTTTCGCGAAGACCGCGTCGATCAACCAGAAGCCGCTCGCCGAGGAGCTCGCCGCCGCGCTCGGGCCCGACCGCGTGATCATGCTGAAGTCCCACGGCGCCGTCATCGCGGGCGCCGACATCGTGGAGGCCTTCGTGCTCGCGATCTACCTGGAGGAGACCGCGCGCCGCCAGTACCTCGCGCGCGCGCTCGGCACGCCGTATGCGCTCAACGCCGAGGAAGTGAAGACCATCGGCGCGAACCTGCGCAAGCCCCACCTGTTGCGCAAGGTCTGGGATTACCACCACGCCAAGCTGAGGGACTAGAGACCACCACGGCCCGAAGTGCCCGCGAAGGCGGGGACCTGCGGGAAACCAGGCAAGCCGAAATCCCCGCGAAGGCGGGACCTCGATGCGAACCCCGCTGTACCGACGGCTTCGTGTGCTAGATTCGACCGTATCCCTATGCAGACCGACGTTCTACATAAAGGAACACCGCTGATCGCGGCGCAGCTGCCCGGCGAGCGCCGTCGCTTCGAGTGGGGGTGGGTCCTGATCGGGCTGTGCGTCGCGCTGGTCGTCTACCTCGCGGTGGTCCCGCTCGGCTTCCTCCTGTGGCAGAGCTTCCTCACGCCGCAGACCGCGGAGCAGGCGGCGCGCTTCACCTGGGGAAACTACCGCGACGCCTACGGCAGCAGCGAGACATGGGCGCTGCTGCGCAACTCGATCGAGTTCGCGATCGGCGCCTCGTGCTTCTCGTTCGTCGTCGGGGCCGGCCTCGCGTGGATGAACGAGCGCACCAACACGCCGTTCAAGACGCTCTTCTACGGCCTCGCGCTGCTGCCGCTCATCATCCCGAGCGTGCTCTTCACGGTGTCGTGGATCCTCCTCGCGAGCCCGAAGATCGGGATCCTCAACCTGCTGCTGAAGGACATGCTGGGGCTCGACCACCACGTGTTCGACATCTACTCGCTCTGGGGAATGATCTGGGTGGACGGGCTGCACTACTCGCCCATGGCCTTCCTCCTCATGTCCGCCGCCTTCCGCGCCATGGATCCCGCGCTCGAGGAGTCGGCGATGATGAGCGGGGCGAACGTGCTGCAGGTGGCGTGGCGCGTGACGCTCAAGCTCACGTGGCCGGCGATCGTCGCGACCGTCCTCATTCTCTTCGTGCGTGCGATCGAGTCCTTCGAGGTTCCGGCGCTGCTCGGGCTGCCGGTGGGAATCGAGGTGTTCACCTCGTCGATCTACGAGGCGGTGCATCGCTATCCGAGCCAGGTGGGGCTCGCGAGCGCGTACGCGGTGACGCTCCTCGTCATCACCAGCATCGGCGTCTACATGCAGTCGCGGCTCTCGAGCCACGGCTCGAAGTACGCGACCATGACCGGCAAGGGCTTCCGCCCGCGCCAGATCGACCTGGGGCGCTGGCGCTATCTCACGGCGGCGATCTTCATCGTCTACTTCCTGCTGATCGTGGTCCTGCCGTTCCTGGTCCTGCTCTGGTCGTCGTTCCAGAAGTTCTACCAGGTGCCGTCGTGGAAGGCGCTGCACCACCTCACGCTCGATCCGTACCGGTTCATCGTGACGTACCCGAGCCTGCTGAGCGCGGTGACCAACACGCTGGTGCTCTCGATCGGCACGGCCACCGTCATCATGCTGGTGACGGCGGTCATCACGTGGGTGGTGGTGAAGACGAAGATCCCGGGTCGCTTGATCCTCGACAACGTCGCCTCGCTGCCGTTGGTCTTCCCGGGGCTCGTGCTCGGCCTCTCGATCATGATCTTCTACCTGAACGTCGACATCGGCGTGTACGGGACGATCTGGATCATGTTCATCGCGTACGTCACGCGCTTCATGCCCTACGGGCTGCGCTACAACACCGCCTCCATGCTGCAGATCCACAAGGAGCTCGAGGAGAGCGCCGCGATGAGCGGGGCATCGTGGGGCACCACGTTCTGGCGCATCGTGCTGCCGCTGCTCAAGCCCGGCCTCGTCGCCGGATGGATCTACGTGCTGCTCCTTTCCGTGCGCGAGCTCTCGAGCTCGATCCTGCTCTACAGCCCGGGCACCGAGGTGGTCTCGGTGGTGATCTGGGAGCTGTGGGAGAACGGGCAGTACGTCGAGCTCTCCGCGCTGGGCGTGATGTTCATCCTCTCGCTCTTCTTCATCGTGATGTTCGCCCAATGGCTCGGGAAGAAGTTCGGCGTCAAGGAATGATGCGAGCGAGAGTCCATGAAAGCGCCGATTGCCGCCGATCCAACGCCGATGCCCGCCGATGAGGCGAAGGAGCGTTTCATGCCCGTTGTCGCGACGGCTCGGATTCCGACGACGCGGCTCATCCCGGATTCATCGGCGGCCCTCGGCGTTGGATCGGCGGATATCGGCGCTTGCGGTACCCCGCACGGCAGCCAAAGAGGAGTAGCGACGTGTTGAGAGTCGAGGGGTTGTACACGGAGTATCCGAACGAGAAGGGCGAGATCGTGAAGGCCGCCCAGGACGTGACCTTCCAGGTCCCGGAGGGCAAGCTCTTCACGCTGCTCGGGCCGAGCGGCTGCGGCAAGACCACGACGCTGCGCTCCATCGCCGGGCTCGAGCGCCCGCGCGTGGGCGAGATCGCGGTGAAGGACCGCATCGTCTATTCCTCGTCGAAGCGCGTGTTCGTCACGCCCAACCGGCGCGGCTTCGGCATGGTGTTCCAGTCGTACGCGATCTGGCCGCACATGACGGTGTTCGCGAACGCCGCGTTCCCGCTTTCGGTCGGCGGGGGCAAGCTCTCGCGCCAGGAAATGCGCGACAAGGTGATGCGCGTGCTCGCCGCCTGCCAGCTCGACCACCTCGCCGAGCGCGAGGCGACCAAGCTTTCGGGCGGTCAGCAGCAGCGCCTCGCCCTCGCGCGCGCCCTCGTGAGGGAGCCGCAGCTGCTGCTCCTCGACGAGCCGCTCTCCAACCTCGACGCGAAGCTGCGCGAGCGCATGCGCTTCGAGCTCAAGCGCCTGCAGCGCGAGCTGCGCATCACCACCGTGTACGTGACGCACGACCAGAGCGAGGCGCTCGCCCTCTCCCACGAGATCGCGGTGATGAACGAGGGGCGCATCCAGCAGATCGGCAGCGCGCGCGACATCTACGAGCGGCCGCAGAGCGCGTTCGTCGCGGACTTCGTCGGCTCCACCAACTTCCTCGACGGCTCGGTGCTCGGCCCCGACGGCGAGGCGCGCTACCGCGTGCGCACCGAGATCGGCGACCTCACCGTGCGCGCCATGGACGCCCTGCGCGCCGAAGACAAGGTGCTCCTCTCGGTGCGGCCGGAGGACGTGGACCTCACGGAGGCGAAGCCCGACGGCATCAACGTGCGCGAGGCGAAGGTCGACGCCAAGGTCTTCCTGGGCGAATGCGTGGACTTCCAGGTGAAGCTCGGCGAGCGCACGCTCCTTTCGCGCCGCCACCCGTCGCTGCGCACGCGCGTGGGCGATCCGATCTTCGTGCGCCTCGATCCCGACAAGTGCATCGCGCTCAAGGCCGCCTGAGGAACATGCAGAAGAAGCACGACAAGCTCAGGATCAGGACGGCGACGCGCACCTCGAAGTACCCGGTCGCGCCGACGAAGGAGCGCTGGGCCTCCGACGTCATCGTCGACCTCCTGCACGCCTACGACCTTCCGCACGCGGCGTTGAACCCGGGCGCGAGCTACCGCGGCCTGCACGACTCCATCGTGAACTACGGCCAGAACCGCCCCACGATGATGCTCTGCCAGCACGAGGAGACGGCGGTGCAGGTCGCGCACGGCTACGCCAAGGCGAGCGGCAGGCCCATGGTGGCGATCCTGCACAACCTCGTGGGGCTCCTGCACGCGAACATGGCGATCTACTACGCCTACATCGACCGGGCGCCCGTCTTCATCGTCGGCGCGACCGGACCCATGGACGAGACCAAGCGCCGTCCGCGGATCGACTGGATCCACACCGCGCAGGGGCAGGGCGAGGCGGTGCGCCAGTACACCAAGTGGGACTACCAGCCGCACACCGTCGACGGCGTTCCCGAGGCGTTCGCGCGCGCCTACGGCGTGATGATGACGCAGCCGCAGGGGCCGGTGTACACGATCTACGACGCCTGGCTGCAGGAGCAGAAGCTCGATCACGAGGTTCAGCTGCCGCCGGCGCAGGCCGTGAAGGTGCCCTCGCGCATCGGGCCCGATCCGGCGGCGCTCGCGCGCGCGGCCGACCTGATCGCCGCCGCCGAGCGGCCGGTGATCATCGCCGAGTACACGGGACGCGACGCCGAGGCCTTCGCGAGCCTCGTGGAGCTCGCCGAGACGGCGGGCGTCCCGGTGTACGACGTCGACAGCCGCCTGAACTTCCCGAGCCGGCATCCGTTGAACGTGAGCCTCACCAAGGACGCTTTCCGCACGGCCGACCTGGTCCTCTGCCTCGACGCGCGCGACTGGGAGAAGCCCACCACCGAGCTCGTGAGCACCACGCGCGAGGTGAAGTCCGTGGTCCCGGCGGGCGCCAAGTGGATCGAGATCGGCTTCGGCGACCTCGAGCTCTCGAGCTGGGCGCTCGACTACCAGCGCATGAACCACGCAGACCTGCGCGTCATGGCCGACACGACGCTCGCGATCCCGATGCTCACCGGGCTCCTCGAGTCTCGCATCGCGAAGGACCGGAAGCTCGCCGCGAAGGTGAAGGCGCGCGTCGCGCAGGTGTCCGCGCGGACCAAGGCGCGCTGGAAGAAGTGGGAAGCCGAGGCGCGCGAGGACTGGGACGCCTCGCCGATCACGCTGCCGCGGCTCGCGACGGAAGTCTGGAACGCCATCCGCGGCGAGGACTGGGTCCTCACAGCCGGCACGCTGGAGGAGTGGACGCGCAAGCTGTGGAATTTCGAGAAGCCGTATCGCCATGCCGGCCGCTCGCTCGGCACCGCGACGCAATTCGGCATCTCGCTCGGCGTCGCGCTCGCGCACCGCGAGGCGAAGCGCCTGGTGGTGGACCTGCAGCCCGACGGCGACCTCATGTTCGACGCGGGCGCGTTGTGGGTCGCCGCGAAGCACCGCATCCCGATGCTCGTCGTGATGTACAACAACCGCGCCTACTACAACGACTGGGAGCACCAGATCCGCATGGCGAAGCTGCGCGGCACTCCGGTGGATCGCGCGCACATCGGCATGGACATGAGCGATCCCGACCCGGATTTCGCCGGCCTCGCGCGCTCGATGGGCTGGTACGGCGAGGGACCGATCGACGATCCGAGGAAGGTCGCGGCCGCGTTGAAGCGCGCGATCGCGAAGGTGAAGGCCGGACAGCCGGCGCTCCTCGACACGATCACGCAAAGACGATGACCCACGGACCGATTCGCAAGGTCGGATTCATCGGCGCGGGCCGCATGGGCATGCCCATGGTGGGCCACGTGGCGAAGCGCGGCTTCGAGGTCGCGGTGTACGACGTCGATCCGGCCAAGCGCGCGGGCGTGGAAAGCCGCAAGGCGCGCTGGGAAACCGACTGCCGCGCGCTCGCCCGCTCGAGCGAGGCGATCCTCGTCTGCGTGGGCTACGACCGCGAGCTGCGCGAGCTGCTGGCCGCGGAGGGCGCGCTCGCCGAGGCGCCTGCGGGCACGATCGTCGCGATCCTCTCCACGGTACATCCGAAGACGGTGGTCGAGCTCGCCGAAGCCGGTGCGAAGCGTGGCGTGCACGTGCTCGACTCGACGGTGTGCCGCGGCGGACAGGCGGCGGACGAGGGAACGCTCCTCTCCTTCGTGGGCGGCGAGGCGGGCGTGGTGGAACGCCTGAAACCGGTGCTCGCGAGCTACTCGACCGACATCGTGCACACCGGGGCGGCCGGCACCGCGCAGGTCGCGAAGGCCGCGAACAACATGGTGATGTGGTCGTGCCTCATCGCGAACCACGAGGCGCTCGCGCTCGCCCAGCGCCACGGCATGGACGTGGAAAAGCTGCGCGCGGCGCTCAGGATGTCCAGCGCGGATAATTACGTGCTGCGCAACTGGCGGGTGAACACGATGGCGTGGGCCGAGGACGACATGGAGATCGTGCAGGCGATGGCGGCCGAGCGGGGCATCGCGCTCCCGCAGGCGGGGCTGAACCGGGAGCTGTGCCGCATGCTCAAACCCAAACGCTTCAAGCTGGACGAATACGGCGTCTGACCGTCGTTCCCGCCCCGATCGAAGCATTCGAGGGCGGGCCGCGGCGGAACGAGGAAAGGACAGGAGGTGCAAATGGACACACCCGTGAGGAAGGCGCAGGAGGTCTCCGCGCCCGGCGACATCGTGGAGAACGAGTCGCACTACCACAGCAAGAAGGACCGCGTGTTCGTCCGCGCAATCCAGGGGCAGTACAGCCTCAAGGACGAGCTCGCGCGGCTGCGGTCGATGCCGCGCGTGAGGAAGGCGAAGGACATCAGGTTCCGCGACGGCCCGCAGACCTACAGCCGCCACTACGTGGAGCCCAAGGACGGCATCTTGCAGCTCTTCCACCTGCACCTCGAGGAGTACGGCCCCGGGGGCAAGTCGCAGAAGCACGGCCACGTGAACGAGGCGGCGTTCTACATCCTCGACGGCGAGGGCTACGAAGTGCACGACGGCATCCGCTACGACTGGAAGGCCGGCGACATCGCGATCGTGCACAACAACTGCGTGCACCAGCACTTCAATGCGAGCCCGACGAAGCCGGCGCGCGCGCTGGTGCTCAAGACCAAGCCCATGTTCATGTTCATGAACATGCTGTTCCAGAAGCAGGTGGAACCGCGTCCCAGCGACCCCGCGCCCGGCCCCGAGGCCGCGGCGTTCCGGGCGCGCGAGGCAGAGAGCGACTTCAATCACAGTTGAGAACCGGGGTCAGACCCTGAACCAAGCAACGGCAACACCAGGGTCTGACCCCAAGAAAAGGAGCCGAAGATGGCCTGGGGTGAATCGAAGAACTGGAAGAAGGGCACCGCGAACCAAGCGCTGTACCAGGCGCTGCTCGACGACGCGGCCGCGGCGCCCGCGCGCAACGCCAAGCGCAAGAAGATCGTGCATCCGGAGGAGATGCCGTGGGAGCTTTCGCGCCACGGGCTGCTCAAGCACCTCCTCAACGAGGGCATGAACACGCGCATGGAGACCGTGGACGCGTACATGCTGGTCATTCCGCCGGGCAGCCGCTCCGGCAAGCATCGCCAGCTCGCCGAGGAGTGCCTCTACGTGGTCGAGGGACGCGGCTACGACCTGCACGTCGACTACGACGTGGAGATCACCGACACCTATCACTGGGCCCCGCAGAAGGAAGTGAAGCGCTACGAATGGGAGGCGGGCGACGTGATCTACATCCCGCCCAACACCGCGAGCCAGCACTTCAACCTGGATCCGGAGCGCCCGGCGCGGCTCATCTCCGCGGTGAACCGCATCTTCAAGCACTCCGGGTTGAACGACCTCGAGCAGCTCGAGGACGCGCCCGAGTATCGGCCCGGCGTGAAGGTCACGCCCGAGCTGGTGGAGCAGTTCCTCACCGGGAAGTTCAAGGTGCCGGCTTAACCGAAAAGCGAAGGAACCACGGATGAACACGGATGAGCACAGATGGGCCATGACGCGTCCGGCGCCATCGGCGGATTCGATCGCAGTCGATCCGTGTTCATCCGTGTTCATCCGTGGTCCCAACATCAACTGCAATTGGAAACGACATGGCGAATGAACTGAAGACGGCAATGGTCTCGGTTTATATTGCTGATAAGTTGGCCACCGAGAAGGAGACCCCTTACACCCGCTGGGTCAGATCGGAAGGGCTCGAGATCCAGAGCGCGATCTACCAGCCGAACCTCCACGCGGTCGAGGTGAAGACCTGGGCCTCGCGCGGCGGCAAGGGCGTCTTCCTCGACCACGATGCGTCGCGCACGTCGAACAGCGCCTACGTCTGCGAAATCCCGCC
>Ga0134128_10001873_pt1 | contig 26574 bp, 24 predicted proteins | sample KB31754_FD_96462 | JGI IMG/M metagenome (GOLD analysis project Ga0134128, IMG submission 96462) | Terrestrial soil microbial communities with excess Nitrogen fertilizer from Kellogg Biological Station, Michigan, USA - KB3-175-4 | ecosystem: Environmental > Terrestrial > Soil > Unclassified ...
AGACCAGTTTAATAACAGTGCCGGCGCTTAGTACTCTTTCTTACACTGTTAGCACAGCTCCCTGGATGATACCTCCCGGAACCCCTTTCGATTTTAATTTTATGGGGATATTAACATCTGGAAAGACTATAAAAATAAAAGATCCTTCATCATGTGTTGGATTTCCAACTAATGCTCCATGGACAGATTGTACCCCTACAGGAACAGTTACATGGACAAATGCACCTACATCTCCGCCTGCACCAGTACCTACAACCGCAACGGTTACTTTTAACTAGTAATAATCTGCTTCTAAAAATCAAAAACCATCTCTAAAATGAGATGGTTTTTGATTTTTTGTATTACTTAAGCTTATTATTTTATCACAGTAAATCTTGAATAATACTTATTAACTCCCGAATGGAAAGCACATAAATATAATCCATCGGGCAGTGAGGAGATAGAAAAATTTACATTGGTCTGTGAGCCCGGTACCGATTGAGTCATTAATTTTTGCCCGGCCATATTTATTATATCTATCTGAACATTTCCCTGCACAAATGATTTATCCCATGATAGATATAAGATACTGTTCACAGGATTTGGATACAAACGGACGTTTGCGTTTTCCTCATTGGTCTGTGGGATATTTACAGTTACGTTTTTCACTTGCTTATATAGTTTCACTCCTCCGTATGCATCGCCTACTACCATTTCATATTTTCCATCGCCATCTACATCAGCCACAGCAGGCGCAGAACGTAAGCCATCGTAGTAGCCGCCATATATATACTGAGAAGTGGAATCGATATAAGAATAATTACTGTCTATCATTATATAAGGCACTGTAGTATTTCCACTTTGAAAACCATCGTAACGATATAGCTCTCCTGAACTGCTTCCAACCAATAAGTAATCTACCCCTGTATTGTCTATTTTACCAATAAAAGGAGTACTATACGCATTATAAATGTTTGAATCCACTTTTACACCTCCCAGCCTATTGGTTTGGAGGGTGAGGCTTGCCGTTCCCGATGTAGTATTAGTATTTTGATAGTATTGAAGCTGCCCATGATATTCACCGATAATCAGATCAGGCTTACTATCTTTATCTATATCATACACACACGGTGCAGCCCATCCGCCAACTTTTATTGTATCATTTTTTGCATCAGTAAGCATCAGTCGCTGCAATTGCCATATAGGTTGTGCGGTATCGGAGGTCGCCATGTTTTTAAAATAACTAAGTGTCCCGTTCGAATGTCCTATGATCAGATCTTTTTTGCCATCGCCATCTATATCGCCCATAGCCGGCGCCGCACCAGCAAAATTGTATGTGCTTAAGTCTAAAAAATCCGTTGTCTGTAGTGTAAAGGACGGATTGCCTGGTGTGCTTGTATTCAAATAATAGGATATCTTGCTTTTCAGGGTACCATCACTCTGATAATAGCCGTCCGAACCAATAAACAGATCTGGTTTACCATCTTTATTATAATCAAAAAACGTTGGATAAGCCGCCGATCCCAGGTCAATTGTCTTATCAATTAAAAAACTGTCGGATTGATAGGTGAAGACCGGGTGTGAAGCAGTACCGGTATTTTTATAATAAACAATACACTTATAGTTCTCTCCTTTTTGACCATTTACCGAGACTAATATATCAGTCAGGCTATCCTGATCTATATCTACATTGTATGCCGCAGGGAATATGGGCAAATTGAGCGAATGTCCCGAACTTTGCCAGGCAGTATCCTGGTATATCATACTGTCCGCCCCACCATATAAGTATCTTCCGTTTTCAAGATATACAAGATTGTTCCAGGATACATTCCCATCCAGGTAGTCATAATCACCATGTCCGTTCATATCCATCAGGCAAATTGCATTTCCTGTATGTGTTTTCTTTGCTCCGGGATCAGGATCAGCCAAACGAAGGCCGGAATCATTACAAGGCGCATCCAGAACGTGAGCAAGAGGGTAATACTGAATGAATTTCCCCCAACATTCATCCTTCAATTCAATATCAATAGTGTCTTTGGGCAATCCCTTTTCTACCTGCATATTTTTGTAATACCATACGCGATAGCCGAGAATATAAAATGCCAGGAAATCCATATCCCCGTCATTATCTACATCTACTATTGCCGGTATATCGCCGGGATTGTTGTATGCATTAATAGGCAGCGAGCTACCGGGAGTATTTGTATAGTATAACGGCTTATAATAAGTGAAGTTGAGTTGATTGCTTGAGTTATAATATCCTCTCCATGCTTCAAAACCGGTACCTCCGCTTTGAAAAAGGTCAGGAACACCATCACGGTTGTAATCTCTCATTAATAAATAATTCTGTATAGGAGGAAATCCCGCTTCATACTCAGGCGCGTATTTATAAACGGCAGGGCTACCCGTTGCACTTACATTCAGGAAAGTTCTTACTCCCATTCCACGTTCATATATAACCAAGTCTTTCTTGCCATCATTGTTAACATCAGCTATATTAAACTGAGGATGATCAAAGCCACCACACCATGCTAAAGTTCGCTCATTTCCATAAGCATATACTTTTATACTGTCGTTATATTGATAAACCTGTCCCTGAAACTGGGCTTTACTTATGTAGGAAATTGCGACAAGCAAAAGGGTTAAGGATAAAGTAAAAAAAGTTTTCATACTTTGCTATTAGACAAATGAAGTTAAGATATTATAACCACAGCAGGACAATAATAAAGACATTCATTTTTTATTTGCAGTTGGGTGATATTTAAGCAAAGGAGAGCCTGGTTCTTTCAAAAAATGTTTATATACCAGTTTATCTGCCAAACCGGGAAATAACTTATTTATCAATACAGTCAATTTCCCCTGTCCGGTCATTATTATTGTGCGTTTCCGCTTCTCGACAGCGTTCAATATATTTATTGCACATTCTTCTGCAGTCATCAATTTATCTTCTTCCAGGGGAGTTTCGCTTTGCTGGGTTCCTGTAGCATTAAGCGCCACGTTCCTGATGTTTGAGGCTGTAAAGCCGGGGCATACCCACATTATGTGCGTGCCGGTATGTAATAATTCTGTGCGAAGCGCCTCAAGAAAACCCTGCATAGCAAATTTTGAGGCAGAGTATCCGGTACGTCCGGGTAGCCCTCTGTATCCTGCTACCGAAGATACGCCAACTACCACGCCATTATTTGTACGAATAGATGGCAAAGCATATTTAGTAGAATAAACAGTACCCCAAAAATTTACATCTATTAAATCCCTTATAACAGAAAGATTTGCATCTTCAAATAGGGCGCGCATGCTGGTACCCGCATTATTAATTAAAACATCTATTCTGTCCCATTCCGCTATGATAAAATCTACAAAAGCCTTACAATCAGCCTCTTTACTAACATCAGCTTGAAAAAATATTAAGTTTTTATCAGGTGAATTCCCAAAAACATTCTTCAGCTTTTCTATATTTCTTGCGCAAACCGCTACTTTTGCATTGCGGTGCAGAGCGACATCAGCGAGCGCTTTGCCAATACCCGATGAGGCACCCGTTATTACAACTACTTTATCTTTTAGAGATGACATTCAAATGAATTAGGAGGTAAATTTAGCGTCATAAAACCTGAAAAGATACATTAGAAAGGATCTTTAAAAAAAGAAGATTTGCACAAGGTGTTAAAAAGTATAATAACATAATCAGAAACGGCACAATATTTTTATTACATAAACAAAACACACGTCAACGAAATGAAAGCAATGATTATTATTGGTTCCCAAAGCGATGAAAAAGTAATGCAGGAATGTGCAACATGGTTAGATTGGTTTGGTATTGAAAATAATTTAGTAGTTGCCTCAGCCCATCGCAATCCTGACAAAGTAAGAGAATTAATGATGGGCGCCAAAAGTAATGGCTATGGGGTAATAATAGCAGCAGCAGGTATGGCGGCAGCACTTCCGGGTGTATGTGCAGCTTATACATCATTACCTGTATTGGGTGTTCCACTCGATGGTGGCTTGTCCGGCGGTATAGATGCGCTATATAGTATTGTGCAAATGCCTGCAGGCCTGCCCGTTGGCACATTTGCGATAGGTAAAGCCGGTGCACGCAATGCAGCAGTTATGGCGGCAAGAATTCTGGCTCTGAGCGATGAAAAAGTGAATAGTAAAGTAGACGAGTTTAAGAAGAACGAATACCGTATATAGCCGGAAACTTAACAGCGGGGTAACACAAAATACGCCATATATATCGTATATTTAGAAACGTTAAAACAGAAAGAAAATTGACAGAAGCGATAATAAATCTCGAAACAGTTAATCCTATCGAGTTTTTTGGGATCAACAATAATAAATTCGAAATACTAAAGCGTAAATACCCACTACTAAAAATCCTTTCTCGCGGTTCACAACTAAAATTATCGGGGCAGCCTGATGAGGTTGCTACAGCCGAAGGCAAGATAAACCAGGTGATAAAATACCTGGAGCGTAATGGTCATTTATCTGAAAATTACTTTTCAAAGATTCTCGGTGACGAGGAATCATCTGAGGCGCCGACTGAAGATCTGAACAGCAATGACATTTTGGTGTTTGGCCCGAATGGCAAGGTAATTCGCGCGAAGACGCAAAATCAGAAAGCAATGGCTACAGTGTCAGAAAAGAATGATATTGTTTTTGCTATTGGCCCTGCTGGTACCGGTAAAACTTATACTGCAGTTGCGCTTGCGGTAAGAGCTTTAAAAAATAAAGCCGTACGCAAAATAATACTCACACGCCCGGCTGTAGAAGCAGGTGAAAGTTTGGGGTTTTTGCCTGGAGATCTGAAGGAAAAAATTGATCCTTATTTAAGACCTTTATATGATGCGCTTGATGATATGATCCCTGCCGATAAGCTAAGCTATTATATGGCAAACAGGATAATAGAAATAGCTCCTCTTGCTTATATGCGCGGACGTACACTGGATAATTCTTACATTATTCTTGACGAAGCTCAAAATGCTACCGACCTCCAGTTAAAAATGTTTTTAACCCGCGTCGGCGCTTCTGCCAAAGCTATTATTACAGGCGATCTTACACAGATAGATCTACCTAAGAATCAAAGATCAGGGCTGGCAAAGGCTACACGTATTTTACGTAACATAGATGGCATTGCACAAGTAACACTTGACGAAGCAGACGTAGTAAGACACAGACTTGTTAAACAAATAATTAAAGCTTATGACAAAGACCAGGAACGTGAAGAGATGCGAAATGAAGAACTGAAAAAAGTAAAAGAAGAAAGGGAGTTATAAACTCCCTTTTTTTATTGCTATAATGCCGAAAAATTATTTTGTCAATGTTCTGAATATATCTTCCAGTGATTGTGTTTCCTTTTGCAAAGAACTGATATTTATATTGTTTTTTAACGCCCATTCCATCACCTCCCTGCGAAGCTCTTCAGGTTTATTGGTATGCAGTTTCCAGCCAAGCCGGCCTGTTTTCTCATAGTGCTCTGCGTTTTTAAGCAGCTTGAGCAGTTGCTCGTCAATTGGGCTTTCCAGGGTTATTATTAATGCTTCCTCCGTTATCGAGTGTCGTTGTAACCGCTCTATCGAATCATCGGCAGCAATTTTGCCATTATTAATAATGATCACGCGGCTACACATTGCCTGCACTTCCTGCATGATATGAGTAGATAACAAAACGGTTTTTTCTTTACCAAGATGTTTTATTAAATCACGTATTTCCACTATCTGGTTTGGATCAAGACCCGAAGTAGGTTCATCAAGTATCAGTACTTCAGGATCATGCAGCATAGCTTGTGCCAGGCCCACACGTTGCTTATATCCTTTTGATAATGCACCAATTTTTTTATGTGACTCTTTAGATAGGCCTGTCAGAGATATCATATCTTCTATGCGCTTTTTAGCAGTGCTTCCCAGTTTATGTATGCCCGCTGTAAATTCGAGATATTCCCTGACATACATTTCATAATATAACGGATTGGATTCTGCTAAATACCCTACCCGCCTGCGTACTTCCATTGGTTGCTGCTGGGTATTAAAATCAGAAACACTTGTGCTGCCGGCTGTTGGAGGCAAGTAGCCGGTTATCATCTTCATTGTTGTTGATTTTCCGGCGCCATTGGGGCCTAAAAAACCCACGATCTCTCCTTTTTTTAATTCAAAAGAAATATTATCTACTGCTTTCTGAGTTCCGTAAATTTTTGTCAGAGAGGCTACACTAATTGACATGAGGACAAAACTACTGATTTTGAAGTGTTTTTATTTACATAAAAAGGCCGGACTATTGTCCGGCCAATAATTTTAACAATCAAGAATTTATTTTGAACCAACAAAAGTACATGTGCTTGAAGACCCTCCTGCAGTTTGCTGAACAAAAAGTGTCAACTGACGTCCATTAGCAATCGTTACAGTTACTGAACCGCTGCTTACATTATTGATACTAATATTACCTCCGGCGGCTATCCCGGTATAAGTGGTAAAATTACTGTGTTCATACACACTTACGGTATCGGGTTCCGCTATCACTTTTATATCTACGGTATCTGTATTGCTCAGGCCAGCATTGCAGCTCACGGAACCTATATAACTTCCTGTAAATTTATCTGCTGCATTGATCTGGCATTCTGTGCCTTCATACCCTGTGGGGCATTTACATAAACCATTAAGACAAGTACCCCCGTTTGAACAATTTAAATTAGTACATGGGTCCTGCTCGCAGGCTGTATATAAAACACTAGTAGAAATACCAAGAAAAACAAGAGTAGTGAGTAACGTCTCTTTCCAAAACTTCATGAAAGTGGAATATTTTAGCTCCCCAATGTACAAAAATTATTTACTCAAAGAAATTATTATAAATTTTTATGTACGTCAAAATGCATTCCATCCTTGCGCTGTCAATTCATGCTTATTACCTTGCCTGGTTAGCAGCATTGCGCCATCCTGTTTATTGGTCATGTACCCTATAATACTGATTTGCTCATTCTTGGCTACTTTTTCATAATCAGTCTGACTAACGGTAAACAGTAATTCATAATCTTCGCCACCACTCAATGCGCAGGAGGTAGGATCAAGATTAAATTCAATTGCCATTTCCTTTGTTTCAGGATGAATGGGAATTTTTTCTTCATAAAGTATACATCCTGCATCGCTTTGCTTACAGATATGCAAGATCTCAGAGCTTAATCCATCGCTTACGTCGATCATGGATGTTGGCATTATTTCATTTTCCTGTAGCCAGTTCATAATATCAGCACGAGGTTCAGGTCTGAGTATTCTTCCGACTATATAAGATTTATTCTCAAGGTTAGGCTGTACGTTATGATTTTCAAGATAAATTCTTTTCTCGCGTTCTAACAATTGCAAACCCATATAAGCCGCACCCAGATCGCCAGATACGCATAACAGATCATTTTCATTAGCGCCACTGCGTGTTACATATTTACCCGGCGCCACTTCCCCTATTGCAGTAACACTTATTACAAAACCTTTTTGTGAACTTGAAGTATCACCTCCTATCAGATCCACATTGTATTTTTCACATGCTGTATATACCCCCTCATAAAATTCGTCCAATGCCTCTACTGAAAAACGGTTTGATATGCCGATATTAAGTGTAACGTGTGTTGGTGTTGCAAACATGGCATAGATATCCGAAAGATTTACTGCTATGGATTTATACCCAAGATGTTTTAAAGGCGTGTACATTAAGTCAAAATGTATTCCTTCTACCAACATATCTGTAGATATCACTGTTTGTCGCCCAAAATGATCTATTACACCTCCATCATCACCAGTTCCCAATAAAGTACCCGCTTGTTTTATTTCATTATTTTTAGTCAAATGATCTATTAATCCGAATTCACCCAATGACGATATTTCAGTCCGTTCTTCCATAATTTTTTCTTATTCTGTACTTTTTACTTCTTTTTTCTTGTGAATCAGGGTGAGCATTTCCTCATGTATCAGGCCATTGGTAGCTAATGTTTCTTTATCAAATACATTATAAATGTGACCTTCAAAATTGGTAATTCTGCCACCTGCCTCTTGTACTATCAGGTACCCCGCAGCTATATCCCACGAGTTAAGGTTATATTCCCAAAAGCCATCAAAACGGCCGCATGCCACCCAGCAAAGGTCTAATGCCGCAGAACCTAGTCGACGAACAGGCAACCCTTCCAATATAAAACGCTCAAAAACTTTTATCGGATGTTCTGAATTCTGAGGCCATTTATAGGGGAAGCCTGTTACTAAACAAGCCGTTCTAAACTCTTTTTTCTTCGATACAGAAATGGGCATTCCGTTTAGAGTAGCACCTCTTCCCTTTTCCGCAAAAAACAATTCATTCATCATTGGGTTATACACTGCGCCAAAGAGAAGGTCGTCATTATGCTTTATTGCAATGCTTACACAACATATTGGAATGGCGTGCGCAAAATTTACTGTACCATCTATAGGATCTATTATCCACTGATAAGGAGAATCTTTTTTTAGTTCTCCTATCTCCTCACTGATAATAGCGTGCTCCGGGTAATAACGTTTGATGATTTCTATGATCCTTGTTTCAGAAAGCTTATCTACCTCGGTAACAAGATTGTTGATACCATCTTTGTTCTCTATCTTAAAGGTTCCCTGAAAATAATTATGAATTATTCTGCCGGCTTCTTTCGTAGCTTCAAGCAACACATCTTTTAAGTCAGGTGTAATCATAGTTTTAACTCTTTTCCCAGGTAATAATCAATGACCTTTAATTTAAAGATAAGGTCATATTTAGCACTAAGCATATTTGATTCTGCTGAGTACTGCGTATTTTGAGTAACAAGGTAATCAACAGTATTTGTCAAACCCAGGTCATATCTCTTTTTAGCAAAGTCTAATGCCCTTTGTGCAGCATCGGACGCACGAACTGCTGCATAATATTTTTGAATGGAGTTAATAGCATCATTATATGCCTTGTACACATCCTGTTTTAAAGTAAGCTCAGCCTGGTATTCATTTAGTTGTTGAGTAGCTAAATTATATTTTGCCTGTCTCACAGCATATTGACTCTGCCACCCGTTGAAAATGGGAATATTAAGGCTTACCTGGTATGTTTGCCTGAAGTTATTATTTAATTGTTTCCCAAAAGGTACTGGAGTTAGTACTGGCTGATGAGCTGGTTGATAAATTGTATCAGCTTGGGCGTTCGGACCGAGGTTGGTAAAAAAAACAATTGGGTTATAGACAATCGAAGTACCCTCTGTCACCTGTTCATAAGTGCTTGCCCAGTTAGTACCATATTGAGCGGTAAAATTTAGTTGCGGATATAAAGCTCCTTTCGCAGCTGAAACTCCTTTTTCTGCTGCTGTTACTTTAAGCTCGCTACTGCGAATGGAGCCAAAATGTTTTTTTGCTTCCGCAAAAATATCTTCGGGTTTCATATTAGATACCGATATCTGATCAGCAACCTTTACATCAGGTGCGAGGATCGTAAAAGGCGCATCAAAATCAAGATTAAGTAACGTTTTAAGATCAAGAATTGCAGCGGTATAATTCGCTATAGCAGTTATTAAATTCGCACTATCACTAGCTACTTGCGACTCAAGCTGTGCAACGTTTAATTCAGGTAAACGGCCGGAGTTGGCAAAACTTTTTGTCTGGTCTAACTGCGCCATTGAAAGAGCTACCTGTTTTTGGCTCACATTAATTTGTTCCTGGGACTGTAATGCACGTAAATAACCGGTCGCCACATTTAATGACACATCATCTTTCAATTGGTCCAGATCAGCCTGCGACGCTTGTAAGCTATACTTGTTTTTGGCTATTGTATTCCTTGTAGCAAACCACCCGAACACCACCAAATTTGCAGTGCCTGAAAAACCAGCAAAATCGTAGCTATTATCAGCAAACTGGTTGGTTGTCGGATCAATAGAGCGGCCAAAGCTACGGCCATAGGCGGGCGTAGCATTCACACTTGGCAATTGTGACAACTGGCTTTGCAGCAATGTATATTTTGCCAGTCGTTTATTTAAAATATCCTGCTGGATAGAAATATTATGATCTATTGCATATTGTACACAACGTTGCAACGACCACACATCATCCTGAGCACTTGCAACCGGTGTTTTCAATACAAAACATGCTACAATGGCGGCAGTAAATAGAAAACGCATAAGCAAAAATAAAAGAAATAAATATGGTAACCGTTTAATTAATCGATAATGTAATTACATCCTCAAAACATTAAATGTATCTAAATGTAAAGACTTTAATTTTTTTAAGTAAAAAAATGATGTGGAATATTTTTCGCGTTCATAAATTTGTTTATGCAACGGGTACAAATATTGCTGCAAAAGCTCACAGAATTATCAAAACAGGACGAAAAAAATACTGCAATTGATATAGATCTTATGTTGGATTATACTAAGGTATTGTATGCAGATCTGCTTGAATACAGAAAAAAACTGGATTTCCCCATCCAATCTTTGGCAAATGAACCTACCCTATCTGAAGTCGCTCAAAAAATGGAAAGAGAAAATGATGAAGAACCCAAAGAAATGATTACAACTGTTAATAAACAGCTACAGGTTGAGCAAGATCATTCTTTTCAGGAAACAGTAAAAGCAGAATTACCAGTAGATAAAGCACCTCTTCCCTCAACAAAGCATATCAAAAAGAACGTGCGCCAAACCATTGGCATTAATGACAAATATCTTCTTATCAGCGAGCTTTTTAGTAATAATAAAGCGGCTTACGAAGAAGTTTTGGATGAGGTGAATAAATTGGAAAGCTACCAGCAGGCATTAAATTGGCTGGACACCAACATACATAATCAATACGGATGGAATGAGGATAGCGAAGCGGTTCAGTTATTTTATGGTATTCTTGGTAATTTCTTCGACAATAAATAGTACCCTATTCAAAATAGAATTCTTCAGATTTTCTTTTGAACAATGGTATATACCAGCCACCACGAATTCCAAAAAGCATATCAAAATGTTGCTTGGTATCTGGAGTGTTTAGATCATATAAATAGCCACGGCGATCTTTAGTAATACCGGCAACCACATCCAGCCCTAAATTAAAATTGAGTAACCCATCTTTTGCGAAGTAACTATATCCACAAAATTCTTCAACATACGCTCCATTCGTAAGTCTGTCATATCCCCGCAGATAAGTCCCATACAATTGAGGTATATCATGGTTTCTCACGTAGATATCCAATTTGTGTTGTATAAAACCTACGGACATTAGCCAAAGAATACCATTATCTTCCAGTTTTTTAGAAGTATTAAATATTCTACCGAATTCAGGCCCGATCAGGTAGCCACGTTCATAAACGGGAATGCCTACCAGTTCCCCATTCGAAGTAAGGAAATTGCCATCCGGTGTTTGGATATTTGAAAGAAAAGGCTTTATTTTTATTTTATCTCCTGTTAGAAAATCTCCCTTAACCCCAAACATCCAGTTCGACTTTGTTTTGTACAGTATGGATCCACCTAAACGGTAGTTTATTCCAAAATCTTTCGCCATATCAGCCGCCGGCATATCAATATTCGCCGCAGGATTAATAATCCACCCCTTACGGGCGACCATTTTTTTAGAGTTTGTGCCAAACAGATCATCTTGAGAAAATGCAGGCAATGTTGCTAAAAACAACAGGGCAAAGAAAAGGCAACGTTTCATTGTTTACGTGTACAAAACGTGAAGTTAGGAAATATCTATTTACGCACTTCAATATGATAATAAATGATTAATCATAATAAAGTTTTGATGAATGGCAGGTAAGGCGTAGGTTTGCAGCCATTAATTTTTTGCTATGCATAATTTGCAAATGGTTGACCTGAAACGTCAATATGAAAAGATAAAGCCAGAGGTAGATACGGCTATTCAGAAGGTAATTGATAGCACAGGATTTATAAATGGGCAGGATGTAAATCTTTTTGCGAAAGAACTTGCTGCTTATCTTGGAGTAAAGCATGTAATACCTTGCGCAAATGGAACGGATGCATTACAAATAGCATTAATGGCGCTTGGTGTAAAACCGGGGGATGAAATCATTACAGCTTCTTATACATATATAGCCACTGTCGAAGTAATTGCGTTATTGAGGTTAAAACCGGTATTCGTAGATGTGGATGCAGATACATTTACCATGAATATTGACGAAGTAAAGAAAGCTATTACTCCAAAAACAAAAGCGATCATTCCAGTGCATCTGTATGGACAAAGCGCTAATATGGAACCATTATTAACCCTTGCCAAAGAACATAACATACCGCTAATAGAAGATAATGCACAGGCCATAGGAGGAACTTACACATTTTCTGATGGGAAAACTGTAAAAAATGGTTCTATGGGGCTGATAGGCTGCACTTCATTTTTCCCATCAAAAAACCTGGGGTGTTATGGAGATGGTGGTGCGATCTTTACCAATGATGATGCTATTGCCGAAAAGCTAAAAATGATCGCCAATCACGGGCAGAAAGAACGTTACTATCACGAAGTGGTAGGCTGTAATAGCCGCCTGGACACTATACAGGCAGCAGTGCTGCGTGTTAAGCTTTCTCATCTCGACGAATATTGTGATGCGCGTAGAAAGGTTGCTGATTTTTATGACAATGCTTTTAAAGATCATGCGAATATCATAACTCCATACAGAGCTCCCTACTCACGCCATGTATTTCACCAATATACACTCCAGCTAAAAAACGTAGACCGTAACGAAGTGCAGAAAAAACTTGCTGAAAAGAATATACCATCTATGATATATTACCCTGTCCCCTGCCATAAGCAAAATATGCTTAAAGAATTTGGCGGCGGCGATTATCATTTACCCGTTACAGATGTATTGCAGGAGTGTGTTATTTCATTGCCGATACACACTGAGCTAACAGAGGAAGAGCTAAAGTATATTACAAGCAATTTTATTGATGTCATCAACCAACTTTCCAGATCATGAATGTTGTAGCTACACCAATGGAAGGTTTGCTGGTTATTGAACCTCGGATATTTAATGACGACCGTGGATATTTCTACGAAAGCTATAATAAAGATGCTTTCGAAAAAGCAACAGGGTTTAGTACTCCATTTGTACAAGACAACCAGGCCCGTTCAGTAAGAAATGTACTAAGAGGATTACATTATCAAAGCGAGCCGCATGCACAAACTAAATTAGTCCGCGCATTGGAAGGAGCAATATGGGATGTGGTAGTGGATCTTAGAAAAAACAGCAAAACATACGGACAATGGTTTGGTGTAGAACTATCGGCTGAAAATCATCGCCAGTTTTTGGTTCCAAAGGGATTTGCACATGGGTATTCTGTACTAAGCGAAACTGCTGTTGTTTCTTACAAATGTGACAATTTATATAATAAAGCAAGTGAAGGTGGCGTATATTATGCTGATCCTACTCTAAAAATAGATTGGAAAATCCCTTTGAATGAAGCTATTGTTTCTGAAAAAGATTTGAAACAGCCGCTATTAAAAGACAACGATAGCAGCTTCTAAGATTTCATATTTACATATTGGAGCGGCAATTCAAGATTGGCACTTCTGCATAACTGCATCACTTGTTGCAGATCGTCTATCTTTTTCCCGGTTACTCTGATCGTATCATCCATAATGGCGGCTTGTACTTTCAGGTTGCTGTCTTTTATCAGCTTCACTACCTTCTTGGCCATATCTTTATCTATACCATTTTTTACAGGTACAGCCTTCCTTACATTTTTTCCTGATGGCGTCGCCTCTTTTGAAAGGTCAAAGCTGTTTGCTTCCAGTCCCTGGCGCATTGATTTGGTCAACAATACATCCTCCACTTGTTTTAGCTTCATATCACTTTCTACTTCTATATTGATGACCATATCTTTTTTATTCAATTCTATGGAAACCTGTGTTCCTTTAAAATCGAACCTGTTATCAATTTCCTTTTTGGCTACGTTTACTGCATTGTCTAAAGTCTGCAGGTCTACTTTGCTAACAATGTCAAAAGAAGGCATATAAAATTGTTTTTGAAGGGTATGAAAGATACAAAGAATAGGATAAATTCAATAGAAACTATCCTAATTTCTGCTCCAGGTCAAGTATCAATTCAAAAGTCTTATCATACTCTTTAGTAAGGTTTTCCAATTTATTATTTAGCTGTTTATACTCACTATCCAATTTCACAAATTGGTTCTTATCGGCATACATAACGGGGTCTGAAAGCTTTTTTTCTATTGCTGCCTTTTCTTCCGTTAGCTTATTCACTTCAGCTTCCAGTTTTTGGAAAGCCCTCATTTGGTTCTGATGCTCTTTGCGAAGCGCCTTATCTTCAGCTTCATTTTTATTTACAACGACTATGGGCTTTTCTTCTTTCTTCTTTACTTCAGTTGGCTTTATCGCGGCTTGTTCCCGTTTTTGTTTTTCCTGCTGATAAACAACCCATTCATCATAATCTCCAACAAATTCTTTTATCTGTCCATCTTCAATACTCCATATTTTGTTTGCGGTCTTACTAATGAAATAACGATCGTGCGATACAAGTATCAATGTTCCTTCATAGCCGTTCAAGGCTTCTATCAACATTTCAACAGATTGCATGTCCAGGTGGTTAGTAGGTTCATCCAGCAGTAGGAAATTCCCTTTTGCAGCAATGGTTTTAGCCAACGCTACCCTTGCTTTTTCGCCTCCTGAAAGAACTTTGATCTTCTTAAACACATCATCTCCGCTAAATAGAAAACAGCCCAAAAGCTGGCGCAATTCCAGTTCGGTTTTGCCACTTCCACTATTCTTTAGTTCATCGAGAATTTCATCTTCTATATTCAAAGCTTCTAATTGATGCTGCGCATAAAAGCTTTCTTCTACATTGTGCCCCCATTTCCGCTCACCATCAAATGGTTCACGCCCGGCTATAATCCGCAAAAGTGTTGATTTACCACGACCATTGGCACCGATCAATGCTATCTTATCGCCACGCATTATTTCAGCATTGGCACCATTGAGTATCGTTAGCTCTCCAAAGTGTTTGGATATATCTGTGAGTGTGCAGATAATTTTACCAGGCTGTACTGCAATATCAAAGTTGATATTCATCACCGGCATAGTTGCGTCCGGCGCTTCTATTCTTTCAAGTTTATCCAGTCTTTTTAATGCACTTTGTGCCTGAGCTGCCTTTGTAGCTTTCGCCCGAAAGCGTTCTACAAATCGCTCTTGCTGCCGTATATACTGCTGCTGGTTTTCATACTGCCGTTGCTGGAGTGCCATCCGCTCTTCTTTTTCCTGTTGGAAGAAGGTATAGTTACCGCTATACTGATACAGGTCGCACTGCCATACTTCTACGATCTTTGTTACCATTCTATCCAGGAAATAACGGTCGTGCGATACAATTACCACACTACCGGGATATCCCTGCAGGTATCGTTCCAGCCATTCTATTGAAGGAAGGTCAAGGTGGTTGGTAGGCTCATCAAGCAGGAGTAGCTCCGGCCGTTGCAGCATCATTTTTGCTAACAACACCCTCATGCGCCATCCACCGCTAAACTGATCATAAGGTCTTTGCAGATCAGCAGTTGAAAAGCCCAATCCTTCCAACACTTCTGCTGTGCGATGTTCCATTTCATAGCCACCTGCTACTTCAAAATCATGCAAAGCATGGCTATATTCATCCAGCAGTTCAGCATCATCCGGCTTGTTTTCTAATTCTTTTATTAGATGTTCCAACTGTTTTTCTATCTGGTGGGCTTTCTCAAATGCCTGCATTCCTACCTGCAGGATGGAGTTGCTCGTTGAAAAACTTAATAAGTCCTGGTTAAAAAAACCAAGCGATACATCTTTGGGCTTGTTAATAACTCCACCATCCAGAGCATAAGCCCCTGTCATTAAACGCAATAAGGTGGATTTTCCCGCACCGTTACTACCTACTAACCCTATTCGTTCTCCTGTTCCTATCTGCCAGCTTGCATCCTTTAGTATATACCTGGACCCGAAAGAAAATGAAATATTCTGTAATGAGATCAACATATTGGCAACAAATTTACGTTACCAGCGTTTAGCATTATGCGTTCATGTATTTTTGCAACAAAATTTTAATGATGCGATATTTATCTATACTTTTTATATGTTTTAGCTTGTTTATGGCAGGTTGTAGCAATAGTAGTACTGATAAGGCAGGAACAAGTGAAAAAAATTCGCAGACAGTCAATAATCTTCCACCTCAAAGCGATCTGAAAGACGCAGGCACTCAAAAGTTAATGGCTGTTGTTACAGACTATTATGAGCTGAAGGACGCTTTTGTAGTAAGTAAAGCAAATCAGGCCGATGTGGCAGCTAATAAGCTGGTAACAAGTACTGATAGTTTGAAATCATACTTACTGAATGACTCTTCCAACAAACAATCAATCAAACCATACCTGGACACGATAGCAGCTCAAAGTAGAAAAATAATTACTACGGCAGACTCCACCTGTGAAAAAAAGAGAGCTCCATTTGAGAAAATATCTAACGCGATGTTTGATATGCTAAAAAAAGTTGATTTAAAGAACGCAGGTGTGTATCGGGAACATTGTCCAATGGCTTTTAATGAAAAAGGGGCATATTGGCTGAGCAGCTATGCAGATATAAAAAATCCTTACCTGGGTAAAAAAATGATTGATTGTGGAGAAGTTACGGATTCGTTGAAATAAATTATTAATTGGCTAGATAGAATGGCATGGCTGTAAAAAATATCACTATTCGATATCTCTTTCTATTGTTATTATCTATAACCCCAACTATATCATTTGCACAAAAAAAGGTAACACTTAGTGGTTATGTTCACGATTCTGCAACGGGAGAAACCATGATCGGGGCTACCATTTTTATTAAAGAAGCAAATCAGGGAGCGCAAACTAATGCTTATGGTTTCTATTCTGTTACGGTCCCCGCAGGCGTATACACAGTTGTTTATTCTTATGTCGGGTATGTGAGTAAAGTGGAAACCATGCAACTGGTGGAAAGCAAAGCTTTTGATGCTGAATTGAGCAACTACACCATGTTGAAAGAGGTAGAAGTTACCTCTGTAAGAAAAGATGCAAATGTTAAGAATACAGAAATGGGCACGGTAACTCTTTCCATCAATAGGATAAAAACGCTGCCTGTTGTATTTGGAGAGGTAGATATACTAAAAGCGATTCAGTTATTGCCGGGTGTTCAAAATGCAGGAGAAGGTAATACAGGCTTTTATGTTCGGGGGGGAGGCCCTGACCAAAACCTCGTACTGCTGGATGAAGCAGTAGTCTATAATACAGGCCATCTGTTCGGCTTTTTTTCAGTCTTTAATTCTGATGCTATAAAAGACGTTACACTTATCAAAGGTGGTATGCCGGCTAATTATGGAGGCAGGTTATCTTCTGTATTAGATGTTTCTATGAAGGACGGGAATATGAAAGAATATCATGCCGAAGGAGGGATAGGCCTTATTTCTTCACGACTGACTGTCGAAGGGCCAATAGACAAAAACAAAGGCTCTTTCATGCTTTCAGGCAGACGTACCTATATAGATGTTATTGCAAAACCTTTTGCAAATGGTAAACTGAACGGCTCAGGGTATTTTTTTTATGATGCAAACCTAAAGGCTAATTATAAATTCAACGATAAAGACAGAGTGTTTCTCAGCGGCTATTTCGGACAGGACAAATTTAAATTTGCCAGCCAATCAGGCGATTTCCACGCAAACGTACCCTGGGGGAATACCACTGCTACCCTACGCTGGAACCATCAGTTCAATAATAAGCTGTTTGTAAACACTTCTTTGATATACAACGATTATAAATTTGCTTCAAACTTCGATCAGAATAATTTTGCTATCCAGATAGCTTCCGGCATAAAGGACTATAATGCAAAAAGTGATTTTGACTATTATACCAGTTTTAATCATCATTTTAAGGCTGGCGTAGCTTACACCTATCATACATTTGTTCCTAACCAGGTTTCGGGCAAAGCCGATACCACTATCCTAAGACCTGACGAGGCACTCATAAAATATGCGCACGAAGCTGGTGCATATATATTAGATGATTTTTCACTCACCAAGCGTTTGCGTGTAAATGCAGGGATTCGCTACTCATTGTTTGCACAGGTTGGCCCATATACAAAATATAATTACGATCCAACAGAAACTGTGAAATTAGACAGTAACCATTACGGTACAGGTGAAATAGTAAAAATGTATGGAGGTTTTGAGCCAAGGCTTAACCTAAGGTATGAATTGGATAGTAACTCTTCTGTAAAAGGCAGCATAGCAAAAACCAACCAATACATTCATCTCGTGACTATGAATGGCACTACATTACCAACGGATGTCTGGGTACCAAGCACTTACCTTGTTAAGCCGGAAATTGCTTGGCAATATTCGTTGGGCTACTTCCGTAATTTCCTCAATAATGAGCTGGAGACCTCGGTGGAGGTATACTATAAGACTCTTCAAAACCAAATAGAGTATAAGGATGGCTATGTGCCAAGTGTCACTCAAGACCCTGAGCTTTCCTATGTATTTGGTAAAGGAACTGCTTACGGTGCAGAATTTTTTGTCAATAAAACAGAAGGCAGATTCACTGGATGGCTCGGCTACACCTTATCATGGACCAACCGTCAATTTGCATTGTTGAATAATGGCCTTACATTTCCGGCCAAATACGATCAGCGTCATGATATATCATTGGTGGGTTCGTATGAGCTTAACAAGCAATGGACCTTATCATCCGTTTTTGTGTACGGTTCCGGCACAGCAATCACATTACCAACAGCTTATTACATAATAGGAGGTCTGGTAACACCGGAATACAGCAATATAAATGCCTACAGACTGCCCGCATATCATAGGCTCGATATATCAGCTATCTATACACCTCATCATAAACGGCAAAGACGTTGGCAGGGAAGCTGGGCATTTTCTATATACAATGTCTATGACAGGCACAACCCCTATTTCCTATTTGTAAATACACAAGGCTCTCTAAATAATGGAGTTGCAGTAAAAGTAGAGGAAGTATACCTCTTCCCTATACTGCCAAGTATTACCTATAATTTTAAATTTTAGTCTTTCGGTTAATAAATTCGCCTGTTCAGCAGCATCAATTCCTAACGATTGGTTAATGGCGTATAAAACTTTTATATAAAGCTTTGGCAGTATCATATTTGCACCCGATACCTATAGCGTACTATATTGTTTATTGACGTAGGTAATTACACAGTTCTCTCTTATCCTCTATATGTAACGTAAGAGCCCTTTCCAGGGCTCTTCAATTTTTATATTAATTCTGCTTGATTAATTCCTAAGGTTCCAGTTCAAGAAAAACAGGACAGTGATCGGAGTGTTTGATATCTGGATATATGGCTGCATTTCTTAGTGAGTTTCGCAATGGCTCAGATACAGTAATATAATCTATACGCCAGCCCTTGTTATTAGCACGTGCATTTCTGAACTGACTCCACCAACTATATTGATGTGGCTGTTGATTAAATACACGGAACGAATCAACGAATCCATTCTCAATAAATTTATCTAACCAGGCACGCTCTTCTGGCAAAAATCCTGATACAGTTTTATTTCTTACAGGATCATGAATATCTATTGGCTTATGACAAATATTATAATCACCACAGATAATCAAATTTGGCCTCGTCTTACTAAGTTCATAAACATATGTATAGAACTCATCCAGCCATTGATACTTATATGTTTGTCTCACCTCACCCATTGTACCGCTCGGGAAATAAGCATTGATTAATGTTACATCTCCAAAGTCAGCTCTTATAACTCTTCCCTCGGCATCGCTCTGCATAATGCCATTGCCATAATATACAGCATCAGGTTTTATTTTAGTGAATATAGCTACTCCACTATAACCCTTTTTCTCAGCGGAAAACCAATAAGTATGAAAGCCCAAAGCTTCTATTTCATCAAATGCCACATTCTCTTTCATTGCTTTGATCTCCTGCATACAAATTATATCCGCAGGGTCACTTTTTAGCCAATCTACAAACCCTTTGTTGATCGCGCTTCTTATTCCATTAACATTATAAGTGATAATACGCATAAAATAGTTTTTATTATAACTTATTTTGCACTGATATTTGTTGACTAAGGCTATCAGCCCAGTTAATTAATGTCTTCTTTTCCGCATCGCTTAGTATAGCATCTTTATGTATCCATAAATAGCTGTCAAGAGGCATACTACCATCAGTTACTTCCTTTCCTACATGCTTCAGTTTCTTCACTTGCTTAGCTACTGTATAGTTGCCAAATTCAGAAAAATTCAAATGATGTTTACCTCCGTTAATATGATTTCTTAACCACCATGCAACGGGTTGCATATTATTATACCATGGGTATCTGGTATTGTCGCTATGGCAATCATCACATGCTTTTTCCAAGATTGTGTTAACGCTATCCGGCACTTTGTAAAGCACCGAAATATCCTTGGAATTTACACTATGTGAAACATTCTTTGCCGGACGTATAAATTGCATCACGACCAAAACAAGTAACAATACCAGTAAAATTTTCTTTACCATAGCTTTTTGCCTGAAAGTAAATTAGTATTATTACTTCAATGTTTCTTCAAGCCATTTAAAAAACTCTCTTTGCCATGCTATAGCATTTTGGGCATGCAAGACCCAATGGTTTTCATTAGGCAGATACAGCAACTTACTTTTTATTCCTCTTAACTGCGCCGCCTGAAAGGCTTCCAGGCCTTGCTCCACGGGCACTCTATAATCTATACCTCCCTGCACTATCATTATTGGAGTGTTCCATTTATCCACATAGTTGCTGGGATTAAATTTCTCATAGCTTTTAGGCTGAGGGTTTTCCCAATAGGCTCCTCCTATATCCCAATTAGGGAACCACATTTCCTCTGTTGTTCCATACCAGCTTTTAAGGTCAAACAGTCCGTCATGCGCAATAAATGTTTTAAAACGATTATTATGTATGCCGGCAAGCATATACACGCTATAGCCACCATAGCTTGCTCCTACACATCCTAAACGATTCTTATCAACATAACTCTCATTCGACATATCATCAATAGCAGACAAATAGTCCTGCATCGGTTGACCTCCCCAATCTTTGCTTATCTCTTCATTCCATTTTACGCCCCACCCCGGCATTCCTCTACGGTTCGGTGCAACAACAATATATCCTTGTGCCGCCATAAGCTGGAAGTTCCAACGGAAACTGTAAAATTGACTCAATGCTGATTGAGGGCCGCCCTGGCAATAAAGTAGCGTTGGATATTTTTTTGTAGAATCAAAATCGGGAGGATAGATCACCCACACACCCATTTTCTTGCCATCAGTTGTTGTTACATACTTCATCACCGTTTTGCTCAATTTTATTGAACTATACACACCATCATTTTCATGTGTGAGCGCTCGCATATCGCCATTACTAGTGTTTACAGCAAATAATTCAGATGCGTGATTCATATCAGTGCGGGATACTACCAGTTCATTGCCCGCGTCGCCAACTATGCCGGTAACGTCAAATTTTCCGTCTGTAACCTGGCGGATCTCCAATTTACTTTTCTTAGAGACAAGTTTTGCAGGGATATTTACTTCAAACAATTGAACTGTCCCCCTCCATGGAGCAGTAAAAAATATTTTATTACCGTTATTGCTCCATTTAAACGACTCAACTGTTCCATCCCAATCATCAGTGACATTTATTTTCCATACCGTAGGATTACCAAGGTCCATTACATATAGGTCATTTTTATCAGATTCGTAGCCATCGTGAGCCATACCCGTCCATGCAATGCGTTTGCCATCATGGCTAAATTCAGGTTGTGTATCATAACCCATCATTCCTACTGTCCAGTTAACAGTATTTCCCGATTTTAAATCATAATAATACAGATCAGTATTAGTGCTTAAGGCGTATTCTTTACCAAATCTTTTCTTGCACACATATATAAGTCCTTTGCTATCCGGAGCCCATACAAGATCTTCAGGTCCCCCATCTGGTTTTTGCGGACAATCGTACGGCTCAGTCGGCATTATATCTGTAGCAGTTCCATTCTTTTTTATAGAGGCTATAAAAATGTGTGAGAATTTGCCATCTTCCCATGTATCCCAATGACGGTAATCAAGATCAGTATAAACTTTTGCTGTAGTTTTAGGAAGGTCAGGATAAATATCAGAACCCAACATAGGCTTTACAAGCACATCTTTTGAAAAAGCGACATATTTACCATTAGGAGATACCTTTACATTATCTGCATTTTCAAGACCATTGTACACTGCTTCCCATGTTCCTCCATTATTCGTGCTGCGGTATAACGTTTTATCATCAATCGCATACCATGCCTCTCTGTCTCTTTGAATAATATTTTTGCCTCCGGGCGTGCTCCATTCATATTTTCTACCATCTGCTATGCCTAATGTATAATGGTGAAGCGTACTCTTTTCTGTTTTTATATCATATTGCCTGGCAGAATAAAATAGCTGTTTCCCATCGTTCGAAATACCATCCGCACTGACACGTTTCAGACTCCACAATAGTTCTGGGGTCATATGTTCTTGTGCCCAACCACTGATAGTTGCAAATAATAAAAATGGAATAATTAATCGTTTCATAAAAAATTAATTAAATACAGAAATTATCTAAGTTGTGATTTTGTTCCATGAGTTGTCATTCCCGGCTTTTTACCATTATTTGTCTGCACAAAATCAACGGTATGTTCCCAACCGGCTTTTAATGGTATTGAGTTATTGTATGGTATTACTTCTTCAGGCTGTATCTTAGCGAACAGATCGCCGGTGTCCCATTTACCATTTTCATTTTTATCTACAATAATACGCATAGTATAATTATCAGGTTGCAAACGCGATAGATACACTATCGTATCCAGTATTGGTTTTGTATATACCGTATCCTTATCTCCCATTACCATCAGTAAATATTGCTTACCTACATATTTTACGGGAAGGTGTATTTCCAGTTTGCCATAATCTTCGTCTCTCTTAGTTCTGAATGTATAGCGCCATGGTAAGGCCTCTGTACCCGATGTATCCTTTACAAAACTTTTCAATAATCGTAATGTATACACCATATTTTCCTGCCATTGAGTATTTATAAGCAGTTCATTTCGCTGCGTATCCAGGTTGATGTTCGTCAATGCCTCTACGGTAATCCCAATACTATCGTATGTAAGTGTGATTCTTGATGAATTAACGCTGCCTATTTTTCTATTAAAAGTTACCCCAATTGGCTTTGTTAGTTCTTGTGTACGTCTTTTGATGTCCGAAGTATCTACATTGACGATATAGTTAAATGGTTCAGCCTTTGCGTTTTTACTTGTTTTTGTCTCGGGCTTGTTAAGTGCAGGCTTTTCACTTGTCTTTTTTATTTTGCTTGTATCGTTAATTACTTCAGGAAAGATCTTCAATAATATTGGTGATTGGATGCTATCTCCTGGCTGAACATTCTCACTGCGAAATCCTATCCACTCATTATTCCCGTCATATATCAAGTTGCCATTAGCATCTTTCAATCCATATATCCTAAACTTTTTTGCTGGCAATCCTTTAAATACAAAATGGCCATTAGCATCGGCTATTGCCACGTACAGAGGTTTCTCACGTACTATCGCACTATCTGGTCTGGAAGCACTATAAAGTACTACATATACCTTTCCTGTATCAGGCAGCCCTGTAGCAGCATTTAAAATGTCCCCACTTAACTGCAGAGAATCAAAATATTTTCCTGTGCTAAAAGTATAAGTGTAATTCCTGAATACATTTCCTTCATGAACATCTTGTATAGCTTTCCCAAAAGTGATACGATAAGTAGTATTTTCCTGTTCCAGTGTATCCGCGATCTTCACGATTATTCTTTTATTAATAGCAGTAACTATTGGAGCAACTGATAATATAGGTGAGATTTCAACCTCTGTAGATGGGTTACTTACATTTACATATTCATTAAAATGCATCTCTATCCTTTTTATTGTAGTGTCCAGTAGCGAATCAGGTGGAGATACCGATACCAACTTAGGAGGAGTAACATCTTTTTTACCTCCCGTCGGATGCATCACATTTGCACAACCGACGCCTATGAAAATTACCAGCAAAAACAGAAGTAAACGGACCGGAATATTATTCATTTGCGGCCAAAAATAACATTTAAGGCTTAATCAATTCAGTTTAACTCACAATTTAATAATTCTACGTAGTTTTGTTACGTACAAATCTGGCATTTTAAAATCTTTTATTATGTTATTCAGCATGCTCTTAATATTTAAATTCTTCTTTTTTGCACCTCATTCAGATGTCGATATTCCCAAAAGTATATATGATTTCAAAGTAGAATCACTGGATGGAAAAACAATAGATTTTTCTCAGTTCAAAGGGAAAAAAATACTTATTGTCAATACAGCATCTAAATGTGGATATACCCCGCAATACAAGGCACTGGAAGCTGTATATGAAAAGTACAAGGACAAATTGGTGATAGTAGGATTTCCTGAGAACAATTTTCTATTTCAGGAACCGGGTTCCAATCAGGAGATTTCAGCTTTTTGTCAAAAGAATTATGGGGTTACTTTTCCTATGGCTGCTAAAATATCAGTTAAGGGACGCAACATGGCGCCAATATATAAATGGCTTACAAATAAGGATTACAACGGTGTAGAAAATAGCTCAGTAAAATGGAATTTTCAAAAATACCTCGTAAATGAACAAGGGCAATTAGTAACACATTTTGATCCGGGGGTAACACCTGATGATCCCAAGATAATTGCAGCTATTGAGAAATAAATGCTTAAAAGTAAAATGGTCCGGTAATCCGGACCATTTTCATTAAAACCATCTAAACCAATAAAACCCTTTTTAACGACGATAACAACTGCCTCTATAGTAGTGAGGTCCATAATAACCTCTATAATGCGGACCATAATAACCTCTATAAACAGGAGCATAAGCATAAGGACGTGGATGATGATAATAGCCACCTCCATAATATCCATAGCCTCCACCTACTACAACAACTGGAGCAGGAACCCTTAATGCAACATGCGGAGCACACCACCCAACCCGTGCATGATAATAACCGCCTCCGTGCCAGCAACCTCTTCCCCATGCGTATGATTTATTACTTACTCCCACAAACAATAGCATAACTAATAATGCACCTACGATCTTGATTTTCATAAAACACTGTTTTTAAGATTAGCAATCATTCTATTAATTAGATGCAATTAACCTGCCAAAGTTTAACTCAAAAACAAAGAGCGCCTGTCTATAGGCGCTCTTTATTCTTAAAATTTTATTAAAATGAAGATTTATTTTTTTGTTTGCTGTGCTGGAGGCAAAGGTGTCAAAACCTGTCCGGAAGGAGCCTGGGGAACGGGGCGCTGCTGCAAAGGCTTTTGATGCACAGAGCTCACAGGTATACGAAGATTACGATCGAAATAATCCTTCTTTTGAGGTTGGGCTACAGCCTTTGATGCCGGCTGTTGATTATTAACCTTATTAGTCTGGATAGTAGCATCTTGTTTTTTAGTATTCTCAGTTTGTGCCATTGTATATTTACTAAAACCGACTAATGATAAAGACATCAATAATATAAACACACGTTTTCTCATAAATTTTTGTACAAATTTCTTTAACAGTAAAAATAAATAATCACCCGCTTACAACAAGGGTGATTATTTGTTTTTTATATAACTATTAACATCTATTTCATTTTATCACGGCCTCGGTGGCACTGGCGGGGGAGGCGGTGTTGGCGGTAAAGGGCGTGGCGGATGGGGAGGGCGTGGCGGATTAGGTAATACTACTGTCGTCCCACCATAATAATGATGGTGATGATAATAATGGTGATAATGATGGTAATAGTGAGGATGATGATAATGATGGTGATAATAATGATGGTGATGATATTGCGCGAATACGCTTGTGCTCGTTGTAGCCATCAATATAAATGCGACAATGTATTTGATTAGTTTTTTCATAGTGATTTAATTAAGCTATTAACAATACAACTAAACCACAATAAAACTGTGCCATTTAATAAACAAACTTAAAAGCTACGTCTTCTTACTTTCCAATTGGCAACATTATTATTTATTGTTGCTGTCCCATTTTTCTGGCCTTCTCCGTTTTCTTTATCCCAAAGTACGCTTCCTAACAAAGCGGCAACTTCATGTGCAGATGTATTTTGCTGCAACATGTATTCCGGTTTGTAATATTTCTCAATAAACTTGGTATCAAAGTTACCTGAACGAAAGGGCTCTGTTTGTATCGCCCATTTCCCAAATCCCAATGTTGTTTGTATACCTTGTATATAATATTCATCAATTGCGCGGGTCAATCGTTGTATTGCTTCATCACGCGTGGCTGCGTACGCTACTAACTTAGATATCAGGGAATCATAAAATACAGGAATCTCCTGGCCTTCTTCAAAACCATCATCCACACGTACTCCAGGCCCTTTGGCAGGTTGGTAAATTATAAGTTTACCCGTATCCGGTAGAAAGTTGTTCAATGGGTCTTCTGCACAGATGCGCAATTCGATGGCATGTCCTTTTATTTCCAGATCATCCTGCGTAAATGATAGTTTATTCCCTCTGGCTACATTTATTTGCTCTTTTACAAGGTCTATACCTGTTATCATTTC
>Ga0134128_10001874_pt1 | contig 26564 bp, 19 predicted proteins | sample KB31754_FD_96462 | JGI IMG/M metagenome (GOLD analysis project Ga0134128, IMG submission 96462) | Terrestrial soil microbial communities with excess Nitrogen fertilizer from Kellogg Biological Station, Michigan, USA - KB3-175-4 | ecosystem: Environmental > Terrestrial > Soil > Unclassified ...
CAAAGGCCGGCAATCGCGTGAAGTACACCACGTGCCCACACGAATCTTTCCTGTCGGGTCGCGCGGAGCGCGACTGCCACGTGCCGAGTCGCGGTAGAAACAGCGATTACTCGCTGCCCCCCTCCCCGGGATGTTGGGGTGTTTGGCGTCGAAGCGCTCGCTTGGATAGCGGTGCCGGCCCTTGACTGGTGGGGGCAGTGAGCCAAGCCGCGCAGCGAGCGCCCCAGAGTAAACTCATCAGAAGACCGAAGCGAGATTCAGCGCGGGAAGATCGCATCCACAGTAGGGATGGCCGTGGAGGATCGGTGCGAGCACGAGATGATCCGTTGGCCTGCCTCTAATTTACCCGCCGCGAAAGCTCGCCTTTTCACTGAGCCCTCCCCATTCCTGTTGACATCCGACCCAAGCCAATGCCATGCTTGGGTCGGATGCCTCCCCAAGACACCGATCGCATAGCCCTCTTGCAGGGCACGCTCGACTTGCTCATTCTCAAAACCCTCGTGCTCGGCTCGTGTCACGGGCAAGGCATAGCGCGCTCCATACAACGTCAGTCGGAAGAGGTCTTTTTCGTCGATCATGGTTCGCTCTATCTTGCTCTCCAGCGCCTTGAAGACAAGAAGTGGATCAGCGCCAAGTGGGACGTTAGCGAGAATAACCGCAAGGCCCGCTACTACTCGCTGACTGCTAAGGGACGCCGGCAGCTCCTGGAAAAGACCAGCGAATGGCAGCGGCTGACGAGAGCGATGGGGTTGATTCTGGATGGTCCACCGCGCAGCGAGGAGGTCTAGTCATGTTCAGACGCAGAAGAAGCGCGGACGATTTTGCCGAGGAGATCAAATCGCATTTCGAGCTCGAAGCCGATGAGTTACAGAGCGAAGGCTTGAGCGAAGAAGAGGCGCATCGCAGGGCAAGAGTCGAGTTCGGCGGCGCGCAGGCAGCACAAGAACGCTTCTATCTCAGGAACCGTATCGCATGGCTGGACAATCTGCTCCACGATATTAAATTCGCGATTCGTCAACTGATAAGAACTCCGAGCTTTACCTGCGTTGCAATCGTCACCCTTGCGCTCGGCATTGCTGCCAACAGCACGGTTTTCAGTTGGATCAACTCGACTCTACTCGATCCCATTCCCGGAATTGCGCACACAAGCGACATGATCACCATCATGCGGGGCGAAAGAAGCGAGCATCCAACGCCTCCATTTTCGTACATGGACTTCGCGGATCTTCGCGATAGCACGCGGACCCTCGCCGGATTGCTCGCTTATCACGACGACTACATGGCGATCACGGAATCGGGCGAGCCGGAGCGCATTTATGGGGCACTAGCGTCGTCAAATTACTTTGAGGTACTCGGTGTGCGCCCGATCCTCGGCCGCTCGCTTGCATCGACTGCGCCGAATGAGCGGCTGGGTACGGCGGAAGTGGTGCTCGGTTACGGCTTATGGCAGAACCATTTTGGCGCGGATCCTTCCATCATTGGGAAGACCGTTCATATCAATCTGCATCCGTACACCATTGTGGGTGTCGCCCCACAGGGCTTCCAAGGCTGCAAAAGCGGCATACGGTCCGATCTATGGATACCGCTGGGCATGGATCCGCAGGTTTCGGGCTCCGAGCGAATCAAGTATCGCGACGCCCTTTGGCTCAACGTGCTCGGCAAACTCCGGCCCGGAGTCGATCATCGCCGGGCTGAAAACGAGCTGAATATCCTGATGCAACGCCTCGCGGAGCGGTTTCCGGACGCGCACAGGGGACCAAACACGATCTCTTCCGATCCGCTGTGGCGGTCGCCCTTTGGTGTGAATGTCTATCTTTCTGGAACGCTGCCCATTCTTCTCGCGCTGGCTTTGGTGCTCTTACTGCTGGCCTGCGCGAACCTGGCGAATCTTCTGTTGGTGCGCTCGGTGGCGCGCCGGCGCGAATTTGCCATTCGCCTCTCGATAGGTGCAAGCCGCTGGAGGCTCGTGCTTCAGTTGATGGTGGAGAATGCCTTGATCGCCGTGGCAGGAGCCGCTCTCGCGCTGTTGTTCACCAGATGGACGGCACACGGATTGTCTGCGTTTCTGCCGCCCACGACGCTCCCTTTGACGCTCGATGGGCGCATCGACCAAACGGTGCTGGTGGCGGCCATTATGATTTCGCTTCTCACAGCGTCGGTGTCCGGCGTTTTGCCGGCGCTTCGAGCTTCCCGCCTCGCCCTCGCTCCAGGGTCTGCCCTAAAGGATGAAGCACTCAATAACTCCGGAGGAATCCACAAGTCGCGGCTGGCGGGAGGACTGGTCGTCGGACAGATTGCGCTGTCGATGCTGCTACTGGTTTGTGCCGGACTGTTAGGCCGCAGCCTGCAGAGAGCACAGGAATCCAATCCGGGGTTCGATCCCAACCACGTGTTTCTTGCCGGCTTTGATCTGAAACCCGAGGGCTATTCCAGAGCGCAAGGCATTGAGTTTGACAAACAAATGCTCGCGCGCCTGAAATCGCTGCCCGGCGTTCAGTCGGTCACGCTGGGAGATTTCTCGCCGCTGAGTTACACCATTCATACGGATTTCATCCAGCCTGAAGGGTATGTGCCCGGAAAGAACGAGTCCATGGAGGTCGACAGGGGTGTGGTGGGTCCGGAGTACCTGCGGACCGTACGAACAGCCTTGCTGGCGGGACGGGAGTTTACCGGCAGGGACAATCTCGGCGCGCCGCCGGTCTCGATTATCAACCAGGCATTGGCCGACCGCTATTGGCCGGGACAGGACCCGATCGGCAAGCGCCTGCAGGTTGCCAGACAATGGACCACAGTGGTTGGTGTGGCGGCCAACGGGAAGTACCGGCGCCTGGTTTACAATACTGCGCCGCTGGTGCTGATTCCGATGTTGCAGAGTTACAGGACCGACCAGATTGTATACGTGCGTGTAGCTGGTGATCCTATGGCCTATGCTTCTGCTGTAGAACGAACTGTTCATGGACTCAATTCTGATTTGCCGCTCTTCAACGAGACCACGCTCGCCGCGAGCATGCGGATGGGAAATCTCTTTGAGCGCATCGCAGCAGCCTTCGCAGGTTCATTCGGGCTGTTGGCTCTAATCCTCGCTGCCATCGGAGTTTATGGTGTGGTTGCCTATGCCACCAGGCAACGCACCCATGAAATCGGCATTCGCATGGCGCTCGGTGCAGGCAAGCGGGACATCTTTCGCCAGGTCTTGGGACGAGGCTTGCACTTTGCGGGTCTGGGGCTCGTCCTCGGTCTGTTGATCTCATTTGCGCTTACCCGCTATTTACGTGGCATGCTCTATGGCGTGGGGACTGCGGATTGGCTGACCTTCGTTATAGTAGCCATTCTTCTCTGCGTCGCTACACTAATTGCCTGTTTTATTCCCGCCCGCCGCGCGGCATCAATAAATCCCATACAGGCCCTGCGGACAGAATGACCGCCGTGCCGACAGGAATCCTTCCTGTCGGGTCGCGCGGAGCGCGACTGCTCGCAGACGCGAAGCCTGCTGTCTCGCCCTCGCGCAATTAGCCGTAGGCCGCGTAACCCTATCGACAACGATCTGTTCGACCGGCACTTTCCGCCGCTCGAGCTTTAGCCCCAGCGCTCCCAGAGATTCCGCGAGCGTGGGAGGAACTTCGGCCTCATTGTCCTTCTTGATGTGCCTCATCAAGTATTCAGTTAATGAGTAAGTAATCTCAAAGTCATAACTGCCTGGAAGACCGGTAGCGTCAATTGTGCTTTCGCCTAACCAGACACTCAGATTCTTGGCGATGAGCGGCATCGGGTAGTTCCTGTAATGGTAAACCGGCTTCGTCGGCGCCGATTTCGGTGTAGTCAACGACACGGCCGGCTCCGCGTCGAATCCAGCCGACGGCTGCAGTTTAGACCCGCTCTTTCCTAACACCAGAGCGTACCCCTCCGACACCTTTGCTTCTTTATGGATCTGCAGGGCGAATCGCTCCGCCATTAAGGGCTGGAGCATCAAAGGTATGCGACGCCTCGTGGCGCCACGCGGCGCCTTCGCGAACAAATCGTACTTTTCAGATGTAATCCACCCCGGACCGGAAACCATAAACTCGGGGACGTCGTAAGCAGCCGCAATCCATTTGGCAACCGTGAAGTTCCTGATAATCAGCTGGGAACCGGAGAGATAAATGATAGGTACAGTTTGCGGTGTCGGCTCCTGATACTCCGCCACGGCCGCAGACTCATGAATCGCAGCCACCTCCAACGGGGAATCGTCTAACTCCTGCGTAAAACCGCCGGCGAGCGCAGCCACAACTGATAGAGAAAGACCATATATCTTCGATGGCCTACAAGGTGGATTCCCCATTGCATCTCCACCATCATCGTAGCCCACAAGGGAGCGCGGCTGTCGCACAACGCTGGTTGCCGCCTAATGCTGGTTCTTCTCCAACTCCTCAATCCGAGGCTCCAACGGTGACGGTTTCGGATCCAGCGCCGCCGCCTTCTTCAAATACTCCAGCATCGAAGGACCATTCTCATCCGTCGGCAGAGGCAACTCCACTCCGCGATGGATCGCCAGCGCCTTCCCATCCTTAATCTCCAGCGCCCCGACCTTCCCGATGTTGTCGTACACGCGTGAGATCCCGATGTCGATCAGCACCACCTTCCCGTCGAAGCGCGGAGTGATCGCCGCCCGCGCGTACGAGTGGCCGATCACGATTCGATCTACGTCGAAGTGTTTCAGCAGCGCATCCACCACCGGCTCCAGTGCCTTCTCGTCGCCGGTCGCCAAGCCGCGATACCACAGCGGCCCCTGCTCGTCCGTGACCACGCCTCCGTGCAGTTCCGTGAAATCGTTCAGCTCCTTCCGCACCTCGTCGTTGATACGGTCCAGCGTCCAATCCTCGTACTTCTCGCCCAGCCCCGCATGCAGAAACAGCGTCCGGTCGATTTTAATGATCGTGTTATGACCGCGAATCCACTTGCCGTAAACTCCCTCCGGTCCGAACGCTTCGCGGTGCTCGGCGAATCCCGGCGGATGCTCCAGCTCCCATTCCGAGCGGTCCATCTCCGGCTTCGATGCCGCGGTCATCGCCTCGTGATACTCCTTGTAACTCGTCGCTCGCGCCGCTTCGGAGTTCTCCGTCCGGAACGCCGAATATTCGCCCGGCGATACATACCGCAGGTCGCCGTAAACGTCCATCGCCTCATGATTGCCGATCAGGCAATGCACGCCGCCGCCCGCCGCCGCCGCCTGCTTTTCCAGCTTCATCAGAAGGTCCATGACAGCTCGCGAGTCCGGACCGCGATCCACCACATCGCCCGTCTGCACCAGATGCGCGGTTCCCCCGACCCAATCGCCTTTATCGTCGATCAGCCCGGCGGATTTCAGAATGAGCGCGAATTGCTCGAAATCGCCGTGCACATCGCCCACCGCGATGATTCGCTGAACTCCCGTCCACACGTCCTGCTGCGTAGCCGCTGCGGGCGACTTCGGGGCCGTCTCCGCAGCCGCGGGAGCAGCCCGCTCCGCCGTCCCCTGCGTCTGGGTCTGGTCCTTCTGGTCCTGTTGAGGCGGCTGCGGTTTCGCCACGGCCTGCTCCTGCGCCTGCCGCGGAGCAAACAAGGCGGCAGTCTCCACCGTGGCCGGCTTGTTCGTGGGATGCCACGAATCCACCTGCGCCTGCGCCTTCTTAATATCGCCCGGACGCATTTTGCTCGCCGCCACCGTCACCAGGTCGGACGCTCGCGGGTCCCCGCCCTTCTGCGCGCGCTGGAACCAGCAGTAGGCCTGAATCAGGTCGCGCTTTACACCCTGAGCGTTGTAGTAAAGGATGCCCAGATTCGTCATCGCTGCGGGATATCCCGCGTCCGCGGCCTTCTGGTACCACTCGATAGCCTGTTTATAATCTTTTGGTACTCCCTGCCCGATGTCGTACATCACGCCGAGGTTGAAAGCGGCGCTCGCGACGCCTTTTCCCGCCGCCTGCCGGTACCATTTCTCGGCCTCGCTGTAGTTCTTGAACGCGCCTTCGCCCTCGCTATAAATAGTGCCCAGATTCGATGCAGCGTCGCTGACGCCCTTTTGCGCCGCCTTCAAAAACCACTTTTCTGCGTCTTCGGAACTCTTGGGCACTCCCTCGCCATTGGCGTACATCACGCCCAGGTTGTATTCAGCCGCGGGAACGCCTTGATTTGCGGCCTTCTCGTACCACGCCGCCGCCTGCTTATAATCCTGCGCAACGCCCTGTCCGCGAGCGTAAAGCAGTCCCAGGTTGTATTGAGAATTGGCGTCGCCCTGTTCGGCAAGCGGCTGCCACTCCTTCAGTGCGGTGGCGAAATCTCCCTTGTTGTATGCGGCGAGCCCGGCTTGGAAATCGGCCGCCACGGCTAATCCGGCGGCCAGCAGCAGGAAAGCGATAGTCTTCACATTCCTCCCTAGCAAGCAGTCCATTTACCGACGTAAGAAATTTCACTTAAGGCAAAACCCTGAGGACTAGTACGTTTATGCCGGGTATGATGGGGAGAATGCCAATAGGTTTGCGGCGGTACGCTGCGGCGCTCGGGTGCCTCGCAGTGGCGCTCTTGCTCCGAGCGGCCGTCGAACCGTATTCGATCGGGCGGTATCCGTTTGTCACGGTATATGCCGCGATTCTTATATCCGCACGGTACTGCGGGCTGGGCCCCAGCATCGCTGTAACCGTGCTGGGCGGCGGCCTTGCCGCGTACCTGTTCGGCCCGTCGGGAGACCAGTTTCTCCCCACGCTCGGCTCTATAGGCTTGCCGCTATATTTCCTCGTCGCCGTGGTTGCCATTGCAGTCGTAGACCGCCAGCGCCGCGACCGTGAACTCGCCGAACGCAACGCCACCCTCGCCGATCAGGCTCTGCAGAGTCTTCTTGCCGAAACCGAGGAGCGCGAACGCGAGCGCCGGCTCTCCGCGCAACTACGCGCGATCGTCGAAAGCTCCGACGACGGCATCTTTTCCAAGGACCTCAATGGCATCGTTCAAAGCTGGAATCGCGGCGCCGAAACCATTTTCGGTTACGCCGCCGCCGAGATCGTCGGCCAGCGCATCACCGTGATCCTGCCTGCCGACCGCCTGCATGAGGATTCCGACATCGTGGAGCGCATTCGCCACGGCGGCCGCGTGAAGCACTTTGAAACCATTCGCAAACGCAAAGACGGAACGCTGATTCCCGTGTCGCTCACCGTCTCGCCGATCCACAATGCGGCCGGAGAAATCGTTGGCGCCTCACAAGTGGTCCGCGACATGACCGAAGCTCGCGACCTGGAGCAGCAACTCAGGCAAAAGCAAAAAATGGAAAGCCTCGGCGTCCTCGCCGGCGGCATCGCGCACGATTTTAACAATCTGCTCACCGGCATCATGGGCAACGCCACTCTCGCCATGCGCGAATCCTCCGGCCCCACCGCTGAACGGCTGATGGAGGTGCTCAATGCGAGCGAGCGCGCCGCCTCGCTGGTCCGGCAGATGCTCGCCTATGCCGGCAAAGGCCGCTTTGTGCCCGAGCCGCTCAATCTTTCCGCACAGGTGAACGCCATTCTACCGCTGGTGCGCGCCTCCCTTTCGCGGCTGATCACGTTAGATTTGCGCCTCGCCGAAAACCTGCCCTTCATTGAAGCGGATTCCTCGCAGCTTCAGCAGGTGATCATGAATCTTGCCATCAACGGCGGCGAGGCCATTGGAGAGTCCCCCGGCACGCTGACCGTCGCCACCTTTGCGCGGGAAAGCGATCGTGAGCGGCAAGTCGTGCTGCAAGTGAGCGACACCGGCGCAGGCATGGACGATCAGGTCAAGACCAGGATTTTCGACCCGTTCTTCACCACGAAATTTACCGGCCGCGGCCTCGGCCTCGCAGCCGTGCTCGGCATCATTCGCGGACACAAAGGCAGCATCTCCGTCGATAGCGAGCGGGGCAAAGGCAGCACGTTCACGGTGGTCTTTCCCGCAACCGCGCGGCAGCGGGAAAAGCCGGGCAGGCCGGAAGCCGAGCCGGAAGTGCGCGGCTACGGAACCATCCTCGTGGTCGACGATGAGGAGCTCGTGCGCAACATGGCGCGCTATACGCTCCAACAGCTCGGCTACACCGTGGCTGTCGCAGAAGACGGTCAGGCGGCCGTCGATCGTTTCACACAAGCTCCGGATTCGTTCGACGCCGTGCTGCTCGATCTGACCATGCCCGCGATGAACGGTGAAGAAGTGCTGCGGCGGTTGCGTGCAATTCGTGCAGATATCCCGATCGTGCTCTCCAGCGGATACACCGAAGCCGAAGCCATGGGCCGCTTCGAATCGCAAGACCTTTGCGCGTTTCTGCAAAAACCCTACACCGCGACAGCCCTCGCCCGCAAAATCAAAGCTGCGGTGAAGAAGTAGCGCGCCAGAATTCCTGCTCCATTCTTCCTAAAAAATCGCGCGTGGGCGCTGTAGCGGTCATCGCCTCCGAGTTATACCTGTCTAAGATGTAGAGAACGTCTTCGGTGACGTCCGCCCCCATCGAAGTAGCGCCTTCCGCGCGCACTTCGGCGATCGCTTTTTCGAATGCCGCGCGAGAGAGGGTAACCCACATTTGGAACGCGTTTACAACAACATCCACGTCAATCCGCGCGAGACTGCTGGTGTCGTTTCTGGTCAATTCGATCTCGCCGTAGTTCAACCCAACGCCGCGTTTCAGGACCCCCGGCCCCGGCGCAGCCGGTTTAGACATGTCTAAGACATGTGCGCAAGCTGCCGTAAAACCGCCGCGCAAGCAATTTCTTTCCGAAATCGAATCGGCGGCGTTAAAAACTTTCGGTGCGACCATGGTCCCGCCGAAGAGGCTTCGCAGTTCTGCGACCAGATGTTTGGCGGCGAGGTCCTTGCCGAAGGACATGTTCCACGGTAGTTGGCCGTTGATGACGATCTGGCACGGCAGATTGTGCGCGGCATCGGAATGCACATCGCCCTTGATGGATTGCACGTGAGCGCGGTCCCAATCGACGCGGGCGCCGGCGGGAATCGCGCCGTCCGTCTTCAGAAAACTGAAGATCGCCAGGACGTGGCCGACCGCGCGGTTGCGTCCGATGCTGTGTTCGCGAGCCTTGGCGCGATATGAGCTATCGAACCGCTCCACCATTTTCTGCCGGAAAGTTTCCGTCTTCGCGACACCCGGGCCGACCGTTCTGCGATTTCCGGGCAAGCGAACCTGAGTGCCGCAATCGACAACCATGCCAACTAATGTACTGCGCGCAGGTGGCGAAACTGTGTGGGCAATCGAACCGAATTTTGCCGTGATATGCAGCGCGAGCCGGGCGGGCGCCTCACCGTCCGCGGCGCAGCCCGCCACGTTCGACGATATGCGCGCGATGTTGCGAAACCTGCTGGCCGACCGCTTCCAAGTGCAAGTCGAGCGGCCGCTGCACCTGAAGGTCACAGCCACCGCCGCGCCGCTCGACTACTTGCCTCTGGGCGCGTTCGATGCCGCTGCCGCCGGGACCGAGGTTGCCCGACAACCATCTAAGAATTGAAGCACTTGACGGCGCTGTTACCCTTAGAACAGGTATGGAACGGGCCGGACAACTGCGCGCTGACACGCATTCGTTGTCCGACGTGCATGCCAGCGTAGGCACCAGCCAGCTTTCTTTCTGGCGGCGGCTGTTCGCTTTCGCCGGTCCCGCGTACCTGGTCAGCGTCGGGTACATGGACCCGGGCAACTGGGCCACGGACCTGGAAGGCGGCGCGCGCTTCGGCTATCGCCTGCTGTGGGTGCTGGTCATGTCCAACGCCATGGCCATCCTGCTGCAAACGCTCAGCGCCCGGCTGGGCATTGTCTCCGGCCGCGACCTGGCGCAGTGCTGCAGGGAAACTTACCCCCGCCGCGTCAACCTGGCGCTGTGGGGCTTGTGCGAGATCGCGATTGCCGCCTGCGACCTGGCCGAAGTGCTGGGCGCGGCGATCGGCCTCAACCTTCTCTTCCACATTCCGCTACTCGCCGGCGTTTTGCTCACCACCGCCGACACCCTGCTGTTGCTCTGGTTTCAGAGCTTCGGTATACGAACCGTCGAGGCGTTCGTGCTCGCCCTGATTACGGTTATCGCCGCCTGCTTCTGCATCGAAATCATTTGGGCGCGGCCGAACATGGGCGAAATGTTAACGGGACTAGCGCCGCGGCTGGATTCCAGCAGCCTCTACGTGGCAATCACGATTCTGGGCGCCACGGTGATGCCGCATAACATGTACCTGCATTCGGCGCTGGTACAGACGCGCAACATCGGCCGCGACGAGCGGAGCCAGAGGGCGGCCTGCAAGTTTAACCTCATCGATTCGGTGGTGGCGCTGAACGGCGCCATGCTGGTGAACATCGCCATCCTGGTGATGGCGGCGGCGGTTTTCTTCAAGCGGCACATCGTTGTCACCGAAATTCAGCAGGCGCACCAACTGCTCGCGCCCCTGCTCGGGACCGGTGTGGCGGGCGTGGTTTTTGCCGTCGCGCTGATCTGCTCAGGGCAGTCCTCCACACTCACTGGAACCCTTGCTGGTCAAGTAGTTATGGAGGGATTCTTAAACATTCGGTTGAGACCCTGGCTGCGGCGTCTGATCACGCGCGCCATGGCTGTGGTTCCGGCCGCGCTGACCATCTACTTTGCGGGGAACAAGGCCAGCTTCGGTCTTTTGCTGTTGAGCCAGGCGATCCTGAGCATGCAGCTTCCCTTCGCCATCATCCCGCTCATACACTTCACGAGCGACCAGCGGCGCATGGGGCAACTCGCGAACCCGCGGTGGGTCAGGATTCTGGCGTGGACCACGGCACTCGTCATCGTGGGCCTGAACTTCCGCTTACTCGCCCTCGCCCTGGCCGATTGGGCCGGCGCCGCCGGAGCGTGGCGTCCGCTGGTGTGGACGCTGGCTGTCCCGGCTTCCGTTGCCCTGCTGGCGTTGCTCCTGTTTGTGACGTTCGAGCCGTGGATCTCGCGCGGTAAGCGCGGCCGGGCATCGGTGACGCTGCCGGAAACGGCCGGCGCGGAGCGGGAGCTTGCGCCGGTTTATCACCGCATCCTGGTGCCGCTGGACCATTCGGAACTGGATCGGCTGGCTGTCAGCCACGCCGCCGCAATGGCGCGGAGTCACGGGGCGCGGCTGTACCTGGTCCATGTAGAAGAAGGAGTTACAAGCCAAATCTACGGTAAAATGTCAAGTACGGCGGAGGTGGAAGCCGGCGAAGCCTACCTGGACCGGATCGCCGCCGGATTGCGGGAACAAGGTGTGGAGGTCGAAACCTGGATCTCCCATTCGTCATCTCCTAAGAAAGAAATCGTGCGCTACGCCCGGCAGATTCGTCCGGACCTTGTGATTATGGGAGCGCACGGCCACGGCGGTTTGAAGGACCTGATTTTCGGAACCACGATCGACCCCGTGCGGCATGAGCTTCGGGTGCCGATGCTGATCGTCCGGCCGGGCCGGTAGGTCGGTCGCCTGAGTCACACGAGTGTTCAGGATTGTGACAATGGTGTCCCAGGGGTGTGGCCATCAGACCCACGGCGCACCGGATTCCGGCGCCTAAGTAGTTTGTTTCTATCGAGATTAGTTGGTATGATCCGTGCTGTTTCCAACACCGTGAAGCGCCACTTCAGTATTGCGCTAGTGTTGACCTTCTGCTCAATGCCGCTCCAGTGCGCCACTCTGGAGCGGCTCTCTCTTGACGACATGATCGCGAAATCGACGGCGATTGTGAGGGCGAAGGTCGGGGATTCCTATACTTCTTTTTCCGGCCCCATCATTTATACCCATTACAAATTGCAATCGGCGGAAGTGCTCAAGGGAGAGGCCGCGGCGGAACTGGTTATTCCGGGCGGCGTGGCAAATGGGCAGCGGCAGTTTTTCGCCGGAGCGCCTGAGTTGCAAAAGGGCGATGAGTACGTCTTCTTCCTGTGGAGGGGCCCGGACGGGCTGACGCAGGTGACCGGCCTGACGCAGGGTCTGTTCCGGTTGCGCGATTCGTCTTCCAATCCGGCATTGACCCGGGAGGCGAGCCACGAGTTGATGCTGGACCGCAGTACGGCGCGTCCGGTGCAGGACCAGACTCTTTCGATGCACCTGAGGGAACTGCGCTCGCAGGTTCAAGCCGCGGCGAAGAGGACCGCGCAATGAAGCGGCGGGTCCTGGCATTCGCCGCAGCCGCGCTGCTTCTGGGTGTTCCCGCGCAGGCGTATTATCACTACCTCACTTTTTTCCGTACCAATCTCGGCTTTCCCGTCCCCGCGAAATTCGATCTCACCCGGCTGCCGAACAGCACGGTGAATTTCTACGTCACGGACTCGGGTCCGGCGACGTTCTCCCCCAACGATTCGTTCGGCAGCGTGCTCGGAGAGATCAAGCAGGCTCTGGCGGCATGGAACGCGGTTCCGTCATCGGCATTGCGCATCAATTTCGGCGGCCTGCAGGCTCCCAACCAGAACGCCAATACGGCGGGCGGCAAGGTGGTTTTCCAGAACCTGGCGCCGGGCGTGTTGGGCATGGGCACGCCGCAGGTTTCCGGCACTCCGAACATTCAAGGCAACACCTTTGGAACCTTTATCCCGATCACGCAGTCGCTGGTGATTCTGACCAACAACACGAGTCAGGTACCGGGGCCGAGCTACATGGAGAGCTTTTTCACGACGGCGGTGCATGAGATCGGGCACGCGCTCGGGTTGCAGCACACGTGGACGGGCGCGGCGATGTCGCAGGGCGTCATCCGCAACACCTCGCGTGCGCGGCCGATCGATGCCGACGATATCGCGGGTCTTTCGGTGCTGTACGGCAATAACGGCTGGACTGCCAATTTCGGCTCCATCACCGGGCGCGTGTCTTTCCCCGATTCCACGGGCGTTTCGATGGCGTCGGTGGTCGCGATTCCGGTGAACGGCCCCGCAGTCAGCACGCTGACGAATCCGGATGGCACGTACACGCTGAACGGTCTGCCGCCGAACTCGTATCAACTTTATGTGCATCCGCTGCCGCCGGACGCAATTGTGGCCAACGGCGAAGGGCTGCAACTTCCGCAGGACCAGACGGGCCGCCCGATCGCGGCATCGGGCTCTTTCTTCACGCAATTTTATGGCGGCACCAACGATCCCTCGCAGTCGCAGCCGATCGCGGTGAATGCCGGCCAACCCAGCCCACAGCAGTACAACTTTACGGTTCAGCAGCGTTCCGGCGTCCCGGCGTACGACCTGGTGACTTACAGCTATCTGGATCCGGCGGCGCACACGTACCCCTCCGCGCCGAACACATGCCCGGCTTGCGTGCTGGAGACTCCGGCGTACGTGGACGCGACGCAGAGCCAGGCGTTCGTGGCGGTGCAGGCGAACAGCGGCGCCACGGTGCTGCCGCAATCGGTGACGATGCTGGGAGTCGGGCAGGCGTTTTTCAATCAGCTTTACGCCAACAACCAGTACGACGGATTGTACTTCGCGCTGCCGGGCGGCTTGAGCAGCGGTCCGCGGCACCTGGTTTTCCGGTACGGCAGCGGCGCGAACAGCGATATCTACGTGCTGCCGGAAGCTGTGAATCTGGTGCAGAGCGGGCCTCCTTACGTCTCTAACGTGCCGGCGAACGGCGATGGCACGGTGACGGTCAGCGGCACTGGACTGGGGCCGGATACGCGCGTGTTTTTCGATGGTTTGCAAGCGGCGGCGACCTTCACGAATGGCTCTCTGGTGGCGACTCCTCCACCGGGCATCGGCGGCCAGACCTCCGCAATTACGGTGTTCAACAGCGACGGACAGAACTCGATCTTCCTGCAGGCGTTGAACCCGCCGCAGTACACGTATCCCGCCGGTTCCACCGGGCAGATCGTGAACGTGTCGCCGTCTTCCCTGCCCGCCGGCAGCACGGCAATGGTCGACATCACGGCGAACAATGGACAGTTCGCCGATGGACAGGTGAGCGTCGGATTCGGCACGAACGACGTGGTGGTGAACAAGGTTTATCGCGTGAACGCCAATCACCTGATCGCCAATGTGACGGTTGCCGGGGCGCCGCAATCGGGGAGTTCGGAAATCAGCGTGATTAACGGATTCCAGGTGATGCAGGCGGGGAACTGGTCAACGCAGGGCGGCGCGTTTGCCGCTTTGGCCGCTCCGCAGGTTCTCGCGCTGGTGAACGGCGCCGCGCCCGCGGCAACGTCGCTCAACGCCGGCGGGTTTGGCGTGGTCTATGGTTTCAACGTCGGCGCAGGCGTTGCAAACACGCAGGTAACGATCAACGGCACTCCGGCGACGGTGGTCTTCGCGGGGGCGACGCAGGTGAACTTCGCGGTGCCGGGCGGCCTGCCGGTGGGCCCCGCCGCGCTCACTCTGACGACGCCGGCGGGGAGCGTCTCCTATGCGACAATTGTCGCGGCGGTGCCTCCTACGATTCAGAGCATCAACGGCCCGAACGGAGCGCTGGATGCGACACACTTCGCCAATGCCGGCGATGTGATCACGGTCAACGTGACGGGTCTGGACCCTTCGGCGGCGAACAATCTGTCGCGCGTGCAGGTGGCGGTGGCGGGAATTGCGATGCCGGTCAGCCAGATCACGCAGAGCGGCGGGAATGCGTATCAGGTGCAGTTTTCGATGCAACAATCGTTCGGCGGGTCGCAGGTTCCGGTGACGGTGCTTGTGGACGGTGCATCGAACGGCTCGTATACGATCTCGGCTCGGTAGGTGGGTTGTTGGGACGTGGCAGGGGCGCTTCGCTCGACTGCATCGAACGCGCCGACGGTCAATGTACTCGGCACTGGATTATGGAGCGTGGTCGTCGCGCCACGGCCCGTGAAACCCTGCAACTGGGAACGCGCCGGGGGGCGACGATGGGAATCGGCTCGGAACTCAAAACCGAGAAGATAGGCGGGGACAGATGCGGGTTTCCCGGACCCGGAGCCGATTGTCCCCTGGTCGGGTCGAAGGTTTCGGTGGACTTACGGTTTGGTTCGTTCAGCTGTGTTTGCTGCACTACAAGAAACCGACTGTGGGTTGTCCTGCTGCGGGACCTTTTTTTCCGTTGTGTCGTCCTGGAATCCGGCCTCGCGCCTCATCCAATCCGGCCATCCTCGGACATCATTCGACACCCTGTCGAACTGCCGATTCAGCCAACCCTTGTTTAATGTCATTACCTGTTCTCCGTTGGATTAACTCTTGCCCTTAGATGATTTTCGAATTGCTTTACTGCTTCTTCTTCCGCAGTCAGGCGAGCCACGACGGATGGCATATAGTCCGGCAGCGCGGGTACTGCATCCGCTCGACGCCAAGCTGCGACGGTCCCATCTTTATTCTTCCTCTTGCGCCGGCCGAGCGCAAAAAAATCTTGATATCGTTTTGGCCCGATGCCGACAAACGGGTCAATTCGCACCTTTCCTGAACACTCGATGTCCGTATCCACGACGATTGAGTCGGGGTACATCTCACCGACTAGGCTTTTCGGATAAGGTTCGATGTACACAACGCGCTGAATTCCTGCCGCGGCGATATGTTTGGCGCAGTCGTGGCACAGAAAAGTTGTGGTAAACATCTCGCTGCCGATCGTCGGAACTCCATGGCGAACAGCGTCTGTTATGGCGGCCATCTCGGCGTGAACGGCCCGCACATAATCGATAGTGGAAGTGAACTGGGCGCCCTTCATGATCGGATGATCGGTACCGCGGAGTGCTTCCACGACGAGTTCCTTTGTTGCTACTGCTGATCTATCCGCCGCTAACCACCCGCCCTCTTTCAATCGATCCAGCACGTCACCAAGCAGCGTCTCACGCATACGATCACTGCTGTCATAACCTATTCTGAAGTCGCGACCGTCTGGATCGTCATCACACCAGTACTGGCCGCCGCCAGCTTTCGCAACTTCGTTCGAGCCAACGCTAATGACGGATCCGTCACGCCGGCAGATTGCCGCCCCAACTTGCCTGGCCAGGGAGGCCGATCGATACGCTGCCGCGTGAGCGAAATACATACCCTGCTCATCACGGGTTGGCGTGTTCAGTGTGTTGCCGAAAAGGAGCTCTATAAACCGATTTATAGCTGTTTCGAGCGACTGCACGTTACCGACGTTGACAATGGCATCCGCCAGAGAGAATGAGTCGCGAACGTTCTGCCCGGATGGTACACCGACCTCCGCCTCGTCGGTTGCAACCAGAGTCTCGGCTTTCGAAACGAACTGACCAGCTTGATTACTGTACCGAGATTCGGCGATCCTCCGGGCAAGATCCTGAACCCGACGCGCTCTCGGAGAGTAAGCGGCAAGGACGATAAAAGCTGGGCCGTAGATTCGCCGGAGCGTTTCAATCTCCTCGGGCCTTTTCAGCGATTGCAGAATTGCTGCGAAACCCGTCAGCGGTTTGTTTGGATCGCCAGACTGCACATCACGATATTCCCGAAGCGCGCCAATCCCGAGCATTGCAACCGCATCTTTTCGACCCAGCCTTCGCCGGAGTTCGTTTCCTGCTTTGATGTGTTGCTCGATCTCGACATCCCGGAAGTCGTCGCACAGCATCGACCACGGTTCTTGCGGGATCTCGCGCATTAGCCTGCTGAGGCGAAAGACTTCACTACGGTAGCGAACCTGAGTGAGAGCATCCGCAAGACGGGCAGCCACAAGCGATAAGTCGGTGCCGAGTGGACCGACCAAGCCGAAGACCAGTTCCGGTTGAACGGTTAGCCCCGCCTCTACATCCGCCAAGAGATCTCCTTTTCGTGAACGTTTATTCTAAACGGGTTCGCGCACGTGTCAAGTCGACTACAACAAATAGCGTCTGGAGGATTTCTGCCGCAATATGCAGTAGTCAGACTTTTCGGCTTTATGAAACCGCTACCTGCACGCTGCGTCCCGGCAACACAGAGGCTGAACGCATGGACGCAGCCGTTCGAAAGATGTTGAGTGTTTCAAAAGCAGATGTGCTGAAAGATGAAGGCAAGGAGAAGCGCGAGCGCGAAAAAAGCGGACCACGAAGAAGCCATACATCCCGCAAGGCGTCTGCGGGCAACCGTGCGGAACGGCTCCTGAATTGGAACGTCCCACTCGCCGCTGGCCACCAGCGCTTGAACCCGGTTCCGGATGTCCCTTCAAGCGCTTCAATCCACGGATTCGCTTCGTCAATACGTGCTGGACGGCCGGTATGCCACCCGTATAGTTCTTGCAACCAGCAACGATCATCTGCCGGAATCGTTCTGCGCAGTATGGACTTGGAAAACCCGGCTGAGGTGAGTGACCTCCTCTTCGCATAAATTGCGAGGCTTGGTCCGGGCGGAGTCGCAATCGTTCTAATGAGAGCGCTGGCGGAAATACCCAATCCAGATGAACGCCGCCGCGACCCAGAAACATAGTGCCTCTGCGAAACTACCCCTGAGCGCCTGCACAGTCGCGAAGTGGAGGACGAAAGGAATGGGGGTCAGCGTAAGAAAGATCGCAGCCACGAGGGAGGCCGCGCGCCGGCGCAATCGAGCGAAATAGAGGAACCAGAAGAGCGCCGCCATGGTCCACTCAAACGCCGCCTCCCAAAGGACGTCGCGACCCATCAGAGAGGCGAGGTCGCCATGGGTGAAATAGAATGACAGCGGGCTGAGCGTGAGAAACAGGCTCAGGCCGAACAACCACTTGCGCCGGTCGAGTCCGCAGCGGACGCTCTCCAAGTCGCGCTTCTCCTTTTCCGAGCCGGCCGGGACGGGCGGGGCGGCCCGCAGAGTTTCCAGCGGCGTTCCAGCGCTACGCGCCATCCGCTCAAAATCCGGGTCGTCGCGGAAGTATTCCTCGACCAGTGATTTCGTGTCGCTGCTGCCCTCACCGGAAAAATAAATCGGCAACAGATCCGTGACCACTTCCCGTGTAATATTCATGGTTTTGCTCCTGGGGAGAAAATGACTTTTCCCCACGCCTGCCTGGTTTGCATCAACTTTAACCTCGCTCGATAGACCTTTACTTTCGCCGTGACGACGGGGATTCCCAGCGTCTCCGCGATTTCCTCGTATGGCATTTCGTCCAGCGCGCGCATCAGCAGCGCCGTGCGATCCATTTCCGGCAATTGCTGCAATGCCGCAAGCACGGCGCGGACTTCGGCGGTCTGTTCCATGTGCGTCTGCGCGTTGATTCGCTTGTCGGTCATGTGTTCGTCGAGCTCCGCGTGACGTTCCCGGCGGCGTTGCAGATCCCGGTACAAATTGCGCGCGATGGCGAACAGGTAGCTCTTCACCGTTGGCTGACGGATTCTTTCGCGGGCCAGCCAGGCGGACACAAACGTGTCCGAGGTGATTTCATCCGCCATCACGGGATCACCGGACAGAAACAGGACAAACCGACGAACGTCGGGTGCATACCGTTGATAAAGGCTCTCGACATCCGTCATTTCTTCAATCGCCATTCAAGTTACGCGCGAACACCCGAAAAGTTACAAGCGAATTCCGCGGGTTCAGCAGGCGAGCTTCGCTGGCCAGGAGGTGGACCTAGCGGGCGGCATGAACAAACTCCTCTTCTTGGCCGTGGATGGCAGCTTCTCTGGCGCGGGCACGCAAGGATGCCAAGCTCTGTTTTCGTGCGTCAACCCATTCGCGCCGCTTCTACTCCGTCGATAAGTTTTATCAAAACCGGCCGCTGCATTCCCCAGGCGTTCTATCAGGGCGATCCCCTCTCGCCGGCATTTCCCGTCAACATCTGCTTGGGTTGGGTTCGCGCTTTGCCCATTCGCTTTGAAGAGGTACCACCGAGGAGATGAAAAGGGCAGGCGAGCTTCGCTCGCCACTACAGGAAGGATTCCTGTAGTCACTAGGATCAGGTGACTCTTTGTGAGCCAACTGCGATTTTCGGAAGCGGCTACTCACCGTTAAGCTAAGGGCGTCTGCGACGGCACGCCGCCGGCCGAGGTGGAAACTCATGAAGCGAGCTTCGCTCGCTTGCAACCGGTCTGGAGACCGGTCGCTACTCCGCAGTCGCGCTTTGCGCGACCCGACAGGAAAGATTCCTGTCGGCACGGTCACTGGGATCGACATCGGGGTCTCTTCGTAGTAATCTGAAGCGGATTAAGGAGAACACGATGCGCCTCGTCTCTCTCTGTTTCATGCTGGCCTCGACCGTTTACGGCCAGACTACCGCTCAGCTTCTGAAAGACGCCTGGACGGCCCTTCAGGCTAAGAACTACACTGCAACCCGCGATGCGTCGCTCGCGGCCATCAAACTGGATCCGAAAAACCAGACGGCGTGGTTCTACCTGGGGCGCGCCTATGACTTGCTCGGGCAAACCGGCGGAGCAGAGGAGGCGTACAAGACTCTCATCGCTATTAACCCCCGTCACCAAGCTGCCTACAACAATCTCGGCGTCACTTACATGCGGCAAAAACGTGCGGATGAAGCGATCGCCGCTTATCGCAAACAGGTTGAGGTGAGTCCTCACGAGAAGTTCGCGCCGTTCAACCTGGCGCGGGCTTTGGAGTCGCGCGGCGACTGGGCCGAGGCGAGGCAGTTCGCGGCGAAGGCGGCGGAACTCAGTCCGGAGGAGCCAGCCCGCTGGCTTTTTCTGGGGAAGATGCAACTGAAAACGGGGCAAACCGAGGATGCGCAGCGAAGCTTTGACCGCGTGCTGGCGCTTCCGCACGACGCCATGACGGAAAACAACATCGCTTACGCGTTGGCCGACGCAGGGCTCCAAATCGAGAGGTCGTCTCAACTGATTCAGAAGGCACTGGCTTCGCAAATGAGTCTGGTGTGCGAAGCGCAGAATTTGGGCGACGGCGACAAATGCACCACGGAGTTGCGGCACCTGGCATTTATGTTGGATTCGGCGGGCTGGATTCAGTACCGGCAGGGCAACCTGGAAGCGGCGCAGAAGTACTTGCAGTCGGCATTCGCGATCACGCCGCGCGCGGAAGCGCAGCTTCACCTGGCGACGGTGCTGGCGAAGAACGGGCAACTCGATCGGGCGGTGAAGGAGTACGTGCAGGTTCGCGATCGCGAGGACTTCGACCGGGTGGATTCCGAGGAAACGGTTCGCGAATTGGCTGCCGCGGCCGGCGGGCAGGCGCAGTTGGATGCGTTGCTGGAGCGGGCTCCGGTCGGGCTTTCCACGCGAGCGCGGGATGCCAAGGCGATTGCCCTGGTGGACCAAAACGGCAAGGTGTTGGACGTGCGCGCGGTGGTGCCGGCGTCTTCCGATCTGGCTGCCGCGGCCAAGGCAACGACTCTGCCGCCGCTGGCGTGGCCGGTTCACGGGATGCAATCGATCCGAACGATCGAGTTTCAGCGGGTTGGGGAGCAGTGGGTGGCATCGGAATCGTATGCCGGCGAGACGGCGCCCCCTCCGCCGTGCGCAGTCGCGCCGAAGCCGCCGGTTACGCTGCTGACGCAAAACGGACAGGGGTCCGTTCGGAGTTGCGCGGGCCTATGAAAGCGATCGTCCTCTTTCTATTGACAGTCGCTCTTGCATCGACGGCGGGAGATCCCGCGGGCTTCCATATGTGGAAGGCTTCGGAACTGCAGTCGTTTTCGAAGACGCTGGCGCCGAAGCTCAAGGGGAAGAGCGTTCTGAGCGAGCCACTGGCGGGCGAACGGAATTACTCGTTTTCAGCGGTGCTGCGCACGGCGAGCGGCGAGGTGGAAGTGCACGAAACGAAGGCGGACGTGTTCGTGGTGCAGAGCGGTGAAGCGACGCTCGTGGTGGGCGGCAAGGTGGAGCGCGCGCGCACGACTCAGCCGAACGAGGTGCGCGGGTCGGGGATCAGCGGCGGGGTGGAGAAGAAACTCGGGCCGGGCGATGTGGTGACGATACCGCCTAAGACGCCGCATCAGATGAAGGTCGCGGCGGGCAAAGAGGTGGCGTATCTGGCAATGAAGATTGCGCAGTAACCCGGGTACGGGAATGTTTGCTTGGAGCGGCCCGACTTTCCCGCAGCCCCACGGTAGAATTACGGCATGAGATTCACTTGCGCAGTTTTCTGCGGCTTCGCCTGGTTGGCGTTCGCGCAGAGCACCCCGACACCCGGCCAGGACGGCTGGATCAGCATGTTCGATGGCAAGACGCTGGACGGCTGGAAGGCCAACGAGAATCCCGAAAGCTGGAAGGTGGTTGACGGGGCGATTGTGGGCGACGGCCCGGCGAGCCATCTCTTCTGGACGGTCCGCGAGTGCACGGACTGCGAATTTCGCGCCGAGGTGAAGCTCAACCACTCGGGGAACTCCGGCATGTACGTGCGTGCGGCGATGGGTCCCGGGTTTCCGAAGGGCTATGAAGCTCAGGTGGAAAACACGTCGCCCGACCCGCAGAAGACCGGAAGCCTTTACGGCATCTGCAAGGTCACCGAGCAGCTCGTGCAGGACGACACGTGGTGGACGCAGGATGTGCGCGTGCAGGGCAATCACGTCGTGATCACGGTGAACGGGAAGGTGGCGACGGACTGCACGGATCCACGGAGCCGGTACACGACGGGCTATCTGGCGCTACAGCAGCACAATGCCGGAAGCGTGGTGCAGTATCGGAATCTGATGATGCGGCCTCTGACGGGGCAGTAGGAGTCGGGAGGTGGGGGTGGGTATTAAGGGCAACTACCGGCCCCTCACGGGGCTGTGAAAAAAACTGGCTGTTGTTCTCGTCGCGATCCAGTCGCCTTTCGATACACCTTTTACCGCTTCCTCACGGTCGCGGCTCCGTCAGCAGAATCAACTACATACGGAGCCGTGACCGTAAGGGAGCGGTAAAAGGTGCCGGGGATTCGAGTGCGTTCGAATGCGGAGCAAAAGCAATTCGATATTTTTTCACAACCCCAAGAGGTTTATCGAAAGGTGGCGTTAAAACTCGGCTCTTGGCTGCCGCGCTTCGCGCGGCTGGTACCGGTCTGGAGACCGGTATCTACTGACCGTTATGCAGAGGAGTGCTGTGATTAGCAGGGCTAGGGTAGAGGGCTCCGGGGTGACGGTGACTTGCACAGGGGCGTCGAGCAGATCGTTTTGCGTGTCTCCGTCGTAACCGGAAACTTCTTCAGTTCCCGTAATCGTAAATGTTCCGGGCGGCTGCAGCCCGTAGGCGCCCAGGAAAGGCGTGTCCGGCGTGAACTGGAAAAGGTCCGCCGTCGCGCTATCGCCGGATGTGAGGAAGAGGGGCGCGCCCGTTCCCGAAAGGAAGATCGAGCAATCCGCGGTAAGGCCGGCGGACAGGTTCACATTGCAGCCGTTCAGATCGACGGTGCCGGAACCGATGTTCGTAATGGTGCCGCGGACGGTAACGGTCTGCCCGGGCACGGCTACGGTCGTGGTGGGATCGAAGTCGAGCGTTAGAATGCCTGCGTGAGCCGAGACGCCGGATAACGCGATGGCAGCGCCGGCGAGCACAAGTGTTTGGAGAGTTCGCATGGTTGTATAGGTTCCTGTTTACGGCAATGTGATGCGCGCGGAGCTACTGAATGTGCCGCCCGTGTACGTTCCGGATATCGACAGCGACGAAGCGGCTCCCGCGGCGCCCACCGTGCCGGGGAAATTCACGATCGCCTGCACGGAAGCTCCGGCAGCGATCGCGCCCAGATTCTGCGGCAGCGGAGTCCCGCTGACGGTGCCGATCTTCGCCGAGGTCAGCGAGACGTTCTGAGCCGGCGCCCCCCCGTTGTTGGCGATGGTCAAGGTCGCCACCACCTGTCCGTTCACCCGGGCAAGCGATTTGGTGACCACCAGGTTCGGCGAGCCCCCGGTGGAAGCCGGCAGCACGTTGATGACGACGCTCTTCGCTGCCGCGGCATAGTTGCTGGAAGTGGGGGTGAACACTACCGACAACGTCTGTGCATTGCCCACCGGCAGCACCGTTCCGGCGGCCGGCGAATACACAAACGTGCCCGGCACCGATGCACTGGCGTTCAACTGCGTGGCTCCGAGCGAGCCACCGAACGTGATATCCGCCGGGTTTGCCCACGTGATTACCGGCGTCGCCTGGCTGATGTTCTGCGTGAAGGCGGACGACGTGCTCTGCGCGACGTTGGCGTCTCCGTCATAGGTGGCGACGATGGAATGCGGGCCGGCGATGAGAGTACTCGTGGTGATGGATGCCTGGCCGCTGCCATTCAGAGTGCCCGAGCCGAGGACCGTTTCCCCTTCGGAGAAGGTGACGCTGCCGGTGGGGGTTCCACCCGCGCTGGCGACGGTCGCGGTGAGCGTCACCGGCTGACCGAAGACTGACGGGTTCGCGCTGGACGCCACCGTGGAGCCGGCGGGGCTGGTGAAGGTCAGGTCGAGAATCGGGTGCAATTCGATTCCGTTCGGCGCGACGCCGGTCTGTCCGTGGACGAAATCGAAGAAGCCGACGCCGGTCATCTGGACCGGCAGGTTGGCGATCTGGAAGTCGGGAGTAGCGTTAAGACGCGCGTCGAACTTCGCTCGCACGGCGGAAATCATCGAATCGAACGGGCTGGTGGAACCATCGCACGCCGGAGACGGAATCTCCGTGACCATGGTGTTGCCGACGGGGTCCTGCAGGACGATGTGATAATCCACGTCGTCTTCGAGCTTGTACGCCGTGATGGTGCCATTGATTTTGAAGACCGTGAATTCGGTGGGCGCGAAACGCGGATCGTAGGGCGGATTCTGGTTGAGCGTCGGCGCAACGAGGGAGCGCATCGCCTGAATGGTTGCGCGCACCGGATGGAGCAGGTCTACGTTCACCGCGCCGGTATCGGTGCCGGTCTTTATGGCCCAGCGTTCGACGCCGCAGCTGGGAGCTTGAACGGTGATGGTGATGGGAGCGTGCGCGGTGCGGCTTTGCTGATCGGCGATGGTGGTCTGGATGCTTCTTGCGCCGAAGAGGACGGGAGGCGCGGGCGACGGGGCCTTGGCTTCGGTTTTCAACGAGAAGATATGGTCGCCGGCGGTGGCGTCGCCGTTGGTGCCGTCGTCGAAGAACTGCTGGGTGGAGCTGCCGCCGATGTTGGTGAGGTCGCCTGTAACAGTGAGGCCTGTGCTGCTGAGGGCCGGCGTAACGGCTACCGTCAGGAGCAGCGCGCCCGCGGGGTCGACCGAGGATGGCGTCGCTCCGCCCACTCCGGAGATCGCATTGGGGTCGCCGCCGCAGAAGTTCGCCGGTGACGAGCTATCGCGCGGAGTCGGGCCGGAGACGATAAAATCGCTGCCGTTGTTTTTGGTGTCCGTGCAGCCATTGGCTTTGCGAACCACGGCGGTGGTGTTGCTGGCTGCGCCCGCGGGGCTGCTTTGCGAGCAATCGACGTTGCCGGTGCCGCCGTAGCCGAGGAAATCGACAATCGCGCCGCCTGTCGGGCAATTCCCCGTTAGCAGCGTTGTGTTCGCGACGAGAGCAATCTTGCCGGAGCCGGCTCCCATCGCAATGATCCCGGTCATGTCGGGAGCAGGCAGCGCGACGGTGTTGGCGTTCGTGCCGGCGGCTTCCTGCACCAGGTAGTAATGGCCGGGTTGAATCAAGCAGGTTCCGCCTCCGGGACACAGATTCGTGATTTCCCAATTGGCTAGCGTGGCGGAGGCCTTCTGCACGGACCAGCCGCTCACATCCACGGCAGTGTTCGATTGGTTGAAGAGCTCGATGAAATCGTTCGAATACGTCGCCATGGAGTTGCCGCCGCCGCCGTAAACCTGGCTGATCTTGATCGTGGTGGGCGCCGGCGTCTGTACGGTCAGGGTGATCGTCGCCGAGCCGGTGCGCGATTGATCGTCCGTGATGGTGACGGGAATGGACTTCGTCCCCGTGCTCGTGCCGCTCTGAACGGTAGCTTTGAAGGAGAAGGTGCTGTCGCCCGACACTGCATCGCCGTTCGTGCCGTCGTTAAAAAACGCCTGCGTGGGCGAGCCGCCGATGGAGCTGAGGTCCGCCGTCACTTTCAGTCCCGTGCTGGCGGGATTGGCGCCCGCGGTTACGGCGACGGTCAGCAGCGGGGACTCGCCCACCTGGACAGAACTGGGGGTTGCCGAACCCACTCCGGCCGGATTGGTCATGGCAGCCGAGGCGACCTGCAGCGAGATGTTGAAGGTTCCGGTGCGGCTCTGATCGTCGGTGACCGTGCAGGGCAGCGTGTAAGTCGCGGCCGCGGTGCCGGCGGGAACGGCGTACGGCGCAGTGGACGTATTTCCGTTGTTGGTCCACGTCAAGGCGGGACTGTTCGGAATGCCGGACAAGTCGCAGGAGATGGTGTAGGAGCTCGACGCGGGGTTTGCGCCGGGAGTAACGGAGGCGGTGAGGGTGGTGGAGGACCCGGCGGTCACCGGGTTCGGACTGGCCGAGCCGGTAGCGGAGGGATTGGTGCTGGTGTTCGCTTGCGGTGTCAGCGAAAAATCGTCGACCGCGAGGCCGTCATCCGCGCCGGAGGCGTCGACATCAACCCAGTGAATCCAAAACGTGGCGCCGCTCGGAATGCTCAGGCCCGTGATGGTTGAGTTGAGGACCGTTCGATCGGCGGCGGCGTTCCCGTTCTTTGCGCCGGTGGTGGCGGTGTCCGGAGTGATAAAGTTCAGGGCCGAAACGCCAGTCCACGTGCCGGTGGAGAGGCTGGTGGCATTCAAGCTGTATTCGAAAGTGATTTGGTCCGTGCGGGCCGCCGTGCCGAGCCGCCATTCCTCGCCGGTGTAGCCGACCGCAAGGGCAGTGATGGTGTTACCGGTATTGTTGGTGAAGCAGGCGCCATAGAGGGGAATGAGCGTACCGCTGCGCAGTGCCCCGAAGGCGCGGTCCGTGCTTCCCGCCGCCCCGTAGCTGTATGTGTCGCCTGTGGTGCTGCTGCCGGTGTCGACGGCGTATTGCTCGTTGTCGCGGGCGCCGCCTCCGCCTTCCGTCATGAACCAGCCGGGAAGCGTGAGGTTATTGGTGGTGGAACCAGCCACGTTCGACAGGGTGTCGAAGTTCTGCGTGTAGGCAGATCCAAGCGTGGTGAGAGAGATGCATTGGGCACGGCTGGATGGGGCAAACAGTGTGCCGAAGGCGAGGAATAGCGAGAGAGCAAAGAAAAGCCGGGTGCGCATAGGTTAGTCGGAAAGCGATAGTATCACGGCGCGTGACGCAGCGGCGAATAACGCGATGATCGTTTGGCTACAGTACCAGATGGTACTGGGGGACCACGCGCGGCACGGCTGTTGTTCTCGTGGCGCTACACTCGCCTTTCGATGCACCTTTTACCGCTTCCTCACGGGTTTGTGAGAAAATCCGGCTCTCGTTCTCGTGGCGATCCATTCGCCTTTCGATGCACTTTTTACCGCTTCCTCACGGTCGCGGCTCCGTTAGCAGAATCAACTACTTACGGAGCCGTGACCGTAAGGGAGCGGTAAAAGGTGCCGGGAATGCGAGTGCGTTTGAACGCGGCAAAAAAGCAATTCGATATTTTTTCACAACCCCTCACGGTCGCGGCTCCGTTAGCAGAATCAACTACACACGGAGCCGTGACGTGAGGGAGCGGTAAAAGGTGCTGGGCGTGCGAGTGCGTTTGAATGCGGTAAAAAGCAATTTGATATTTTTTCACAACCCCTTACGGTCACGGCCCCGTATGTAGTTGATGCTGCTAACGGAGCCGTGACCGTGAGGGAGTAACCATGGCCCTGTGGGCCGCCGATAGAAATGAAAGTCGGCGTAGTGCATCCTGGTATCGGTAGCGGCGCGTTTGAGGTCGGTATTCCGCTCTGGA
>Ga0134128_10001875_pt1 | contig 26559 bp, 21 predicted proteins | sample KB31754_FD_96462 | JGI IMG/M metagenome (GOLD analysis project Ga0134128, IMG submission 96462) | Terrestrial soil microbial communities with excess Nitrogen fertilizer from Kellogg Biological Station, Michigan, USA - KB3-175-4 | ecosystem: Environmental > Terrestrial > Soil > Unclassified ...
GATGGTGGACGCGATGCGTCGCCACCCAGAACATGGGACCGCCTTCGAGCGCGGTCGTGGCGCAGATGGCCAGAAGATATTCCAGCCACTTGGGAACTTTGTAGCCGCGATGCGTCAGCAGGCGGTGATAGCACATGCCAATGCCGACGTTGATCGCCAGAACATACGTGACCACCAGAACCGCCAGCGCGCTCCAGCTGAAACAAAACAATGCGGCAATGGCGCCGATGTGAAAGATGGCGAGAAAGATGGCTGTCGTCCAGGTGACGCCGACGTCCTGGGTGGCGCGACCGAGCACGGGCAGGGAAGACTTCGTCGGTTTCTCTGCCGTCGGCATGAATAGCGGGACAGAAACGGGAGTTCCGACAAATGTGGCCTGGGAGGTTTCAATCGTCGCGGATGCTTCAACCGCAGCGGGGGATATAGGAATCACGGAATACCTCAAATTGGGAGATGGATCGACTGATTTCAGGCTAGCAGCGGGTGCGGAGGGAGAGTGTAAGAGTTTTGTAATTGCGAAAGGAGGGTTTCCCGCTATTAGAGCAGTTTTCCTGTTGCTATAGATCGCATTCATCATCGAAATCCCTTTTTTCTTGAGGAAAAACGGCGTCGAGATCTTCGCTTCGATATACCCCTACAGGAAAACTGCTCTACTGGCTTATTTGTTAACAAACGAGCCCCTGCAGGTTACCGCGGAATGAAAAAATGTCGTTCGCCGGGGTTAACGATTACTCCGCGAAATCGACATGGACCGGCTGCGGGATCACGCCCCGTTCATGGCCCAGGGCCAGCAGGCGACGGATTGCCTCTTTGCCATCCTCGCCATAGTCGAGGGTGCGCTGATTGACGTACATGCCGACAAATTTGTTGGCGGAAGGCGTGTCGAGATCACGAGCGTATTGCATGGCGTGAGTGAGCGCTTCGTCGCGATGCCGCAGCGCATACCGCACGCTGTCGCGCAGGGCCTGATTCATCATGCGATGAACCGGCGTGCCCAGATCGCGGCGGATCGCGTTGCCGCCCAGCGGCAGCGGCAGGCCGGTTTGTTCGCGCCACCAAGTACCCATGTCGAGTACGCAGGTGAGGCCATCGCGCAGGTACGTCAACTGCCCTTCATGGATGATGAGACCGGCGGCGAATTCGCCGGCCAGTACTCGGGGAATGATCTGGTCGAAGGGAACAATCTCCGTGGTGACGCCGGGAAGCGCCATTTGCAGGACAAGGTTGGCGGTAGTCAGCTGGCCGGGAATGGCGATCTTTACGCGGCGGATTTCATCGAGTGAATACGCGCGGGGAGCGACGATCATGGGACCGTAGCCTTCGCCGACGCTGCCGCCGCAGGGCATGAGCGCGTATTTTTCCTGAACGTAGGGGTAAGCGTGGAACGAGATCGCGGTGACATCGTAAAAGGCCTCATGCATGGCCTTCTGATTTAGCGTTTCGATGTCCGTCAATGTGTGGGTGAAGCGGAAGCCGGGGACCGTCACCTTGTCTGAAGCCAGGCCATAGAACATGAATGCGTCGTCCGAGTCCGGACTGTGAGCGATGTTGATTTCCTGTATTGCCGTTTCGGTTCCAGTCGCCATCTTCTACTCCCAGACCTAGAGTAAAGCAGCGGCGGGCGAGAAGAGAAATTCGGGCCTGACGAATGATTACGCGACGCGGTTCCGCGAAGAGTTCGGAACGCGCTGTTGCATGTTGCTGCGCTGGGTTTGAATCAATACCCAGGCAGAAACGCCGATCAACAAGCATTCGAGCGCATAGCTGTACGCGCGGCGGGACGGCTTGTGGAAGTGAAACGGCCGCGACGGCTCCGATGTTTCCGAAGTTGTCAGGATCGGGTGCGAATCTTCAATGGGCGCAGAAGGTACGGAGTGCACCGGCACGGGGGATGCGACTTCGATCTGAGTCGTCTCCGCAATGATGACCGGGGAGACTTCAATTTCTTCTTCGTCGGGGAGTTCATCCAGATCGGAGTCCCATTCATCCGGGGCTGCCTCCACCGAGGACATTCTTGTTTCGACGGCGTGAATCTCGATCAAATCGTCATCTTCAGGACGGTCGAAGTCCCGGATGCTGGACAACGCCAGCTGGCCGCTTTGCAGGGGATTGGAGCGTAAAATTCGGCGTGCTGTTGAAAGCAGGGCGATGCACAGCACAAAAACGGCGATTATTGCGAGTACATACAATAGCTGCATAGCAACCACCTGGGGGAACAAATTGAAAGGTGAAAGTTTAGCCATCATAGCAAAACTGTCCCATTTTGGAATGAAAGATTTTATGGTACTCAACTCTAGGTAGCAAGAATGCTAACAGGTCTATTGCGTATCATGCATTTCCGGGAACTGCAAAGCCTTTCGAAAGGCAAATGCGCCGGTGAATTTTTTGATCCCATCACGCGCGGTAACCCGAGTGTTTATTAACAGGGGCAACTTCACCGGCCATTGGGCCTTTCCCAGAGAGGTACGTGTGATTTCTTTTCCGGAGAGCCCTATCATGTCGAAACTTCTCGCCCTCGCCGCCATGCTGTTTTTTTCTCTCGCTGGCTTTTCTCAATCCGCCAGCTTTTCATCCCATAATGCTTACACTCTGAATGCGAAATACATTCGCGTTATCGGAGATCTCAACAACGACGGTTACCAGGACTTGGTTATCTTCACAGATCCCGCTGCCGCAAACCCCAGCTTCAGCGTCCTCTTATCGAATGGCGATGGCACCTACAAGGCGCCCATCACCTACACGCTCCCGGCTGGGAGCGGGGTCACCACCCCTGTGCTCGCCGACTTCAACGGCGACGGCAATCTCGACCTGGTCGTCGAAAGCGCCAATGCCAGCGGCTTCACCGTCTATCTGGGCAATGGAGACGGAACGTTTCGCGCCCCCGTCGCCCACAGCGTCACCGAACCATTGCCAATAGTAGCGGCCCTCGCCGCCGCCGACGTGAACGGCGACAATAAGACCGACCTCCTCGTAGAGACCACCAATGAACCAGAAGACAACTACGACCTCCAGGCGTTCTTTTCCAATGGCGACGGCACTTTCACGGCTGGTCCTGTCATCTACAACATTACGGGAGGGGAACTCCTCACTGGCGACTTTAACGGTGATGGGAAAACGGACATAGCCCCGATCAGTGCGACCCGAGGGGGTACCCAACTCCAGATTTGGCTGGGTGACGGCACGGGCAACTTCAAGATGTCGTATTCCGACGGCAGCCTGGAGAACTTTGACTTCGTGGCTGCCGATTTGAACGGCGATGGAATATCGGACCTTGTTGGCACCGCCAATAACTATTGCATCCAGTGCACCAACCCCGAAGAGCCCTATTTCACCGTCTACTACGGACACAGCGATGGCACGGTGCAACGCACTCAGGTTCCGATCACGGGTGGCTGCCCTATGGATTATCCTGTAGTCGCGGACTTCAACGGCGACGGAATCCCTGATATCGCGTTTGGCGGGCTCGATTGCCAAAGCACACAGCCAAACAGCATGTCGATCCTTTTCGGAAAGGGCAACGGCCAGTTCGGTTCCCAGGAGAATTCTCTCTATACCTTCGCTGCACCTGCAGGAGGTTACAGCTATTACGCGTATCCAGCGTACGGTCTGCGCGGCAATCGCGACACCAAAGCGGATTTGGTTGTTAGCCAGCAAAATTTTGCTCTAACTACAAATCGTCCTTTTACTTCGAATCACATCATCACGCTGCTGAATACGACCAGCGGAAACTTCCCAACCTGCAATGCGCCGAATGCCGCTGTTGGAATCACCGTATGCAGTCCCGGTAGTAGCGCGGCTTCGCCTGTCAATTTCTCCATTGGCGCTTCGGGCGATACGGCAATGCGCAAAGTCGAGGTGTGGGCCGACGGCAAGAAGCAGGCCGAACAGTTTGCCGGCGCGTTCACCGATTATGCCTTCTTCAACAACTCGTTCCCACTCGCCGCCGGATCCCATAAAATTACGGTCTTCGCCGTCGGCTGGGACAACTCCCTGCAATCGAAGTCATTCACCCTGAATGTCAGCGGGTCATCGTCATGCTCCTTGCCGGCTTCCGCCGGGGTCCACGTGTGCAGCCCGGCGAACGGATCGACCGTGTCCTCTCCCGTGAATGTGCAGGCCGCGGGCAAGGTCACCGGAACCCTGGCGCACATGGAACTCTGGGTGGATGGTTTAAAAAAATACACCAGCGCGACATCCACTCTGAAAACGACTCTCACCCTGGCCGCCAGGAGCCACCGCTTCGCAGTTCTGGCGATCAATACCGCCGGTCAAAAATGGGAAACAACGGTCTACGCGACGGTCCAATAGCTGAGCAATAACGCAACAAAGGCCGCTTCAGCGAAGCGGCCTTTGCATGACGGCGACTCGTGCGAATAGAAAATCAATACTGCATCCCGACTTCGGAAAATAACCAGGACAGATAGGTTTCGCTGCCGTCGGAAACGGTGAGAACCAGCAATTCCGGAAGCTGGTAAGGATGAAGGCGGGCAATCGCCTGTTTCAGGGTTTCGATGCGGTCCGCCGTGGTTTTGATGATTGCCAGAATTTCGCTGGCGGCCTCAACTTTTCCCTGCCAGCGGTAGGTGGAGTGGACATTCTCGATGAGATTGACGCAGGCGGCCAGGCGTTGCTCCACCAGCTGCCGGGCAAACTGTTTTGCCTGTTCCAGATCGTCGAAGGTGGTGAGAAGGATGCGGGCATCGGTCATGAAAAGAATTATCCACGATTCTGGAGACCAGACGATTCTGCTGCCCGTGCGATTGGAGCGTCGGATGCATCCAAATATTCCGTATTCTGAAATCTGGGAATTGAACTACAGCGTGTTTCATAACAGCCGCCGTATTCGCGGGTAGGATCTTCAGGGGCTAAAGCCCGATGCTTTTGGCCTTTTTTCGGCACGACTGAAGTCGTGCCCTGATACAAAGCCGATTTGTGAAACATGCTGTAAGAATCTGGGAATTGACCTAAGAATCTGCGAATCGACATAAGGGAACGATGCCGACCAACATTCATTTTGGAACCTCCGGCTGGCGCGCGATTGTCGCCGACGAATTTACATTGCCGAATATCCGCCGCGCGGTGACTGGGATTGCGCGGTATGTGGCCAAACAGCCGGGCGATCATCGCATATTGGTGGGAAGAGATCCCCGCTTTATGGGAGAGATGTTCGTCGATGAAGCGGCGCGATTGCTGGCGGATCACGCGGTTGTGCCGGAGGTTATCCCCGAGGCCGCGCCGACGCCGGCGATTGCGTATGCGGTACGCCAGCGGAAGACCAGCGGCGCGATTAACTTTACCGCATCGCACAATCCACCGGAGTATAACGGGATCAAATTTTCCACTCCCGATGGCGCGCCGGCGTTGCCGGAAGTTACGAAGCAGATTGAGGCGGAAATTGTCGCGCTGGGAGATACCCCGGTACCGCCCAGCAGACATGAGGGAAAATTCAGCCAGGTGGATGTAAAGCCGGATTATCTGAAAAGGCTGGCTGAACTGGTGGACCTGAAAGCGATCGCGAAAGCGGGGCTGAAGGTGGTGGTCGATCCCTTCTGGGGAGCGGGCCGGGGATATGCACTGCCGCTACTGAATGCGCATGGCGTTTCCGCCGCCAGCGTGCATGATTATCGCGATGTTCTTTTTGGGGGGCACGCGCCGGAGCCAGACGATCCTCTGCTGGGCGACTGCAAGGCGAAGATGCGCGAGACCGGCGCGGCTCTCGGCATTGCCTCCGACGGCGATGCGGACCGCTTCGGCATCGTCGATAGCGACGGAACATTTATCCAGCCGAATTACGTTATCGCGCTGTTGTTCGATTATCTGGTGGAGTCGCGCGGCTGGCGCAATGGCGTGGCGAAGAGCGTTGCGACCACAAACCTGATCAACGCTCTGGCGGAGCACCACAAAGTTTCGCTGTATGAAACGCCGGTGGGATTCAAATATATCGGCGAGCTGATCAACCAGGACAAGATCGCGATCGGCGGAGAAGAGAGTGCCGGATTGACGATTCGCGGGCACGTGCCGGAGAAGGACGGGATACTCGCCGGGCTGCTGGTCGCCGAGATGGTGTCGGTGCGCGGCAAGAGCCTAGGCGAGCAACTGAATGCTCTTTTTGCCAAAGTGGGTTCCTATTTTCCGGTGCGGGAAAATTTTCACTTGACGGCAGAGGCCAAAGACAAATTCACTGAGAAGTTGAAGAGAGATCCAGCGGAGCTTGCGGGACGCAAGGTTTCCAAGGTGGTGCGGACCGACGGATTGAAATTGATCTTCGACGATGGTTCCTGGGTGTGCTATCGGCTGTCGGGTACCGAACCGGTGGTGCGTGCCTATACGGAAGCGCGAAGTAAAGAAGATTCCGCGCGACTGACGAAAGCCGCTGAGCGCTGGGTTACGGAAGAGTTGTGATGGATGGGACAAAGATTGTTGGGATTTTTGGGACGATTGGGATGATCGAGATGATGGGGCGCGAGCCATGAACGTACGAGTACGAACGCAGATGCAACGTCCGCTGATCCCGGATCAACAGCGCACTCAGGATACAAATGAGCCGGCGGAAAAATGGGTCGACCAGGTCAGGACGCGCGCGGTGGGAATGCGGCGCAAAGCGGCGACGGTGGTTTTAATCGCGCTATCCGTGTCGCTGGGCCTCTACGCCATCTTCGGCCATGATGGCATCGTCGCCTACCAGCAGAAGCAGCACCAGGCCGAGCAGCTGCATCAGCAGATTCTGAGTCTTCAAAAGGAAAACGAAAATCTGGCTCTGCACGACCAACGTCTGAAAAGCGACCGCGACACGATTGAATATGAAGCGCGTGAGCAGATGCATTACACCCGGCCCGGCGAAGTGATCTACACACTGCCGGTGGCGCCGGATGCAGCGCACAAGTAGGTGCAATTCTCCGGCGCGTTTAGAACTCCAGATGCAGGCGGACGGATTGCACATCCACCGGGCCGCGGTCTTTGTTGTACCCGGGATGGGCGATGACTGAATTCCCAAACGCAAAGTACAGTCCACGCCAGGCGTGCGCGTTGTAATAGGCTTCGAGAATATCTTCGCGGGCGTAGTTGAGCCGCCCATCTCCCAACAGAAATCCAAGGCCGCCATACTTCAGATAATTCTGGTGATCCTTTTTGATCGCGTTGGTTGCGAACGCGACGCCGATCTTGTCCTGTTCGCGGCGCCAGTAGGAACCGGCGTAGTCCGCGCCGAGAATAAAGGTCTGGTCCACCTCGGTATAGGCGAAAGACTCGTGCTGGCCTTCGTTCCAGCCGAAGCGTCCGGCGATGCGCAGGTTGGAGGTCAGATTTTGTTCCGCGTTGAGATCGACGCCGTACTTAAGCGCGCCGAATTTTTCGACCGAGGTGATCTCCGGCGTCGGCGTGTGGCCATCCAGATATTGATTTACGGCGTCACGATACAGACCCATGTGCGCGTTGTTGCCATAGGCCAGCAGGCGCAGGACGCCATCCTGATGCGGGATCAGGCTCTTTCGAATCTCAAACTCCATGTTCTGCTCGTGGGCGCGGCGTAAGGCCCAATCGAGGGTGATTCCGTTGGCGACGGTGGGCATTAACGCCAGGACATAACGCAAGGCCCAGCTTCGGTCCTGATATTCAACGGCGGCGCCGTAGGTATAGCCGCGCGTGTCGGCGGCGTAGTCCCATGCGCCATTGTTATCGATGGTCCAGTTGGTGAATTGCTGATGGCTGTCGCTGAGGACAGAATTGATATCCAGAATATCCGGCAGCGTGAATTTTCCCGCGCGCAGATCGAGCCGCCGCAACGGAACGCTGGTGGCGAGGGCGAGCGGACCGCGAGCTTGCGGGAGGGTTTCATTGGTGAAACCGATGGTCTGATGGATCTCCACGCGCGCCATGTAGGGCGTAAGGCCAAGGTTCGGATTGCGAACCACATCGAGATTGGTGAAGCCAGCCAGTCCCAGTGCCTGGCTGAGCCCGCGGCCTCCGGCGCTTTCTTCGTTGTAGATGACATCCGTTTCATAGCGCGGATTTGGATTGAGCTGATAGGCAAGCATCAGCGTGCCGACGACGGATGCCTTGTACTCAAATGGCGCGGTGAAGCTGTTCTGGCCGCTGTATGGTGAATGGAAATTCCCGTGCATCTGGTAGATGGTGTTTTCCTGGCCGCTGATCCAATAGCGCGTGTGTTCCGGGTGGGGGAAGAAGGTAAATTGGCTGGCCTGGGGCGGCTCTGTTTCGCGCGACGCTGCCGGCGGATCGGTGTGGTTGCCGGACCGCGGGCCAATCAAAGCCAGACTGCTCGCGGGACCGGCGGAGAATTCAGCTTCGAGCAGGGGATTGACACATCTGGAAACGGATGCTGTCGCGGAAGAAATCTGGATCGCCGGGACTGGACCCGACGGGCCTGGACCGGACGGGGCAGCTGTCGCGGCGCTCAGCAGTGCGCACAAGCCAAGTTGAAGGCAGCAAGTCAACACAACGTTCTCCAGAGATTTCTTGACTCGGCATATTCCGGCCCCGCGCAGCCCTAAATATTTCCTCTCTCCAGTTTGCAGAAGGAGAGATGAATCCAGCAAGAATTTTTATGAAATTGCGTCAAGGAGAGACTTGTGGGCGCAGGAATCCAAAAAAATCTCAAGAGAATTTCCGTCTAAAAATTATTAGTATTACCGATAAAAAAGCTCGCTTCCATCGCAATTCGACGGAAGGATGTCATACTGGAATGTCTCTTGGCTCGTAACTTTGTGGGAAATGTCTGCAATGTGTCGATGAATTTCCCGGAAGAAATGATGATGCCAGCAATTGGCGCTAGCTTGCAGGAGTAATCCAGTGAAGTACATTTGTCCGGGCACGATGCATTCATCCAATTGGATTGGAATGATGCATGGACATCATGGCCTTCGCGGCGCAGGACAAACCATAGCCGCGGTTTTCAGTGCGATTGAATCCGGGTTTTTTCAGAAGCTCTTCACTTCTTCCACCAACATTTTCAGTCCGCAGTCGGCTCCGGCGCATGAGATATTCCGGCTTTCAATCTTTGTGCTGCTGGTCACCGGTGGAATCTGGATAACAGTTACCGGGCTGCTTCTGTTTGTGGTGGTCCGGTATCGTCAGAAACCGGGCGACGATGAACATGAACCGGCGCAGATTTACGGCAGTAAACAGATTGAGCTGGCCTGGACGGTGATCCCGATCCTGATCGTGGTCGTGCTGTTTCTGTCGACGGTGCGCGTCATTTTTTACATCCAACATGCTCCCGAGCCGAAACAGGCGTTAAATGTTTCCGTGATTGGGCACCGCTTCTGGTGGGAGTTTCGTTATCCGGGGTATGGAGTCGTGACCGCGAATGAAATGCACGTACCGGTCAGCAGCGATCGCAGCCATCCGTTGCCCACCTATCTGAAACTGGCGACGGCGGACGTGAACCACAGCTTCTGGGTACCGCGACTGAACGGTAAAACCGATCTGTTCGCGGGCCAGGTGAACGATATGTGGATTGAGCCGGAGAAGACCGGGCTTTACCTCGGACAGTGCGCGCAGTTCTGTGGAGTGCAGCACGCCAAGATGCTGATTCGCGTTTACGCGGACACGCCGGCGGAGTTTCAAAAATGGATTGCCGGCCAGGAGAAGCCGGCGGCGCAGGACCCGGCTGTCGCGGAAGGACGGGCTGTGTTTGAGCAGAATGCCTGCATCAATTGCCACGCGGTAAAAGGCACGGTGGCGAAGGGACGCTTTGGTCCCGATCTGACGCATTTGATGAGCCGCGACACGATTGCCGCCGGAGCGATGCTGAACACGCGGGAGAATCTGGAAAGATGGATCAAGGATCCGGATGCGTACAAACCCGGCTGCCTGATGCCTGCAATGCACCTGAGTGACAAGGATGTGGACGAAATCACATCCTATCTGGTAACGCTGCACTAACCCGGTTCGGAGTAAGGGATTCGAAGGTCATGGCTGATTCCATACCTCTTTCAGGAGCGATCGATCTAACCCCCAGGCACAAGCAGCCGCGCTTGTACCTGGAGGTGATGCACGACTGGATTGTGACCACGGACCACAAGAAGATCGGTCTGATGTATATCGCCGCCGCGCTGCTGTTTATGCTGGTCGGCGGCGTTGAAGTACTGCTGATGCGGGTGCAGTTGGCGAGGCCGGAATCGACCTTTCTTTCTCCGGAAAAATACAACCAGCTATTGACGCTGCATGGCACGACCATGATTTTCTTTGTCGCCATGCCGGTGATGTTCGGCTTCGCTAACTACCTGGTGCCGCTGATGATCGGCGCGCGCGACATGGCCTTTCCACGCCTGAACGCCTTCAGCTTCTGGATATTTTTCTTCGGCGCGCTGCTGCTCTACTACAGCTTGATCGGAGGCGAGGGACTCTATGGCGGTTCCGGCGTTCCCGACGTCGGCTGGTTTGCCTATGCGCCGTTGACCGAGCGGCCATTCTCGATGGGACGCGGCAGCGACTACTGGGCGCTGGGGATATTTATCAGCGGCATCGGATCCATCGGGACGGCGCTGAACATTGTTGTAACCACGATCAGCATGCGCTGCAAAGGGATGCGGCTGAACCGGATGCCGTTGTTAGTCTGGCTGATGTTCGTCACCTCCATCATGGTGCTGGGCGCGTTGCCGCCGCTGTCGGCGGCGCAGATCATGCTGCTGATCGATCGCTATCTGGGAGCGCATTTCTTTGACGCGCAGGCGGGCGGTTCGGCGGTATTGTGGGCGCACTTCTTCTGGATCTTCGGCCATCCGGAGGTTTACATTCTGGTGCTGCCCGCGTTCGGGTTTGCGAACGAGATTATCCCGGTGTTTTCCCGCAAGGCGATCTTCGGTTATCCGGCCATGGTGGCAGCAACGGTCGGCATCGGCTTTATCAGTTTCACGGTGTGGGCGCACCACATGTTCACGGTGGGCATGGGCGCGGCGGCGAACACGGCATTTGTGCTGTCGACGATGATTATCGCGGTGCCGACGGGAATCAAAATTTTTAACTGGCTGGCGACCATGTGGGGCGGAAAAATCCGCTTTACGGTGGCGATGATGTTCTGCACCGCCTTCATTTTCCAATTCACTCTGGCCGGGCTGACGGGAATCATGCTAGCGGTGGCGCCGTTTGACTGGCAGTTGCACAATTCCTATTTTGTGGTCGCGCATTTCCACTATGTGATCGTTGGCGGAATTCTGTTCTGCCTGTTCGCGGCGTTCTATTACTGGTTCCCCAAGATGACGGGGCGCAGAATGAACCGGACGCTGGGCAGATGGCATTTCTGGCTGTTTGTGCTTGGCTTCCACATGACGTTCGACTGCATGCATATTCCGGGACTGCTTGGAATGCCGCGCGAAATCTATACCTATGAGCCGGGCCATCACTGGGGCGTCTGGAACATGATCGTCACCATTGGGGCATTTATCCAGGCGATTGCGGTGATTATTTTCGTGGTGAACCTGGTGCGCTCGCACTTTAAAGGAAAGCCGGCGGGCAACGATCCGTGGGACGCGTGGACGCTGGAATGGGCGACGACTTCTCCTCCGCCGACGTATAACTTCGCCGATGAGCCGATGGTTCGCAGCCGGCGTCCGCTGTGGGACTTGAAGCATCCTGAAGACCCGGACTGGAAGTACGAATCCCATGCCGAGAATGAGATGGCCGCCCAATGACCACGATCCCCTTTACCTGCGATCCGCAAGACGACCCCTGGGTGTTGCCGTATCGAGGCACGGTGGGCATGTGGTGCCTGATCATGGCGGAGTCGGCCATGTTCCTGATCTTCGTGGTGGCCTACATTTTCTATCTGGGAAAAAGTCTCAGCGGTCCGACTCCCAAGCAGGTGCTGGAACCGCCGATCTTCATTACCATTTGCCTGCTGTCGAGCAGCATCACAGTGCATCTTTCCGCAGTTGCCCTGCGCAAGCGCAGCCAGGCAGGATTTCTGGGCTGGCTGGCCGGGACGATTCTACTGGGAGTGATTTTTCTGCTGGGGACGGCGCATGAGTGGCGCGATCTGATTTTCCGGCAGGGGCTGACGATCCGGACGAATTTATTTGGGACCACTTTTTATTCACTGGTGGGGCTGCACGCCACGCACGTCCTCGTCGGCTTGCTGATGCTAAGCATCGTTTTGGTGTTTGGCGTGTTCGGCAAAGTGGGGGAAGACCATTTTCACCATTACCACACGCTGTCGCTCTACTGGCACTTTGTGGATGCAGTGTGGGTGGTGGTGTTTACCGTTGTATATATCGTTGGTCGTTGAATCGAAGAAGACGATGAATATTGAAAGAGAAAAATCGCAGCCTTCCGTCCACCTGGTACACCTGCCCGCGCCGACCGCATGGCCGATTGTGCTGGCATTTGGGATTACGCTTTTGCTGGCGGGGATGGTGACGAGCTGGGCGATCAGCGTGCTGGGCGGGGTGCTGATGTTGACTGCGGCGATTGGATGGTTTCGCAACGTCCTGCCGCAAGAACAGTATGAAAATGTGCCGGTGACGACGGAGGTAGTCGAAATTATGAGCAAGCGGAGAGAGGTGGCGCGGCTGCCTCTCTCCGAGAGGCACCGCAAGGTGCTGCCGGTTGAAACCTATACGCTGGGCGCGGGTGTGCAGGGCGGTATCGCCGGAGGCATCGCGATGATTGTTCCGGCGACGATCTATGGCCTGGTCCGGCATCACAGCCTTTGGTATGCGCCGAACCTGCTGGCCGCGGTGGCGATTCCCGACTGGGCGCTGCGCAGCACAGCTTTTCTAAATTCGTTCCACATGGAAGGCTTGCTGGTGGCGGTGCTTGTCCATATTCTCGCCTCGGTACTGGTCGGACTTCTCTATGGCGCTATCCTTCCAATGTTTCCATGGGAGCCGATTGCAACCGCCGGATTCCTCGCGCCGATATTCTGGACCGGCCTTCTGTATGCCACGCTGGAGGCGGTGTCCCCGGAATTGAACCAGCGAATCGACTGGTTGTGGTTCGTCGCGTCGCAGATTGCCTTCGGCCTGGTCGCCGGTTATGTGGTGAACTTGCATGTTCGGGTGCGCACGCATCAGTTTCAATCCTTGCCGTTCGCGGTGCGCGCGGGTTTGGAGTCTGCCGGTTTGGAATACGGCGGCGTGGAAGAACCTCCGGAGGACCGCTCGGAATGATGCGATCTTATCTGGGAGCGGTGCTGGCCGCCGTATTGTCACTGGGTGTCATGGGCTGCAGTCATCTGCCGGGCAAGCCCGGATTTCGCCCGGAGACGATGCGGCCGGATCAGGTTCACGATTTCGCGACTTTGTATCGGCAGAACTGTTCGGCCTGCCACGGAGACAACGGCAGGAACGGCGCGGCACTGCCGCTGAACAATCCGGTGTATCTGGAATGGGCGGGACGCAATCGCATGGTGGGCATCGTTTCCAATGGGGTGCCGCAAAGCATGATGCCGGCGTTCGGGCCGGGCGGCGGAGGCCTGCTGACGGACCAGCAGGTGAAAGACATTGTGGATGGAATGATGACGCGGTGGGGAAAACCGGGCGTTCTGAACGGTACGAATGCGCCGGGATATGCGGCTTCTTCCGCCGGCGATGCAGCCCAGGGGCAGGAGGCATTCCAGACGTATTGCGCCCGTTGTCATGAAGCGAATGGGGAGGGCAGTGCTGCATGGAAAGGCGGCTTGGCCAGTGGCGCGGTGGCGAACGCGGCTTCCGCGACGGGTTCTATTGTCGATCCGACGTATCTCGCGCTGATCAGCAGCCAGGGTCTGCGCGACATTATTGTCTCCGGAATGCCTGGAGAGGATATGCCCGATTGGCGCGGGGACGTGGACGGTAAGCCGATGACCGACAGCGATGTGACGAATATTGTCGCCTGGATGGAATCGCACAGGGCGCAAGCTCCGGGACGATCTGCCGCTTCGGCGCGACCGCGGCGGGGGAGACAAGCTCAACAGAATCTGGGAAGCAGTGGAAAGAATCGGCGACGATTGCCGCAGTGAGGAACCGAAGTTGACGAACCCGATGAAGGCGCCGAGTGAATACTCCCGGCGAAAATTTTTGATGAAGGTGGCCCTGCTGGCGAACGGCGTGGTGGGCGTAGTGCTGGCGGTGCCGGTGATCGGCTATCTTCTGGGCCCTGTTTTGAAGCGGAATGGGAGTTACAACTATTGGGTGCCGGTGGGAAATCTGGAACAATTTCCTGCCGGGGAAACGCGGCTGGCCGAATATCGCAATCCAAACGGCGCGCCCGCGGACGGGCAGACACGGAACCTGCCGTGCTGGGTGCGGCATATCGCGGACAATCGATTTCAAGTCTTCGCCATCAACTGCGCACACATGGAATGCCCGGTGCACTGGTTTCCGCAATCCAAGCTCTTTATGTGTCCGTGTCACGGCGGGGTGTATTACCAGGACGGGTCGGTTGCGGCAGGACCTCCGCCGCGCGGTTTGTATGAGTACAAATACAAGGTCGCCGGAAACCAGTTGATGATCTGGGCCGGAGAGCTGCCAACGTTGTCCACGCAGGCCAGCATCGCGAAGCCCAGCATTGGGAGACCGGGGAAGTCGCCATGTCAGGGTTAAAGCAGAAGGGACTTGCGCTTTACCATTGGTTCGACCGCCGTCTTGGGCTGGTAAAGCCGATTACCGAAGCAGTCGAGCATCCGGTTCCGCGCAGCAGCGCGAGCTGGTGGTATGTGTTCGGCAGCGCGGCAACCGTCATCCTGGTGCTGCAGGTGATGACGGGAATTCTGCTGGCGCTGGTCTACACTCCAACGGCGCGCGATGCCTGGAACAGCCTGAATTTTCTGAATCACGGTCTGACGCTGGGGTGGTTTTTGCGCGCCCTGCACGGATGGGGATCGGATTTTATGATCGCCATTGTGCTGATCCACATGGCGCAGGTTTTCACCTTTGGGGCGTATAAATTTCCCCGCGAGCTGACCTGGATCGTCGGCGTGTTTCTGTTGCTGATGACGCTGGGCATGGCCTTTACCGGCCAGGTGCTGCGCTTCGATCAGGATGCCTACTGGGGTCTGGGCATTGGCGCCTCCATCATGGGGCGTGTTCCCTGGATTGGGAATTGGCTGGTCCACCTGATGCTGGGCGGCCCGACAATCGGCGCAACCACGGTCACGCGCTTTTTCGCGCTGCACGTTTTTGTTATTCCGGGAATTTTGATCGCGCTGGTTGGCGTGCATGTATGGATGGTGCTGCGGTTGGGCATTAACGAGTGGCCGATGCCCGGACGCCTGGTGCGGCGGGGCACCTATATCCAGGAATACGAAGCGGAGGTCCACAAGGACGGAATTCCATTCGTTCCCGACGCGGGATGGAAGGATGCTGTGTTCGCCGCCGCCATTCTGCTGGTGATTATGGCGTGCGCGCTTTTCTTTGGACCGATCGGCCCCGGCGGACCCCCGGACCCAATGATCATCCAGACAGCTCCCAAGCCGGATGTTCCGTTTCTGTGGATCTTCGCGGTGTTTGCGTTGTTGCCGCCGAAGATGGAGACGGCCGTCATTCTGATCGCGCCCGTACTGGCGATTCTGGCGATGCTGGCGCTGCCGCTTTATGCGGGCGAAGGCGAAAAGCATTGGTCGCGCCGCCCGGTCGCGGTGCTGATGCTGATGGTGATCTCGGTTTCGCTCGCTATTTTTACCCGGCTGGGACAGACTACTCCGTGGAGCCCGGTGATGGATGCGTGGAGCGCGGATGCGGTGCAGCCGAAATTTCTGAAAGGAAAGACCCCGCTGGAACGGCAGGGTGCGCTTGTGTTTCAGGAGATGCAGTGCCGAAACTGCCATTCGCTGCAAGGCATCGGCGGACGCCGCGGGCCGGATTTGCTGGGCGTTTCCACGCGGATGACGGAAGACCAGCTGGTGCGCCAGGTGCTGCAGGGCAGCGGCAACATGCCGGCGTACGGCAGCACGTTGAGTCCGCAGCGAACAACGGCGCTGGTCGACTTTCTGGAAACTTTGAACAACAATCAAATGCCGGCGCGGGACGATTCGCATCGCTTGTTGAAAAGCGAATCGGCGCAGCCGCACGGCTCTAGTCAGTAATTGGATCGCTATGGCGTCGCAGATTCAGACAATCGTCTCCGCCTGGTCGCCACCGTTCGGATTGACGGCTGCCATGGTGGTTGTGGCTGCGATTTATGTTCGCGGATGGAACGCGATTCGACAGACTCGGCCGCGCTACTTTTCCCGTGCGCGGCTGGCGTGTTTCCTGGGCGGAATGCTATTCCTATGGCTGGCAATTGCTTCGCCGATAGACGGCTTTGCGGACGTCCTGCTCAGCGCCCATATGTTCCAGCATTTTCTTTTGATGTCCGCGGTGCCGCCGTTGCTGGTGCTGGGTGCGCCGGTAGTGCCGCTGCTGCGCGGATTGCCGCGATGGTCGATCCGTTATTTTGCGGGACCGTTGATGACATGGCGCTGGTCGCGCCGGTTGGGTCATGTGGTGACGGCTCCTGTAGTCGCGTGGCTGTTATTTAATCTCGTGTTTCTCTGCTGGCATTTGCCGGTGGCGTACGATTTCGCGTTGCGGAATGAGCGCGTTCACGATTTCGAGCACATCTGCTTTCTCGCGACGGCGTTGCTTTTCTGGCACGTCATTCTGCATCCGTGGCCGAGCCGGGATGGTTCCAGCAACTGGATGATCCTGTTGTATCTGCTATCTGCGGACATTGTGAACACGGTATTGTCGGCGTTCCTGGTCTTCTGCAATCTTCCGGTTTATCAGTTTTATATCGAGAGCGGAAACCCGTTTGGAATTTCTCCGTTGTCCGATCAGGTGGCTGCCGGGGCCATTATGTGGGTGTTGAACTCCACCGTGTTTCTGGTTCCGGCGATGCTGCTGACATTGCAGCTTGCGGGAATGGGACCCGGGCGAGCTCCCTTGCCAATAGAAGGTCCCCGTTCGACTCGCTACGCTCGCTCAGGGCATGCTCTCCGCTGAGTTTCCACGTTTGCGGGAAGTTCGGTCGGGATGACAATTAGCGATTCGGCTTATCGCGTGGCGCGGGGAGCGACGTTTTCCAGAAAATAAAAATTGCCCGATGCGGAGGCCTCGACGCCGCTGAGACGCCGGTTGTAGACAATGACCGAGTCGATATACCAGAGCGGCACGGCGGGCAGTTCGTCCGCCAGAATCTGCTGCACGCGGACATACGTGGCGCGGCTTTTTTCCTGATCGGGTTCGGTGGCTGCCAGTTGGATCAGCCGGTCGATCTCCGCATTCGCATAGTTGCCGCGGTTTGCCCCCCGTGGCGGAAAACTGGAAGAAGCGAAGGCGTAGCGGAAGATATCGGGGCTTTCGTTGCCGCCAATCCATCGCAGGCTGTACAGGCTGAACGCACCGCGAGTGATGTCGGAATAAAATGTGGCGAATTCGTAGCTGCGGATGTCGAGCGCGATGCCAACCGCGCGCAGCTGCTGCTGCAAGGCCATGGTCAGCAGGCGCGCGCCTTGATCGTTGGAGGTTTTCATCTCCAGGTGGAAACGGATGCCGTCGCGTCCCGGTTTGTATCCGGCGGCATCGAGCAGCGCCCGCGCCTTGGCCGGATCGTAATCGTAGTGCGTCACATCTCCACTGTAAGCCCAGTGATTTAACGGCAGCAGGCTGTCCGCCAGTCGGGCCTCGCCGCGCCACAGCGCGTCAACGATCAGTGGGCGATTCATGGCATAGGCAATGGCGCGGCGCACACGAACATCCCGTAGATATAGATCGCGCAGATTGAAGGTGAGATATTGCACCTCCGTTCCGGGGGTGGTGGCGATCGCGAGCTTTGGATCGTTGCGGAGGGACCAGGTCATGTCGGGCGTTAGAGCATTCTGGGCAAGGTCGGCAGAGCCTTTCCGCAGTTCCAGCGCCCGCGTGGCTTCATCGGGGATGACATTGAATACCAGGCGATTGATCTTAGGCATGCCCCGCCAGCTATATGGATTGCGCTCCAGCACGACGTCCTTATCGACTTCCTGGCTGACAAAACGGAAGGGGCCGGTGCCGATGGGATGCTGCTGCAAATCGTTTCCGCTGCCGTAAGGAACAATGCCGAGCGCGCCATCGGATAGGTTCCACAGGAGGAATGCGTCGGGTTGACGCATGTGGATGACGACGGTCGCGGCGTCCGGCGCGTCCACGCTGGCCAAGTTGCGAAAGGCCTGATATTTCGCTGTTAGCAGCGAGTGGTTCAGCATGGAGTCGAGCGTCCACTTCACGTCGCGAGATGTAAGGGGTTGGCCGTTCTGAAAGCGCACGTCACTGCGCAGATGAAAAATATAGGTGAGCGGATCAGGGTTTTCCCACGAGGTGGCAAGGTCCGGTTGCAGATTGAAGTTTTTATCTTTGCGCACCAGCGAATCGAAGATTAACTCATCGATGCGTTCCGACTGCGCATCGGTGCCGATGCGCGGATCGAGATTTGTCGGGCTGCTTTCGATGGCGACGGTTACGGTGTTTGGATCAGGGACTTGCCTGGCGCATCCGGAAATGACGCAGATTGCGAGCATAAAAGCCAGGGCGGTGCGGCGTTGGTGTCGGGGAATTTCCGGCGTGGCTGCGTCACGCATAGGTGATCTTTCCCAGAATGGCAGGCCGGCTGGCACCGGTGGCACGCGGAAGATTTCCCGGCAGGCGATGCCAGGTTTGCCAGGCGAGCAGCGCGAATGCAACCGCCTCTTTGGCGGCGGCGGGAATGCCGAAGCGATCACTGGTGTGAACGGTGATTCCAGAAAATGAGGCGAGTTCCTGCGCGATCATCTTCATCAACGTGACATTTTTCGCGCCACCTCCGGCGACAATGTAGTCGGTTGGCGCGTTCGCGAGCGCGGGCTGCACGAATCGCTTCCATGCCAGGCCGATGCTGCGAGCCGTCAACGCGGTTGCGGTTGCGACAGCGTCTTGATTGCGCGGACTGTGCTTTCGGCATCGCGCAAGGAAGCGGCTTGTGAACTCGCGCCCAAATTCTTCGCGCCCGGCGGATTTCGGCGGCGGCAACTGAAAATAGCGTTGCGCGAGAAATTCGCCGGCCACCGTGTCCAATACGCGCCCATGCGCCGCGACTGTGCCACGGGCGTCGTAGCGTTTGCCGAAGCACTCCGCCATGATCGCGTCGATTACCATATTGGCCGGACCGGTGTCGAAGGCGAAGACATCCTCCGCTGTCGCGTTTGCTGGAATGACCGTGAGGTTGCCAATGCCGCCGAGGTTCTGCAGAACCCGGTTTCGCTTTGCATTGCGGAACACAACATAGTCGAGCAAGGGTACCAGCGGCGCGCCCTGGCCGCCGACTGCGAGATCGGCGGGACGAAAATCTGAAACGACGGGAAGGTTGAGGCGCGCGGCCAGAACGGAAGCCTCGCCCATCTGCCATGTGCAGGCGACGTTGCCACCGAATATACGTTGCCGGGCGGCCTGGTGATAGATGGTCTGGCCGTGGCAGCCAATCAGGTCGAGCGAAAGAGGATATTTGTGCAGAGTTGTCTGTACCGCCTCCGCATACAACTGTCCCAAACGCCAATGGAGCTGCGACATGGCCGCGACCGATTCATTGGTTCCGTTCATGGCTTCGAGCACGCGCTTGCGAATCGCGGTTGGATAGGGAACCGCGAGATGCGCCAGCAGCTTTAATTTTGGGACGGCACCGGAAGCGGACGCAGCCGGCGGCGCGATGCGGACAAACGCCACGTCGATACCGTCGGCGGAAGTGCCGCTCATAATGCCAGCGACCGTCATGGCTCGTGGAGTACGCGCAGCGCCGTCGCCACGGCGAGACGTTTTCATGCCGCGCCTTTCGTTCGCGCGAGCGCAATTTCTTCTCGCAATCGTTGCTGCGCCGCCTGTAGTTTCTTCAGGCCGCTCGCGGAAAGGGGGCGCGGCTGGAGAGTTTTGCGGAGCAGATGTTGCCTGGCTTTGGCAACGCGGGAAGCAGCCGCGACCACACCGCGTCGAAAGGCCGGGGATTTCTCCGCCTCTCGCAGGAGTGCTTCGTGTGTTGCGAGCACACGATCCGCGCGGTGGCAGATTTCGAGCAGATCTGTTCCGGCGGCAATCGCTTCGATGGCGGCGGCTTCGGGCGATGCGTAGTCGAGCACGCCGCCCATCTCCATATCGTCGGAGATAACGAGGCCGCGATACCGCAGTTTGCCACGCAGCACTTCGGTGATCCAAAAGCGCGAGAGCGATGCGGGGAGAACCGGACGCTCAATCTTTGGATAGGCCGCATGGTTCACCATGATGAGCGGCAGCTTCGATGTGAGGGCGCGATAGGGTTCGAGGTCCTGTTGCCTGATTTGTTCCCAGGTGCGAGCGATTCGCGGCGTGGCATGATGGGAATCCAATGTTCCGCCGCCGAGGCCGGGGAAATGCTTGCCGCAACCCAACACGCCTTGCCGAGACAGCCCGGCCAGGAATTCCCGTGCATACGCAGCCACCCGCGCCGGGTAGGCTGAAGCCGCGCGCGTTCCCATGACCGCCTGCGATTGCGTCAGCGCCAGATCGAGTACGGGCGCCAGATCGACGTTGAAGTCGAGGGCGCGGAGGGCGCGTCCGATCCAGTCGCCATGTTTGCGATACATCTTCTTGTTGCCGGTTGCCGTCACCTCCGCCGCCGAAGGCGTTGGACCGATCAGGTCGCGCAGGCGATCGACCGTACCGCCCTCAAGATCGACACAGCGAAAGAACGGCTGCTGGAGGACGGCTGAGGCATTCCGAAACAGGGAATGGATTTGCGCCGGCAACTCAATGTTGCGACGAAACAGAATGATGCCGCTCGGTTGGATGGCGCGGAGCCACGCGGTTTCGAGCGCGGTGAGAGCCGTGGACTCGACGCCCACGATCAATAGCGAGCCGACTTGATGACGTAGTGTTGGATTCGATTTCATGTGGCGCGCAATCCAGGCGAAGACGTTCCCTTGCGAACTTCTTCCTGCAACTCCAGCAACAGATTCAGCGCCTGCATGGGAGTCAGCGCGTTCAGATCGAGCGCCTGAATCTGGTCCACGACACGCTGCGACAGGGGAGTGAACAGAGTCATCTGGAGCTCGGCATCGCGAGAGTCCAGTGTCGAGTCGATTTCGCGCTTCTCGGAGCGCTCGTGCTGACGCAGAATCTCTCGCGCGCGAACAATGACTTCGCGCGGCAATCCGGCGAGCCGGGCCACTTCTATTCCATAGCTTTTGTTGGCCGCGCCTTCTTCAATGGTGTGCAGAAATACAATTCCGGTTGGATTTTCCTGCACGGCCACACGCAGGTTTTTCAATCGCGGTAGGTGCTCGGAAAGCATGGTCAGCTCATGGTAATGGGTGGCGAAGAGCGTCCGCGCACCCAGCGTCTGATGCAGATGTTCGACCGTGGCCCAGGCCAGCGACATGCCATCGAAGGTAGCCGTGCCTCGGCCCATCTCATCGAGCAGCAGCAAAGAGTTTTGCGTAGCGGTATTCAGGATGGTGGCGGTCTCGGTCATCTCCACCATAAAGGTGGAGCGGCCCTCGGCGACGTTATCGCTGGCGCCGATGCGCGTATAGATGCGGTCCACAACGCCGAGTCGCATCCGCTGCGCCGGAACGAAGCAGCCCATCTGCGCCAGAATGACCAGGAGCGCGGCCTGGCGCAGATAGGTGGATTTGCCGCCCATGTTCGGACCGGTCAGCAACAAGAGGCTCGGGCCGCCGGTGTCGAGATAAATGCTGTTGGGAACAAAGCGGCCTTCCGCAGCCTGCTGCATGTGCCATTCGATGACAGGATGCCGGGCGGCAAGCGCTTCGAAGATGCCAGAATTATCGATCTCCGGCTGCACATAATTGCGGGTGGCAGCGAGGTGGGCAAAGCAGGCGAGCAGGTCGATCTCCGCAATGGTCTCCGCGGTCGCGCGAATGCGCGTGCTGGCGGAAAGAATCTGACGGCGCAGTTCGAGGAAGATGCGGCGCTCGATCTCCAGGCATCGCTCCTGCGCGCCCAGCACGCTGCGCTCATACTCCTTCAATTCCGCGGTGGTGAAGCGTTCCGCATTCACCAGCGTCTGCTTGCGTTCGTAGTCTGCTGGGACGTTTTGCAGATTCGCCTTGGTGATTTCAAGGTAATAGCCGAAGACGGAGTTGTACCGAACCTTGAGCGAACCGATGCCGGTGCGCTGCCGTTCGCGCTCCTCAATGGCCGCAATGGATTGCTTGCCGCTCGAACCGAGTGCGCGCAATTCGTCGAGCTCGCTGTCGATTCCATTGGCGATGGCGCCGCCGTCTTCAATATGCACGGGCGGCTGTTCGGCCAATGTGCTGCGAATGGCTTGATGAATGTCCTCTAAACAGTCGAGCGAATGATGCAGGCGTTGCCATGCGGCGGACTGAAGAGGCTTGAGCATTTCGGCGACAGCGGGCAGCTGCGCGGCGGAACTGGCCAAGGCGAGCAGATCGCGCGGACCTGCGCTTTCCAGCGAAATCCGGCTCAGGAGCCGTTCCAGATCAAGGATGCCAGCGATGGTCTCCCGCAATTGTTCGCGGCTCCGTATATTTCCATGAAGCTCGGCGACAGCTTCGAGCCGCTGCTGGATGGCGTTCAGGTCGAGCAGTGGACGCAGGATCGTTGCCCGCAGCTTGCGTTTGCCCATTGCCGTCTGGCAGTAGTCCAGCGTGTGGTAGAGGGTCACCTTGCGCCGGGCGTCGGGCATGAGCGGCTCGACCAGTTCCAGGTTGCGCACCGTGACTGCATCCAGTTGCAGGCAGTCGCTATGCTCGTAATACCGTACCCGATCGATATGTTCCAGTTGGCCCAACTGGGTGGCGCGCAGATAGTGCACGATTGCGCCGGCGGCAATTGCCGCGGCAGGGTGGCCCTCCAAACCGAAACCGGTCAGCTCCCGTGTGCCCAAGTGATTTTGCAGCAGCGGAATGGCATACTCCGCAGTCAGCACCCAGGCTTCGAGATGCGTCGCGGTGCGTGAGCGGAAGAGGTCTTCCAACTGCTGCGGGAATATGGCCGTCGCGCCCGTATCATCGGTCAACAGAATTTCCGTCGGCCCCAGCCGAGTCAGCTCATCCGAGCATTGCGTCATGGCATCGCGCACGTCGCGACCGTGAAATTCCGTCGCGCGGAAATCTCCCGTCGAGTTATCGAGAACGGCCAAACCAATTTTTGGCCCATCGCAGCAGAGAGCGGCGAGAAAATTGTTCTGTTCGGAGTTCAGCGCCGGGTCGATGGCGGTGCCGGGTGTCAGCACCCGCGTTACGTCCCGACGCACGATTGTTTTGGTGAGCCTGGGATCTTCCAACTGCTCGCAGATGGCGATCCGATATCCCTGCCGCAGCAGCCTTGCAATGTACTGGTCGGCGGCATGATGCGGCACGCCACACATGGGAATGGCGCGTTCCTTGTCGCGCGAGGTCAGCGTGATCTGCAGTTCCCGCGCGGCGGTCTTCGCATCCTCATAGAAAAGCTCGTAGAAATCGCCAAGCCGAAAAAACAGCAATGCGTCCGGATGTTTTTGCTTTGCCGCGGCGTACTGTCGCATCAATGGGGTGGAAGGTGCGGGTGGCGTGGACGGCGCGGGAGACGTTGATGGCGTCTGGGGCGCGGGAGCCGACTCGACGGCTGGATTGGAAGTGGCGCTGGACACGGATAGCTCAGCATACCGTGAGAGCGAGCCATTGTGCATGGGTGAAAGCTGTGCAGAATGTGTACCTTTGCGTCGGTTCGAGCTGGAGCCCGCGGGCGATCACTATACCAGGCGGCGGACCTGTGCGCGATATACTGAGCTATTGGAGCCAGGCGCTGGAACGCGCTGGTTGAAAGATCGATATGTACCTTATCTGGCTGCGGGTTGCGCTGGTGCTTTATGGCGTATCCAGTATTGCCGTTATTCCCGATGTCTTCAGCGAGCGGCGCCGTTGGCGGAAAGTGGTATTTCCCGCCTGCGTGGCTGCGGTATTTTTTCATTTTGTCGCCCTGGCGGAGATGATGAATCTGGCCCATCACTGGGTGCCGGCCAGCCTGCATGAAGTGGAAACATCGTTCGCATTGCTGCTGGCGGTTGCGTTCCTGGGAATCTATCGGCGCTATCGGGCACTGTCGCTGGGAATTTTTGTTCTGCCGCTGATTTTTCTGCTGCTGCTGTTGCCGGCAATGGGGCCGGACCACGCACCGCTCACCGGAGTGTGGATGCGCAACGGCTGGATCTTTCTCCATATCGCATTGTTGCTGGCCGCATATGCCGCGCTGATCTTCAGCCTGCTTTCGAGCCTGCTCTATCTGATCCAGGAGCGGCGTCTCAAAAACAAGCAGATGGGCGGCGTTTTCAGTCATCTGCCGCCATTGGACACAATCGATCAGATTGTCTTTAAGATGCTGGTGATTGGTTTTCCCTGCATGACCGCCGGATTGCTGATCGGCGCTCTGATCGCGCAGGAAAGTGTCGGAGCAGGGTATTTCCTCGACCCGAAAGTTCTTCTCTCGATTGGAATGTGGCTGCTGTACCTATGGATGCTGTACGTGCGGGGCCATTCCGGGCTGCGTGGAAAGCGGGCCGTCTATCTCTCTTCGCTAGTGTTTCTGGTGGCGCTTACGGTGTGGGTCGCCAACCAGTTCAGCACGGTTCATCGGTTTGCCGCGCCATGAACTTCGTCCTGGTGGGTGTGAATCACAAATCCGCGCCGGTACAGGTTCGGGAACGGCTGGCGATCGCTCCCACGCGACTGCAGGAGGCGACGCAATCGTTGCTGAGCGTGCCGGGCGTGCGCGAAGGAATGATTCTCTCGACCTGCAACCGGGTGGAGTTCCTGACATATCAGGAACCGGCGCAATCCGATTTGATGGAATTCATCCAGAACTACTTTGCCGTCGACCCGGGCGCACTGCGACCATACGTCTATGAGTATCGAGCCGCGGAAGTGGTGCGGCATGTGTTCCGCGTCGCCTCCAGCCTTGATTCGCTGGTGGTCGGCGAGCCGCAGATTCTGGGCCAGGTAAAAGAGTCCTACACGGTGGCGCGATCCGTGGGCGGAGTGAATGCGAACCTGGACCCACTACTGCAGCGCGCATTTACGGTCGCCCGCAAGGTGCGCAATCAGACGAACATCGGTATCTCTTCGATCTCGATTGCTTCTGTCGCGGTCGATCTGGCGCGAAAGATCTTCGGATCGTTGCAAGGGAAATCGGTATTGCTGATGGGCGCGGGCAAGATGGGCGAACTGGCGGCGCGCAATCTGATGCATCAGGGAGCCAGCCATATCTACCTGTGCAACCGGACGGATGCGCGCGCGACCGCGCTGGCGGAAAAATTCTCGTGCAGACATGGAGCTGGGGCGCAGGGACAGTCCCAGGCCGCTTCGTCGCAGGTTGCTCCGCCGCAGATTGCGCAGCCGATTCCATTTCGTTCCCTGCATGAGTACGCGGCCCTGGCCGATATCGTTGTGAGCTGTACCGGGGCGGACGAGCCGATCTTTCAGCCGGAACACGCACAGGCATACGCGCATCGCCGCAAGCAGAAGCCCATGTTCTTCATCGACATCGCTGTGCCCCGCGATGTGGACCCGGAGATCAACCGGATCGAAGGCATCTTCGTCTACAATATCGACGATCTTCAGGCAGTGGCGGCGTCGAACATGTCCAATCGCGTCAAAGAAGCGCAGGACGCGGAGGCCATCATCCGGCAGGAAGTTGACCGTTACGCGCAACGGATGCAGTCGCTCGACGGCGTTCCGTCCATCGTCGCGCTGCAGCAGAATCTCGAAGAGGTTCGCCAACAGGAGATGCGCCGCATTGCGCCGCGGCTGGCGAATCTTTCTGAGGAACAGATGCAGGCCGTCGAGCAGTTCACGCGCACGCTGGTGAATAAATTGCAACACGCGCCGATCCAGGCCATCAAGCGGGCCGCGCGCGAGGGTGACCGCGAAACTATGACGGCGATCCAGACGATCTTCGATCTGGAAATCCAGTTGCGAAAAATGGCGGAGACTTCGGAAGCGTCTACCGGCGATGTTTCGTCCGATGAGGATTCCGGCAAGTGATTCGCATCGGAAGCCGAGGCTCTGCGCTGGCCCGCTGGCAGGCCGAACATATTGGTGCGCAACTTCGCGAGCGCGGCCACGAAGTATCGATTGAAATTCTGGTGACGACCGGCGACCGGATGCAGCAGGCCCCTTTCCTGCAGGTCGGCACCAAAGGGATGTTCACAAAAGAGATTGAAGAGGCGTTGGCGGATGGTCGCATCGACCTGGCTGTTCATAGCCTGAAGGACCTGCCAACAGAGCTGCCAAAGGAATTTTCGATTGCCGCGATTCCGAAGCGCGCGGATGCGCGAGACGCTTTTGTTTCTGTCCGCTGGGAACGATTCTCCGCATTGCCGCCATCTGCCGTGGTGGGCACCAGCAGCCTGCGAAGGCAGGCGCAGTTGCGTGGGTTGCGCCCCGACCTGGATGTCCGCGAGTTGCGCGGCAATGTAGACACGCGACTGCGCAAGCTGGAAAGCGGCGAATACGATGCAATCGTTCTTGCCGCCGCGGGACTGGATCGGCTGCAACGGACGGAATCGGTTCGCGCGCGGTTTCGTCCACAGGAGATGTGCCCGGCTGCGGGACAGGGTGCGCTGGCGATTGAATGCCGCGCA
>Ga0134128_10001876_pt1 | contig 26546 bp, 22 predicted proteins | sample KB31754_FD_96462 | JGI IMG/M metagenome (GOLD analysis project Ga0134128, IMG submission 96462) | Terrestrial soil microbial communities with excess Nitrogen fertilizer from Kellogg Biological Station, Michigan, USA - KB3-175-4 | ecosystem: Environmental > Terrestrial > Soil > Unclassified ...
GATAAATTCGATTCCGGCAACGCGAGCGCCTGCTATGCAGGATAATATTCCGCCTAAAAATTTGTTTTTATTGACTCTTAATTAAACTGGTGGTTCGATTTGATTTCTGCTGGGGTGATGTCATGAAATTTAAATCATTAGCAATATTTATATCTTTGGCGATCGAATTAGCTCTCTCTTCCTCGGCCGCACAAGCAAACACCGTTACGGGTTCCATTTGGGAGAATAATCCATTTGCGGCGGAGCACGCCAGTCCCGCGAATGTTCCGCTCACAACGCCCGATGTGACATTTACGACAGAAAGTGGATCGGGCATCAACTTCGTCAGTGGAAGCCTCGACACGATTGGTGAATTTCTGAGCAGCAATGGCAGCATCACGTCCATCCTGACGGGGGCGGATCAGCTTGGTAATACGTTGAACAATACGATATTCAATTTCACCGGCATGGTCTCCGTGACGAATGGCCAGACGTTCACGGTGGCGCACGACGACGGCGTGACGCTGATCATCGGCGGAATAACGGTCATTGACAAAGTGGATCCGACCTCTGCCGTGACACAGACATTCACCTACACCGGCCCGGCCGGCGACCAACCCTTCCAACTCGTCTATGGCGAATGTTGCGGAGCTCCCGGAGTGCTGCAAATTTCGCTGCCCTTGACTAGCCCCGTCCCCGGTCCCGCTGTTGGCGCGGGCCTTCCCGGCCTGATCTTCGCCGGCGGCGGCCTGCTCGGATGGTGGCGACGACGGCGAAACGCGGCCGTAGCAGCCTGACATAATTCCGCTATGAACAACCTCCGGTGGTTTCTCGTTGGCGCAGGTGACTTAGGCCACTTGCTACTACCAACAGAATGACGGCCCGAAATTGATGCCCGGTTTAAGTGCTGCATTATATTTCCAAACCTATTTATTGCCGGAGTCATCCATGTTGCGCCGTGTGTCACTTGCCCTGATGTCCGCAATGTTTTTTCGGCCTCTCGATCGCCTTCGCCGACGGCGCGGGCCGTCAATTGCGATGCCAATGCCTGCATAAGCACCTGCCCGAAAAGTGCGCGACCGCCGGCTGTATGTGCGCGCCGAACTGCATGCAAACAATTGGTAAGCGTGAAAAGGCCGGCCAGCGCAAATGAGCGCTGGACGATCTCCGAACGATCCAGGCGCAACAGAAAGGGACTCAACTCACGTTCCCGCAGGTCACTGCATGCAAGGAATCCCGGTAGGGCAGTATTGGGCTGCTCCACCTTCAGGTGAGAATTGATGCACGCAATCTCGGAAGCCAAAGTGAGTAATGTTGCGTCGATCGAAATCCTCGAACTGACAGACGCTGACCTCGGCGTAGTCGCCGGCGCGGCGCTGCAATCGATGGACTGATACGCTCGGTGGATGCGATGGGCGGCTCCAAGATATTAAAAAACCCAATCAGAAAATTCGACCCATACGCGGTGCGTATACAAGATCACGCGCTGTCGCGCGTCTGCCGAAAAATTTCGATTTGGTCGGTCAGCCGCAGCTCTCCAACGCCATAATTTCTGAGCGAGTGAAGCTGGCGCGCGGCAACCCCGTCTCGTTTGATTGCGTTCGTCTCAGCACAAACAGGCGCGCATGTCTTCGACGAAGCGGCGCGCTGCAGCAGGCGGTAGGTCAATCGGTTTTGCGGGGCATCTGCGGATGATGTGCGGTCGTAACGGTTCAAGAGTGCTGGCGCCCAACATCCTGTGTCCGCTGAAAGGTTGGGCACCGAGGCGTGATGCACTACCCGGTAACTATTAAGCTGCGACCGCCGCCTTGGCAAAATCGCTCATAATCCTTGCCAAGAGCTTTTCCAGCTTGAACACCTTCACGACGGACTGCAATCGACGTTTATGAAGGGAATGTCGGAATCCCTTCGCGTTTCTGTCGTTCTCATTTTCGCGATACTCCTTCGGCAGCTCGGCTTGTAGGGGCCGCAACGCCGCTTTCATTCCGGGGCGTTTCCGGTGCGACGATCACCACGATCACAGCAATGAGGCGACGGATAGCGCCGTGCTGGCGTAGTTCCTTTCTGCGGAAGATCTCTCTTCATTTCGTTTGAACGCGTTGGTGCATTTTATGCCCAAGGACAGTCGCGGATGTCCAAGACGCAATTGAAGCAGCTGCGATAGGATTTAAGTCATGAGAATTAGCGGTGCGTTTCTTACTCGTGGATAACATTGGAGGTTGAAACCGATACTCCCTGCCTTTACGCAAACGGGAAGGGATACAACTACAGATTATTGAGTAGAGGAAAATGGCGAACAGTGACTTGAAATCCATGTCTCTCGACGAACTCTGGAGTTTGCACGAGTTTGTCGTCGGAGAACTGAGCCGCAAGATAATGGCCGAGCGCGCTACGCTCGAAAATCGACTACGCCAACTCGGTTCCGCGATGGCTAGCAGCGAAGGGAAGGGAGCGAGAGCGAAGCGGCCTTATCCGAAGGTGCTGCCTAAATATCGCAATCCAAAAAATCGTAATGAGACCTGGGCAGGCCGAGGCAAGCAGCCTCGCTGGTTGGCGGCTCAGCTTCGATCCGGAAAAAAGTTGGCTGACTTTTTGATCCATTAATTTGGACGCAACCGCGCTCATTGTAAGAAAGTCCACAAAGCTTTGCTGCGATTGCCTGTTTCAGTGAAGGGGTGGCCGAGGTAGATCGCCGAGGTGTGCGCTAGTGGCCGAAGATATGGTCGCGTGCGGGTCCCAGCGTTTGCCGAATGTCGTCAAAGAGCGTAGCTATTTGATAGCTGAAAAAGAATGCGCTCATGTAGAACAGGCCCGGGGACGACTGCTCCCACCGCATCACTTTCTTGCCTACAGAGATTGGCCAAGACATTTGCGAAGCCCAAACCGCAAATGCAGCCAAGGCAGCACCGGCAACTAGATCGGAAGGATAGTGAGCGCCTATGTAGTTTCGGAAAGACTCCACGACTATCGTCCATGCAATCGCGTACATAATGAAATGCGGGCGAGCGATGTAGAGAACGACTGCCAAGCCCGCAAAAACCGAGACGTGATCACTTGGGAAGGAGTTCCAATTGTTGTACGCCCCTTCAAGGTTCAGCGGCTGCTGAAAATCCAGGACTGGATCGAAATATGGACGCGGATGGGTCGGCAACTCATGTTGCAAGATCCGGCTGACGGCGCCGGCTCCGATAGAAGCCAGAGTTCCGACCAGGACGCGAACGCGGCGCTCGGGGTCTCGGTCTTCGAACCAGCAATACCAGATCATGGCCATCACAATGACGCCAGAGAATGTGAAGTATTTGCTTGAAGATTCCGCGAAGTAATCGAACAGCCAGGAGCGATTGACGAGGCCGTTTATCAGTCGGGTTGCGGGTCGATCAAAGCTCTCCGGAGTCAATGCCAACACGAACGCGCACACGAACACGAGGCCCGAAATAGCCAGGTTGCGCCGGATTTCCAGAGCGTGCGGCGGCGCATTGGTGGGACTTAAATCGATGGCCACTTCAGGCTCGCGATAAAACAACGTTGCTTTCTAGGTCATCTTGGCCAGTACTGCAGAAAACTCTGCAGTGACCGTTAGAACAGAGCTGCAGATACGCAGACCCATACACACGACTTGCGGCCAAGCTAGACCAACAAATCGCGGTTGCAACGAGACTTGCCGGTTAAGGTTTCCGCGTTCAGGTTAATGGTCGATGCACATCAGGCCGTGGTCAGCCAGTCGACGCCCGATATTGGTTATTTGCACGCCTAGACCCAGGGCCCACTTCGATCGGCGACGGCTGTCCTGCGACAGGATACGGGCTGCACGGCGTTGCGCTTCACCGGCCGTCCTCAACGTGACCTGTTCACGCGAGGATCGGCTAACGCCTATAGCCAAAACCGCTAATATACCCCGGGTACCAACCGCGCCGTCCGTGCCATATAGTCTCTGTATTCCGGAAAAAGTTGGACTAACACCAACTCCTCGTATCTCATGCGCTTAAGTTGAATTGCGCATACCAGTGCCAGCAGAAACAGCGACCAACCTGACAGATATTGGATGGCAACTCCGGCGAGCGCGACCATCTCGCCAAGATAAAGTGGATGGCGCACGAGGGCATACGGCCCCCTGGTTACAAGTCTCCGAGCGGCCGGCAGGATGCTGATCGAACGCCCGAGTACAAGCACCGAACAGATTGCGAAACCGGTGCCGGCGATAAGCAACAGAAGGGATGCCAGGTAAAGCCCGGACGAAAGCTCCTGCGACGGTAGCAGGACAAAGCCGACGCTCAGAAATGTTCCGGCGACAGCAGCAAGGCGGGGGTAGAGCCCGAGAGCGGTGTGCTGCGGAGTGTGACGAACCGCAAACATCACGACCAATGCCACGAGGAAAATTAGCGTGCAGACGTGTGAGAGGGCGTCAAGTACGAGAGTTGAGGGGAGCACGGACGGATCGGTTCGCACAAACAGCTTTATCAGCGCGACCTGATCGGCGAGCAATGGCAGCATGTGCGCCGCGCAAAACAAATACCAAGCAATGAGAGGGACGGCAGCGAGCAGATCGTAGAACTTGGTCCGCCGAATCGCCTTCAAACGCCCCGTCGCCGTCGCGATTTCCATTTAGCCAATCCCCAGTCGTGCAGACCGGCGGCTGGACGAGCGGCTTGCAGCCAGTTACTGAAAGTGACCTAGCCAGCGTCTCGGGGCGCTGGTGATTTCTCGAGTTAGGCGGATCGGCGAATCAGAAACTGGTCCAGCCGCTTTCCAGATCCGAGTTGGGATGCCACCCACCGAGGCTGCTTGCCACGACCCGACCAGGTTTCATCAGGGTTTTTTGGATTGGAATATTTGGGAAGAACCTTGGGGTAGGGGCGGCGCTTTTGCTCAACAACACCTAAAACCTTGCGCAGGCGCATTTCGAGCTTTGCCTTTTGGGCCTTCATTCTTCGGCCCAGTATGTCAGCCACCTCCGCATGAAGTGTCCAAAGCTCTTCTATAGACATCTTTCCCAGCTTGGTGCGATCCATCTGCGACTCGCGTGTTGCCTTGATTCTCGAGGGCATGCACAACAGCCAAAATACCAAGCTGGTTCATTTTGTGACATCCGTTTGTCTTTTGGGTGAACGCCCGTTGACCTTAGTTGGCCGTATCAGGCTGCCGATCCGTCGAATCTCTGTATGATATCAATCGTTCAGCTTCGGCCACTTTTTTGCGAAGTGCAATGAGGTCCAACATTTCCTGCTTTAGTGCGTCGTCAAGGGCGGCTCGATCGGGCGTCCACTCGGGCGCAGCCGAGCGCGGAAGCTTCGTCATAGAAGCGTCTCCCAATTACAGCGCGCTAGTCTGAGATAGGACAACCTTGCAACGAAAAGGGTTCAATGCAAGCTGAAGATTTTTGATTTTTCGCGAGACCGGACGATATCGGGAATGCAGGGTCGGAGCAGGCAAGGCGCCCTCCCAGCCAGGTTCAAAATGCGCATCAATTGTGAAGCGGCTCACATTTGTTCGCACCGGACGTCCGTTAGCCTTTTGTTGCCGGACGACAGGCGTAGAGAGGTTGCAAATGACTGCACTGGAAGAACGGATCGAATTTTTGTCTGCGAGTTCGGCTTCAATACCGGCGCAGCCAACACATTGAAGCGCCTAAAGAAGCAGGTAAGACAAGCGCAAGCGACGGCCCTTGGATTGCGCCACCGCTTGCTCGAAAGAAGCCTGCCAACATGGGGCCAAGCTGAAAGTGGTGGCCGCCTCAACACCAGATGCCAATCGTCGAGAAGCAGGGCCAGTTTAGCGAGCAGGGCTTATGTCAGCCTCCGGTGCGACGATAGTCGCAGCCGATCCGCTTCAGCAATCGGTGCCATCGCCGGGCCGCAATTCTCAGCATCTGTCCTGAATCTACTTCGCTCCTGCTGCGAACCTTTACCGAGGCGCGCACTCTGTCTTTGATGGCCATAGGTAACTTCCGTGAATTCGAAGTAGCGGCTCTGGTCTCTGCTGGTGTGAGATGTTGCGACGCGCGGTCCCAACCTACTGACCTGCGCGATCTTCAGTTAACCATTCGCCAAGCCCAGGAAGATCGGGCGCACGTAAGCTGTTAGTTAGTCTGGTTCAGCCGGGATTCCGTCTCATGGACTTGCAATTGGCGGCGATCGTTTTTCTCGCCGGGGCCGTGGTCGGCTACACTATCAGGGCATTCATTTCCGCCAGGCGTCGGGCGAGAGCCCGCAAAAACCGGTGGCCATGATCTAATGAACTAAGTGGCCCGTGGCGGTTCATCGCGGTGGCGTCGGGGGCCCAATGTTTGAGCTATCGATCGGCGTGGAAACCCCACGGCGCTGGCCGTTTGACGGCCTCGTTTGCCTGAGGAGCTCCAATCTGTTGAAGCCGGCCGCCGTTTTGCGTACGGGCATAGAGAGAGCCGGGCTTTTGTCGATGTAGTCCTCAGTCATAGGCAACGGACAAACGGGCCGTCGGCTCGCTTGCTGCAGGCTCCGCGACACACTTGAACCCCGTCCTCCCGGCGCGAGAGATTAACCTTTTGGCAATTTTATGCTTGCCGCCGTAAGGCGGATAATGAATGCTTGCTCGCTTTTACCAAGCTTAATACGACCATTTTCTTCGGGCGGGAGCGAGGAGACTGCAGAGGCCGTTGATCCTTTTGCGCGCGGCTATCGAGCCAGAGGGTAAGTCTCGCGCACACTATTCCAAACTGCGTATTTGCCAAAACTGCACGAGAAATTCACGCCGTTCAAGAGAACCAGTCCTGCATCCATTTTGGACGTTTTGAGTTGCCGACGAGATTGCAAGAATTCGGCGATATTTCGAGCAAGCCAGAATATCGTCCCGACATCGATGGCCTCCGTGCGATCGCGGTGGGGGCGGTCGTCGCCTATCACACCGGGATTCCGGGCTTCGTTGGTGGATTCACCGGCGTCGACGTTTTTTTTGTCATCTCGGGCTATCTCATAACCGGCCTGCTGTTGCTCGACATCGAACGGTTTGGCCGCGTTCGCATTCTTGAGTTCTATGCAAGACGAGTACGCCGGATATTGCCAACGCTGGTTCTTGTCGTCCTCACAACCGTGACCGTGTGTTTTTTTCTTCTATCAACAGCACTCGGGGAAATACAGAGAGTCCTGAACAGCGCCTATGCAACGTTAATGATGGCGGGGAATTTCTATTTCTTGCGCGGTGCGGAGGACTATTTCAGTGTCCGTTCCGAATTCCAGCCGCTGCTTCATACCTGGTCTTTGTCGGTCGAAGAGCAGTTCTATTTGGTTTGGCCTGCAGCCATCGGGCTATCCTGCGCAGTTTGCGCAAGAATGAACGAACTGCGGCGCCGGCTCGTGATCGCCGTCGCTCTGTTTATTGTCGCGTCTTTTGCTTGTGCGGTGACGTTGGCGTCGTGGCGCAACGCCTGGGCGTTTTATCTCGCTCCGGCGCGCGCCTGGGAACTCGGAATTGGTGGTATCATTGCAACGTTGCTGCCCTCAGCTCGCGGTGTTTCGTTGCGTCTGGCCTCGGTAGCTTCGGCACTCGGTCTCCTCCTGATCATCATTGGAATCGCAACCGATTCATCCCAACGCTTCTCCCCCTTTGTCATGGCGGCGTTCCCGGTCCTTGGCACGGGCCTGGTTATAGCTGGTAACACTCTGCACCCGACCGGCACCGTCGGGCGGGTTCTTTCGATCCGCGTCCTGGTTCAGCTCGGCCTGGTGTCTTACGCGTGGTACTTGTGGCATTGGCCAGCGCTGAGTATCGCGAGAATTCTAGACGTTGGTCGCCACAACTTGCTGCGTGATTGCATTATTTCTTTATCAACGCTTGCATTGTCTTTTATCACGCTATGGTTCTTCGAGCGACCGCTGCGCTTCCGCCTGGGCGGCAGCTTGTCGGCGCGCCGGGTTGTGAGCGGCGGCTGCGGTGTAATCCTCGTCACTTCGCTATTTGTACTTGGCCTTCATGTCTGGTCAGGACAAGCACCCTTGACGTCGCAGGAAGTAGCGGTCTTGCGCGCCAAGGAGGACACACCTGATCGAAAGACGTGCCTGCTTGGTCTGGGATCCTTTGAGACCGCAATTCCCTCAGTCTGCCTGGCGTCGGCTCAGTCATCGCGTCTGATCCTATGGGGAGATTCGATAGGGCATCGTTTTACTCCGGCATTGCAGCGTTGGGCATCACAGCGTGGCGCGCCGATCGAGATTGAGGTACTGACCAAGTCGGCGTGTCCACCACTCGTCGGTGTCTTACCGACAGAGCCCAAAAGAGGCGACTGGATGCCATATGACGGCTGTCAATCCTTCAATAGATGGGTTGAGAAGAGGCTCCTGCTTGCCGGCATGACTGGCGGGTCCGGCGTGCTGCTTTCTGCCCTCTGGTGGCCGCGGGCTACCGACTTCGATCTGCGGAAAGTAGGGGATAGCGAGTCGCGCGCTTCCTTTGACCTCACCGCAAGGACGACGGCAGATGCACTCAAGGTATTTGAGACTGCTTTACGATCGTCACTTCGCCAGATGACGGATGAAGGATTGCGTGTCGTCATCGTTCTCCAGACGCCGGTCCTCCTGAGTAGTTGGGAAGGACCTGCTCTTGATGCGCCCGACTGTCTCCTTCGGAAGACCGATGCCGATTGTTCGATGCCGCTTCTGTTCCACGATCGGCTTTCAAATCCAGTGAATAGCATTATCAAGAAGGTCGCAGCAGAGTTCTCCGGCGTTCGGGTATTTGATCCTATCCCAATTCTCTGCCGAGAAGAAAAATGCTCTGCAAGAGTCGATGGAATCATCGCATACACTGATTTCTTGCATCTCTCGGTGACGATGTCGGTTGCCCTTACCGATGCCCTAACGCCGTATCTCGACTGGCTCACCGCCGGGACAGCCAGCATTCGAGTGAAAGAAAGGTCTGACGAGCTGCGTCAATGAGGTGTTGGGACTAGCGCCGCGTAAAAAGGGAATCGCGGAACAGCGTCGAAGCAGTTCGGACAGTCGCATTCATTCTGAGAATATAAACGCCCCGATCCTTTATCAGCTCAAGGGGTCGCCAGCGGAAATGCCCGGCGCCGTTCCCAATCCGTTCGCAAGCGTGTTCCGGCTATCTACGTACAAATCCCGATTTGTTCGCGACCGCGTTCACAAAGTTGAGTCGCAGTTGGCGGCGCGCGTAAGGCTGGCGTAAGTCAACTCAGCTATCTCCCTAATCTCTGATTTGGAGTTCTGGCAAATGATTGCAAAAACAATATCCCGGATTTCGGGGGTCGAGCTTGATAGCGAGACACTAAAGACGATCATCATGTTCTGCGGCATTGGCCTGACGGTGTCGTTGATGTGTCTCTCGTACGGGATAGATCTCAGTCCGGGTTTGTTCTGACTTCGACGCGCGATAGCTCCCTCTCGTTTCCGCGCCCTGGATGATTTGCGTGGCGGAGGCGTTGGCGCTTTGATGTCGCCGTTATGTCCACCGAACCCTACTATGCATCCATACGGCTGCAGCGGATTGCGCCGGGGCGCGAGCCTCGCCTGTGACCTCGAGGTCGTGATAGCCGGCATCCAACGAGTGCAGCTGGCCGGTCCACAAGCAGCCGCGTTGGCAGGCGGCTTGGCTTCGCACCGGTCAGCAACTTCAGGACTTTAAGATGCCCGCTTGGTTCGTTTTGGTCGCCGCCGCGGCCGCTCGGAGATATGGAGGGCCTCGGCTCTATCAACTTCTTCACGTAATGCCAAAAGTTCACTCATCCGGACCTTCAAACTGTCGGCCGCTGCGGCGATATCTTGAAGGGTCTTTTCCGAAACCGAACTTGACTGCGTACTCATGCACGGATTCTCAGTCGCTTCGACACACATTATGACGACGGAATGCAGAAGATGGTTCAAGTCGGGCCGGCGCGGATGTCATTAAATCTGGTGATTATAGAAGATACGAGAGGAACTGGCCCGAGTTTCTCGCCCGATCCAGGCAACGGCCGATAGCAGGGAGTGTGCAGTCACCAGATGCCGACAGCCACACAAACCGGCTGGCCACAAGCGTTACGCTTGCAATGAAGCGCGCCGTTTCCAACCGCGTCAGCAATCGTTGCATAAGTGCGTATAGCTGGACAGTCTCGGAGGAGGGTGTCTCCGATCAATGAACGAGGAGTTCAGATCCGGCTCGGCCCTTTAGGGGCTCCTTTTGGGCGACAAATGGGCAGAGGGTTGAAGTCCAGCAGTAAGGCCGAGGTGGGATGTAAAAAGTCCAGGAACTCCATGCCTTCGCCTCTGTTACTCCAAATTGAATGCCAATTTCAGCCCGCTTTAAAGGAACAGATAACACAACGATTTAAAAGACAGATAATGCATAGAAAGGCGAAGGTGACATAATGCGGGCGAACCTCAACTCGATGTCGATAGAAGAACTATGGGCTCTGCACGAACAGCTGTGTCATATCCTTTCTTCAAAAATATCAGCCGAAAAAGCTGAACTGGAAAAGAAACTGGGTCAGCTTAAAATTGAGTTCGCTCCGCGCACGACCGGGAGACGTCCTTACCCCCCAGTCCTCCCAAAGTTTCGCAACCCGAGGCGGCCATCAGAGACATGGGCCGGCCGCGGAAAACGCCCGCGATGGCTTACGGCTCAATTGCGAAACGGTAAGCAGCTAGACGATTTCCGGATACGCGCTTCCTAAGCAAGGTTGCGAACTCCGAGACCCCTTGCCTTATCTCTCATCTGCGCGAACATCTGGTCACGTCGGTGACGCAGAGCTGCAGGCGGGATGCTGCGCCGGAGCGTGGGACTGATTGCGGCGATCCTTGCCGCCGATCGGTTTGCTCGCGTTGACCTGGATCCAGGCGGGTCATAGCGGAGCCTTGAGGCTCGTTACGTTCCGACGCAATCGAGCAATTGCGTAAGCTGCGACCGCTCCCAAGAAACCGCCGGCGACCTTCTCACAAGCGTCCCGGATTGTGCCATGTCGATCGGCCGTCAGAACTTGAAGATATTCGAGGAGGGTGGCGACGAACATGATTGCACAGCAGACGGGGATGATCCGTCCTGGATAGGCTGAAGAGAGAAGCGCTCCAAATATCGCAAAAACGAGCAGGTGTTCGACGGTCGCAAATGTGCGCATGTTCGGATGGCCCAGCCAGGGTGCGAGCTTGAAGTAGATTGTGTAAGGCAATCCCGCCCGACCCAGCGTCCCGTAAGCTATGGCGGCGACGAGACCAAAAGCGCCGAAGGTTAAGTATCGCTGCATGAATGCGCTCATTTTCTGAGAACTGAAGCCAGTCATGTCGATGACTCCCTCATCTGCGCGAACATCGCGGTCGCGGTCACGTCGCTGAGGCGAAGCTTTTTCTCTCGCGGTGGTAGTTCGACGGGCTTGCGCGGCATGGGCCGAATACAAGCTGCGGCGTCGGTCCATTACGAATATAGCTGCGATTCGTCTATGAGAATGCGCCGGGCCGCTTTCCCGCGAAGCTCAATGCAACTTCTGCCGGGCCGGTGGCCCGGCTAACCGTTCAGCGTCTGCAACTCTTTTGCGCAAGGCCTTGAGCGCTCTCATCTGCTGTTTGAGGAGGTCGACAAAGCCGGCTCGTACGATTGAGCGTTTAGTCGCAGGCGCGCGCGGAATCTTTCTCATGCGAGAAGCCCCGTACTTTAGCGCGCCAGTCCGACGCAGGCCTATCTAACAACCTAAAATAAAATATTAAGAAGGGGTGACATTGGGAATAGATTTCAAGCAAATCAGGAGTGAAATCGTCCGTGGGCCTAAACACTGCGCAAGACACCGCAGCCGAGCACTCTCGCGTATTGCGAAACGAACCTGATTTTCCGAGAAATCTAATCAACAACTGACGCGCGTTAGCCTCCGGGGCACCTATCGTGGCATGGTCGGCGGCACCCTCCCAACCGTTATTGCGGCCGGCCTCGGCAGGCCAATCGCTCGCCCCTCAACGCACGCTACGGCAGCTCTCCTGCCGCGGTCAGTTTATTTCTTCCGATCGAATCCTTTCCGCAGCCTGATCGAGCGTTTTTGCAAGTCGGCGCACCAGCTCCTCAACCTCGTCAGCGGTGATGATCAGCGGCGGGCAGAGCGCGATCGTGTCGCCGATGGCGCGAACGATGAGGCCGTTCTCGTGGCCGGCCTCGGATGCGAGGGCTCCGGCCTTGCCAATCGCGGAAAAAGGTCGGCGCGTTGCCTTGTCGGCCACCAGCTCCAGGCCGGCGATGAGACCGGCCCCGCGCACCTCGCCGACCAGCGGGTGGTCGGCGCATGCCGCGAGCTTCTTCTGAAGGGTCGAACCGACGCGTGCAGCATTGCCGATCAGGTCCCGCTCTTCGATGATCTTCAGGTTTTCGATCCCGACGGCGGTGGCGACTGGATGGCCGGACCCCGTAAAGCCGTGGCCGAAGGTGCCGATCTTCGCAGAATTGTCGGCGATGGCATTATAGATCGCATCGGAAAAGATGACGGCCGCCAGCGGCATGTAGGAAGAGGTGATCTGCTTGGAGACCACCATCATGTCGGGGGTGAAGCCGTAATGGACTGAACCGAAGGAAGAGCCGAGCCGGCCGAAGCCGTTGATCACCTCGTCAGCGATCAGCAGAATGTCGTACTTTCGGCAGAGCGCCTCGATGCCGTGCCAATAGCCCTTGGGCGGGGGCAAGACACCGCCGGCGCCCATCAGGGGCTCCCCAATGAAAGCAGCGACGGTCTCCGGTCCTTCGTCGAGGATGACGGCTTCGGCCTCGGCGACAAGCCGCGCGGCAAATTCCTCCTCGGTCTCCCCATCCTTGCCAAAGCGATAGAAATGCGGACAGCCGAGATGGCGGACCGGAATCGCGGGAAGATCGAAGTCGCGGTGGTTGTTCGGCAAACCGGTCAAAGAGCCGGAGGCGACTGTGATGCCGTGATAACCCTTGATGCGCGCGAGAAATTTTTTCTTCTTCGGTCGGCCCAGGGCATTGTTCATGTACCAGACCATCTTCACCACGGTGTCGTTGGCCTCGGAGCCCGAGTTGGTAAAGAAGACGCGGGTCAGTTGCTCCGGCGTCATCTCCACCAGCTTCTCGGCAAGCCGGATCGAGGGTTCGTGCCCCTTGTGGCTGAAGGTGTGGTAGTAGGGCAATTTCGCGATCTGATCGGTCGCGGCCTGGACGAGGCGCTGTTCGCTGAATCCGACGGCGACCGACCAGAGGCCGGCCAGTCCTTCGATATATTCCTTGCCGTTGATGTCATAGACGTAGATGCCCTTGCCGCGGTCGATGATCATTGGTCCCTTCCGCTCGTGGGCACGTGCATCGGTGTAAGGATGCAGGACCGAGGCGATGTCTGCCGCGGGCAGTGAGTTGGAAAATGATTTGGTCATGGGGGTTTTCCTATAAGTTCGGGCCGTTGGCGAAGAGTTGGCGCGCCAGCGTCTGGTGAACGGCTTTTGCGATCTCGACCGCGTTCGGCGTGTCGCTGTGCACGCAGATCGATTGGGCGACGACCGGCACGTCCTTGCCGCTGATCGAACGCGTCAATCCTTCATCCACGGCCCGCATCACTCGCGTCGCGACTTCGGCGGCCGAGACAGCGTGGTGCTGCTTGGCTATGATCTGGCGACCATCATCGTCATAGTCGAGGTCCGCATAAAATTCGCACGCAAAGGTGATCCCGCGCCGCGTGAACACCTCCGACATCGCGCAGTTGGAATAGGCGATCACGGGGAGCCCCGTGACGAGTGCGGCGTCGGCGATGCCTTCTGCGATCGCTTCCTCGCGCTGGGCCATGCCGAAGAGTGCGCCATGAGGCTTGATGTGGGCGAGGGCGACGCCCTCCGCCGCCGCAAAAGCCTGAAGCGCGCCGGTTTGATAGAGCACGAGCGCCGACACTTCGTCGCGGCTCAGCTTCATTTCGCGGCGACCGAATCCTTCGCGGTCCGGCAGGCCAGGATGGGCGCCGATGGCGACGCCGTGGCGCTTGGCCGCGCGCACGGTTTCACGCATGACGATCGGGTCCGATGCATGAAAGCCGCAGGCGACGTTGGCGTGCGTGATGAACGGCATGCACGCCTCGTCATCGCCGAACCTGTAGATACCGAACGCCTCGCCCATGTCGCAGTTGATCGTGACCTTGACCATCGCATCTGTCCTGTTCGCGCGTACCGAGCTGTCAATGTAGCTCCCGAATCGGGTCGACGGCCCGGCACACGCCGCGCGATGGCGATGCGAGCGGGTTGATTGTTGAAGCCCGGACGCCGCCGACGAAGGGCTCTTGAGACGCGCGCTCTCTCACCATCGTCGTACCCTCAAGCGCGCGTCGAACGAATGCGATCGAGGAAGATCGCAGCGATGATGATGACGCCAAGAAGAATCTGCTGGATATAGCCGTCGATCCGCAGGAGATTCATCGCATTCGACATCATGGTGATGAACAGCGAGCCCAGAATGACCGGGATGACGCCCCCGACGCCGCCTTGCAGGCTCACCCCGCCGATCACCGCCGCCGCGATGCTTTCGAGCATCAGGCTGCCGCCGAGATTGGGCTCACCGGAGCCCGTGCGCGCCGTCAGCATCAGCGCGCCGAAAGCCGCGAGCAGAGCGCCGAGAATGTAGGCGACGAGCAGATATCGCCGGCTCGGAAGGCCGGCCAGCAGTGCCGCGCGCGGATTATTGCCGATCAAATAGAGGGCTCTGCCGAACACCGTGTGATCGAGAAGGAAATACAGAAGTATGCAAACCGCGGCCGCCAGCATTACCGGGACGGGAACACCGGGGATGAGCTTGCCGTTGTAGAGAAGCGAACTGAAGGGGTCGGGGACGTTGAACACCGGCCGGCCGCCCGACATCGTGGTGGCAAGGCCAAGGCAGATGTTGAGGCTGCCCAAGGTCACCACGAAGGGATTGATGCCGAGCCAAGATATGAATCCGCCATTGAACAGCCCGACGAGAAAGCCGAACCCAAGTCCGGTGACGAGTCCCGCCGCTACGACGATCCAGGGCGCGGCGTCCCCGGCATCGAGGCCGGTCATGACCAGAGCGCTCGCGACGCTGATGGCCGAGACACTGGCGCCGAGCGACAGATCAAAACCGCGGGTCAGGATCACCACCATCTGCGCCGAGGCAAACAGCACCAGGTAGCTCGACTGAATGAGGATGTTGCGCAGGTTGCCGGCCGACAGGACGCGCGGCTCGATGAAGTAGACGCCAAGCTCCATCGCCACGATCAGGATCGGCAGCAGAACCGCCAGCAGGCTTCGCCACAGACCCCCGGCTGGCGTTTCTCGCGCGCGCAACGCGACGTCGACGTCAGACACGCCTGGTCCTCCGCGTTGAAAGCTCGTCGAGCGCAACCGCGAGGACGACGATGATGCCAAGGAAGATCGTCTGAATGCGCGGGTCGATCGTCAGCAGGTCCATCGCATTGGTGAGAATGAGCAGGAACAGGGCGCCGAGAGCGACCATCTCGACCTTGCCCACGCCGCCCTTCAGGCTCACCCCGGCGATGACCGCGGCGGCGATGCTTTCGAGCGTGAGCTGCGAATTGATCGCCGCCTGGCCCGAACCAATTTGCGCGGTCAACGCAAGACCGCTGATCGAAGCGAAAACCGAGCAAAGCACATAGGTCGCCACCAGATAGAATCGCGTCGGAACGCCGGAGACGATGGCAGCCTGCAGATTGCCGCCGATCGCGACGATGTAGCGGCCCATCCGGGTGAAATTCTGCAAGACGAAGACGACGGCGACGATGGCGATCGCCAGATAAACCGCGCTGGGCAGCTTGAACCAGAGCCCGCGTCCGAAGCCGTCGACATAGCCGACCGGCATGCCATAGACCGGGATGCCGTTCGTCAGCAGCAAGGCGGAGCCGGTCGCGATCGAGGCCGTGCCGAGGCTCACCATGAAGGGCGAAACGCTCAGGAAAGCCACGCACAGTCCATTGACCAGGCCGACGAGAAAGCCGCAACCGAGCCCTGCGAGCACGCCGGCGAGGATGATCAGAGCCGGTTGATCGGCCATCTGCCCCTTGAGGCCGGCCATGACGAGCGCACTCGATACGCTGGTCAAGGCCACGACCGCGCCGACCGACAGATCGAAACCGCCCACCATGAGGACGAGCATCTGGCCGACGGCGAGGATGACCAGGTAGGACGAGCTGCGCAGGACATTGAGAACGTTCGGCAGGACGAGGAAATGCGGCACGAAGATCGCAAATAGCACGATGAGCACCACCAGCATGATCGGGAGGAAGCCGATCGCGCCGTAGAGGCGATAGAATCTGTCGAGGGCGACGTTCGGGGCCGCGCCGCCGTGGTCCGTGCTTCTCGCGGTCATGTCGCCATCGCGCTGCGGGCGGGTGCGAGCCCGTCTTCAGGCCGCTTCTCCCGGAAGAAATGCGAGAATATCTCGGCCTCGTTGATGTCCGCCCCGGAAAGTTCGGCCACCATCTGCGAGCGGTGCATCACGTAGAGCCGATTCGACAAGTTCATCACCTCGGGCAGTTCGGAGGAGACCAGGACGATGGCCGCGCCCTCTGCCACCAATGATTTCATCAGTTCATAGACTTCGATTTTGGCGCCGACATCGATGCCGACCGTCGGCTCGTCGAACAGGAAGACCGAAATGTCTCGGGTCATGCCGCGCGCAAGCAACACCTTTTGACGGTTTCCGCCGGATAGTTTGGCGACCGTCCGTTCGATCTGAGGCGGGCGCAGCTTCAGCTTGTCGACGATCCCCTGAATGGCGCGCCGTTCGCTCGCCCGCCGCAGGATGCTCGCCTGCGAGAATGTCGGCAGATCGAGCGCGGCCATCGAGGCGTTCTCGCGGACGGGCCGTCCGAGCGCCAGTCCCTCGGCGACGCGGTCCGATGGAAAGTAACAGACGCCGCGCCGCAGCATGTCGATGGGAGTGGGGCGCACCGCCATCTCCTCGTCCCCTATGCGGACGGTGCCCGAGGCGATCGCTTCCAGTCCGTAAACGGCGCGCACGATTTCCGATTTGCCGCAGCCGACAAGGCCTGCAATGCCGGTGATCTCGCCGGCGCGTGCGTAAAAGCTCACATTCCTTGCCGAACGATCCGAAAGCGTGACGTCCTCGACCTCGAGGAGTTTTGCGGCCGGCCGATGATCGATGGAAGGGAACAGTACGCCGACCTTGCGCCCGGTCATCAGCTCGACGAGTTCGCTTTCGGAGACGTCGCCCGACTTGACGGTGGCGATCTTGCGTCCATCGCGGAGCACGGTGATGCGGTCGCCGATCTTCTGGAATTCCTGGATGCGGTGAGAAACATAGATGATGCCGACGCCGGCGCTCTTGAGCCTGCCGACCAGCGCGAACAGGTTTTGTGTCTCGGCCTCGGTCAGAGAAGCGGTTGGTTCATCGAGAATGAGCAGACGCACCTCGGTGAGGAAGGCCTTCGCGATCTCGACCATCTGCTGATGGGCGCGCGACAGCGCGCCGACCTTTTGGTCGGGCAAGATGTCGAAGCCGAGCTCGCCGATGACCGAGCGCGCCTTCGCCCGCATCGCCGCATGATTGAGGAAGCCGCCGGCGCCGAGCTCCCGGCCAAGGAAAAGATTCTCCTCGACCGTCAATTCCGGCACGAGGCTGAATTCCTGGAACACCGGGCTGATCCCCATCATGCGGGCGGCGTGAGGCTTCAGGCGAACGAGGCTGCGGCCGCGGAACTTGAACTCGCCGGCGTCGGGAGCGAAGGCGCCGGCGATGATGTTGATCAAGGTCGATTTTCCTGCGCCGTTCTCGCCGAACAGCACATGGACCTCGCCAGCCCGGAGGTCGAAATCGACGTCGTCCAGCGCCAACACGCCGGGGAAGCGCTTGGAGATTCGGGTCATTTCGAGCAGAAGATCCTCGCGGGCCGCCGCTTGTGCGGCCCGTGGGGTCTCAGCCAGGCTGCTCTCAACCATGATGATCCCGCCGATGTTGGTCTGGATCAGACAGTCACGGCGCCGCCTTGACGGAGAAGACCGCCTTGAAGTCGGCCGGCGCCAGGACGAGGCCGAGATTGATCTTATCCATATTGTCCTTGCCGATCATATCCGGAATCGCCTTGGCACTCTTCACATAGGGCTGCTTTTCGAGAACGCGCACGGCGGTGTCGATCGCGATGCGGCCTTGCAGGACCGGGTATTGCGTCGCGAAGCCCAAAATCTCGCCCTTCTTCAGGGAATCGAGCATTGCCTGGTTCTCATAGGACGACATGATCAGGGCGTCCTTGCGTCCGGCCTGGGCCACCGCTCCGACCGCAGCTTCCGCCGCAGGCGCGCATCCCCAGATGACGTTCATGTCGGGATAGGCTTGCAGCGCGTTCTGGATCAAGCCGAGTTGTATCGCGACGCCTGAATCGCCGAATTTGTCGCCAAGCATGGCGACGTTGCTCTTGCCGTCGACCGCCTTTTTGAAGCCTTTGAGGAAGTCTTCGGCCCAGCCCGAGCCGGCAGGGCCGGGGAAGGTCGCGACCTTGGCGGTCTTGCCCTTGAGATAGTTCACCAGATAGACGCCGGTCTGCTCGCCCATGGTGTCGAAATCGACCGTCATCTTCGAGGTCACATTCGATTTGGAGACAGGATTGACGGTCGAGATGATCGCCTTGCCCGCCGCCACGCCTTCCTTGATCTTCTTGTCGAGTCCTGCTTCCGAAATCGGCCCGACGATGATCGCGTCGAAATTTCCGGCCATGCAATCGTCGAACTGCGCCAATTGCTTGGGCAGGTTCTCATAGCCGCCGGCCTCGTAGAGCGTCATGTTCACGCCCATCCGTCTGGCTTCTTCCACCACGCCATAGTCGGCCGCGACCCAGAATGTGTCCTTCATGTGCGGAAACAGCACACAGATATTCCAGGGCTTGGCGGCTTTCTCGAGTGGTGAATATTCCGACTCTTTCGCCGATCCGGAATCGAGATTGTAGATTTTCGCCGGCCACCATTTGTCGGCGGCATTGGCCGTTCCACCAGGGGCGAGGGTCGCCATGGCCGCGGCCGTTGCGACTATCGAGGCTGCGTATCTCATCGGTGTCTCCTTTGCTCTACATGTACTGACTTGGGTACTGAAATTGGGCGCCGCCCACCCAAACGCGACAAAGTATAGAAGGCCGTGCGGCGACGGCCTTTACGCTCGTGTGCCCCAAGGTCTTCGAGCTGCCGCGGCCGGATGACGGACCGCGCTGGCCTCGGAAGAATGCGCTTGCACCTTGAACTGAACTTGCGGCATGGTCTTTGCATTGAGTGAACGCTAGTTTGACTTCTCGTGCACTTCGCAGACGAGACACCGTAAGATGGGATGACGCACGAGGGCTCGTGGAGCCGGAAGCTTGATGAAGACGACCATCTCAACCAGCACGATGGACCCGCCTTACCGAAGCCGTCGTTGGCACGAGGCGATCGCCGCGACCTATTTTCCCCTCGACCTTCAATTCGCCGAGCCGAACCGTTTCACGGGCGATCTTTCCATCTGGCAGATCGGCGATTTCTCGCTGTCGCACAACATTTCGGCAGGCCTGATGTATCGTCGCTCGCCGCACCATCTGAGCGCCGAGCGGGAGGAGCAATTCCTGGTGACCGTGCCGACGCGCTCCGAAGTCGTCTTCGCGCAGGGAGGCAAGGAGATCCGCTGCCGGCCCGGCGGCTTCTTCCTCGAACGCAGTCACGAGCCCTATGAGTTCAGCCACACCGAACTCGCCGAAATGTGGGTCATCAAGATCGACGCCAAGGCCCTGGGCGGCCGCATCCGCGCGCCCGATCGCTTCTGCAGCGTACAGTTCGACGCCAGGAACGGCGCTGGCGGCCTGTTCACCGACATGCTGCGCCTGATTCCGGCTCGCTTCGACGCGATGTCGGCCGAAGCGCGGCTGATGGTCGGTCGTCATCTGATCGATCTTCTCGTGCTCTCGATCAAGTCGGATGAACGCACGCTCACTTCGGGGTCCTCGACCGTCCGGGAGGCGCATCTGAGCCGCATCGAAAGCTTTGCGCGCCGCAATCTCGGCCGGGTCGATCTCGATCCGGATCTGATCGCAAGCGCCTGCGGCATCTCCACGCGCTATCTGCACGAGCTCTTTCGCGACACCAACCAAACGATCGGCCAATGGATCCGGGACCAGCGGCTCGACGCCTGTCACGCCCAGTTGCGCGATCCCGCCAATCGTCTGACGGTCGCCGAGATCGCCTATCGTTTCGGCTTCAGTGACCACGCCCAGTTCTCGCGCGCCTTCAAGGGACATTTCGGCATGTCCCCGAAGGAATTGCGCGACCGCTCGCGCGGCGACTAGCTGAGTGACGCATGGAGCTTGCTCAACAACGCCTTACGCTCATGCCGAGCCGCCAGGGCCACCTTCATGTCCACCGGCGCAAAACGCACCGGCGTATGCGGTTGCAACTGGCCGATCAGATCCATATCCACGGAGATCACCGTGCCCAGCATGAAGTATCCGCCGCCCGAGACCGCGTCGCGGTGCAGGACGATCGGCTCGGTGCCGCCGGGAACCTGGATCGACCCGTAGGGATAGCATGCATCGACAATGTTCGACGGATCGGAGCCCGCGCCGAAAGGCGGCGTGCGGGGCTCGAATTGGAGCGGACGCCCGCCGCGGAAGCGATATCCGATACGGTCGGCTTCCGGCGCCACCTTCCACGTATCCGCGAAAAAATCCCGGCCGGATTGCTCTGCGACACGATGCCAGTAGAGCCCCGGCAATACGCGCAAGTCAACGGAGCCGCCAGGTGCCCGCCGCAGATCGGCGGCGACGGTGCGGCCTTCCTTGACAGGGACGGGAGTGCCGAGCTTCAGACGGTCGCCGGCTTCAAGCTTGCGGCCCTCATGGCCGCCGAGGGCGCCGAGCGGATACGTCGACCGGCTGCCAAGCACCACCGGCACATCTATGCCGCCGCCGATCGCGATATAGGCGCGCGCGCCCTTCTTCAGAAAGTCGAAGGAGAGCGTTTGGCCCGCCTTCACGCGAAAACTCGTCCATGTCGCGCGCGGCTCGCCGTCGACCTTCGGCGGAAGCTCGGCGCCTGTCACCGCAACCATGCGGTCGGCGGCGAAGGCGATCTGCGGCCCCATGAATACCGCTTCCAGGACCGCCGCTCCGGGATCGTTGCCGGCAAGCAGGTTCGCCGCCTGCAAGGCGAGGCGGTCCATGCCGCCGGAAAGCGGAATGCCGATATGATAATAACCGGGCCGGCCGAGATCCTGGACGGTCGTGGCGAGGCCGGGATCGATGATCTCAATGCCCATGGAGCGCCTTCTCCAGCTTGCGGTTGTAACCGTCGATGTCGCGTTCGAATTCGGTGAGTGAAAAGGTCACGTCGCGCATCAGCGGCGCGAGGCGACCGGCCTCCACGTCGGCCACAGCGTCGTGATAGGCATCGAGCGTGATCGGCTTCCATTTGACCATGTCGCCCGGCCTGAACAGGGCCATGAATTCGCGGAGATAGCCGATCTCCTGGCGTGGGTCGTAGATCGGCATCGGCGTGATTCCGAACATCTGGTAGCCGCCGGCGCCGCGCACCGAATAGATGCAACTGAAACAGCCGCCGTGACCGATGGTGAGCTTCGGCGTGTCGGTGCGCGGGCGCAGATATTTCGGCGCCTCGATCTGCCGCGAACGCTCGACCATCTGGTAGAGGAACGGCAATCCGGCCACGAACCCCACCATCGAAACAAACCAGGGCGAGCCCGAATGCGCGGCGATGAAGTCGTCGACCGAGGCGAAATTGTTGATGCGAGCGGCATATTCGATGTCGGTGGCGGCGGGGTCCTGATGCCGCTCGCGAAAGCGCATCAAGGTTTCGCGGGTCCAGGGATCGTTGTAGAGCACCGGTATTTCGATGATCCTCGTCTTCAACGACACGTCCGTTGTGTCAGCGGCCGATTCCAGTCGCTGCAATTCGCGGAGCATGTCGTCGGGGCCGATAAGGTCGGGATCGAACTTGATCTGGAAGGAGGCGTTGGCCGGACAGATTTCCGTCACGCCCTTGATCCGGCTCTCTCGCACGGCGTTGGTGATCGAGAGGCTCTTGAAGAACGCGTTGAGAGACATTTCCTCGTCGACCTCAACGAAGACATGTTCGTCGCCTCCAAAGGAATATCTCATGGCCATCGGCGCATAACTCCCGTTCAGGCAAGATGCGATGCGTTGGTCTCGATCCAACGCTCGAGGAACTTGGTGTCGAAGCGAAGGGCGCGGACGTCCGCGTCGAGCGCCAAGGCTTCGTGCAGGCCGATCGTGGTCTTCAGGCCGTCGATCTCGAATTCTCCGAGAGCGCGCCGCAGCCGCTCGATCGCGGCGGCGCGGCTTTCGTCCCAGACGATCAATTTTCCGATCAGGGAATCGTAGAACGGCGGCACTGCGTAGCCCGCATACAGCATGCTGTCGAAACGCACGCCGGGGCCGCTCGGTACGCGCAAGCCGCTGACGATGCCGGGGGAGGGCATGAATCCCATGGCGGGATCTTCGGCGTTGATGCGGCATTCGATGGAATGGCCGACGCAACGGATATCGGCCTGACGCAGGCCGAGCGGCTCGCCGCCGGCGATCTTGATCATCTCGCGCACGAGATCGACGCCGGTGACGAACTCGGTCACCGGATGCTCGACCTGGATGCGCGTGTTCATTTCGATGAAATAGAAATCGCGCGTTGTCTCGTCGTAGAGAAATTCGAGCGTACCGGCGCCGCGATAGGAAACCGCCCGTGCCAATTCCACCGCGCAGGCACAAAGGCGGGCGCGTATCTCGTCCGGAAGGTGGGCGGCCGGCGCTTCCTCCCAGACTTTCTGGCGGCGGCGCTGAAGCGAACATTCGCGTTCATAGAGGTGGACGACGTCGCGCCCGTCGCCGAGCACCTGCACCTCGATATGGCGCGCCCGCTCGACCAGTTTTTCGAGATAGAGCCCGCCATCGCCAAAGGCGGTTTTGGCTTCGACGCTCGCCTGCGGCACCAGCCGATCGAGCTCGGCGCGATCGTTGACGATGCGGATGCCGCGGCCGCCACCGCCGGCCGCCGCCTTGATCATCACGGGATAGCCGAGGCGTGATGCGGCCTCGCGTGCATCTTCCGGCGTGTCGATGCGGCCGTCGCTGCCGGGGACGGTCGGGACGCCGGCCCTGGCGGCGATCTCCCGGGCCGCCGCCTTGTCTCCCATCAGGCGGATGACGCTTCCGGGCGGTCCGACGAAGATCAGGCTCGCGGCCTCGACGGCGTCCGCAAAATCGGCGTTCTCGGCAAGGAAGCCGTAACCTGGGTGCACCGCGTCCGCTTCGCTCTCGCGCGCGGCCGCGAGGATCGCGGCGATGGAGAGATAGGATTTCGAGGCCTGGGGCGGACCGATGTTCACCGCGACGTCGGCAAGCTTCACGGCGAGCGAATTGGCGTCAGCGTCGCTGTACGCCTGGACGGTCCTGATCCCGAGTTCGCGCGCGGCCCGGATGATCCGGACCGCGATTTCGCCGCGATTGGCTATCAGGAGCGTCTTGATGGTCGCCATGGCGTCGACTCTAGTCCTCGACGTCAGCGATCGGCTGACCCGCCATGATCGGTTCTTCGTTGTCGATCAGGAACTTGACGATCTTGCCGGCGAACTGCGCCTTTATCTCGTGAAAAGACTTCATCACTTCGACAAGGCCGATCGCATCGCCAGCGGCGATCCGGTCGCCCTCGGCCTTGAACGGCGGAGAATCCGGCGCGGGCCTGCGGTAGAAAGTGCCGGGGAGCGGCGAAATGATCTGTTTGGTGGCCATGTCCAGTCCCGGTCCTCCTGTTCAGGGCGTCGGCGATCGCCGGCCGCCTGGCGTCACTTTCGCAAATGATCCCGCAAAGCCTCGCGCACCGCGGTTGCGATTGCGACGGCGTTCGGCGTGTCCGAATGGACACAAATGCTATCGGCCCTCACAGCAATTTCCTTGCCACCGATGCTGCGAACCTTGCCTTCGCGGATCGCACGCAGGCAGCGGGCGGCAGCTTCCGCGGGGTCTTTTTCGTCGTGCTTGCGCGTCACGATCAGCGCGCCGTCATCGGAATAATCCAGATCGGCGTAGAATTCCGAGATGAACTCGTGGCCGCGCTCGGGGTAGATCCGCTCGTGCAGCGTGCCGATCATGCCGAGCAGCGCCACTTTGAAGACGTCGGCTGTATCGCAGATCGCATGGGCGGTCTCTGGCTGTCTGGCGGCCATCGCGTAGAGCGAGCCATGCGGCTTGATATGGTTGAGTTTCACGCCCTCGGCCTCGAGGAAGCCCTTGAGCGCGCCGACCTGGTAGATGATGCAATTTGCGAGCTCCTCGCGGGAGATCGCCATCTCGCGACGGCCAAAACCCTGGAGGTCGGGCAAGGATGGATGCGCGCCGACCGCGACGCCGAGGCGTTTGGCGAGGCGGACCGTCTCGTGCATATGGTTGAAGTCCGAGGCATGGAAGCCGCAAGCCACGTTGGCGATCGTAATGAGCGGCATCAATCCCTCATCATCGCCCATGCGATAGAGCCCGTAGGCCTCGCCCATATCGCAATTGATCGAGGTCAATGCTTCTCTCCGCCCATTCGCAATTGCGAAGGGAAGTATGGACGCGGATCGTAAGTATAGTAAAATAAGAAAATACGCTGCCTGATATCTGGAAAACAGATATGACTTTTTCGCTGACGAAGATCCGCTATTTCATCGCGACCGCTGAAGCCGGCCAGGTCTCGCATGCCGGTATCCATCTCGGCGTTTCGCAATCGGCGATTACGGCAGCAGTGCAGCAGCTTGAAGACGAACTTGGGGTGAGCCTGTTCTCGCGTCATCCCCAGGGCGTCTCGCTGACCGCGGAAGGCGCGCGGTTCCTGCAGCTTGCCCGCAACATCATGGCGGCGGTCAACGAGGCGATGCGAACCCCTCTGGCCGACGACATGAAATTGTCCGGCAAGGTGCGGGTCGGCGTGACCTATACGGTCGCGGGCTATTTCCTTCCTCCCCACCATGCACGGTTTGCGCGCACCTATCCACGCATCATGCTGGAATTGATCGAACTGCCGCGCGAGGCGATCGAGAAGGGGCTGGTGGACGGCTCGCTCGATATCGCGGTGATGCTGGTTTCGAATCTCCGCAACAGGCGGAGCCTTGCCCATGACACGCTGATCCGCTCCCATCGCCGGCTCTGGCTGCCGGTCGAGCATCCTTTCAAGAAGCTCGAGACGATCACGCTCGCCGACATCGCCAGGGAGCCGTATGTCATGCTCACCGTCGACGAGGCGAAGAAGACCGCCGGCAATTATTGGCGGCCGAGCGGTTTGCGGCCAAAGGCCATTTTCACCACCTCGTCGGTCGAGGCGGTGCGGAGCATGGTGGCGGCCGGCATGGGTGTGACGGTGCTGTCCGACATGGTGTACAGACCATGGTCGCTCGAAGGCCAGCGGATCGATACGCGCAATGTCGCCGCCGATATCCCGACAATGGACGTGGGTCTCGCCTGGGCCGTCGACCGGCCGTTTTCCGCGGCGACCAAGCTCTTCCAAGATTTCTTCAATTTGAGTTTTCATGGTGCGGGAAGCGCGCCGGCTCATTTTCGTTGAGCCCTGTCTGGAAAGGCGATCCCGCCTGGCCATGGCGTTCGATACGCTGGCCAACAAACTTATGTGCGCTCGCCGACAAGCGAACCAAACGCCCAATATCCTAATGCGATGGTAGAGAGACCGCGGCCGTTGGAACCGCCGGGGAGGAACCGGCGCGCCGATGAATGGGAGGACAACCTTGCAGAATCTGCGTGTGGCCGTGGATGTCGGCGGAACCTTCACCGACATCTGCATCATGGACGAGACCACAGGCCTCATCCGCATCGAGAAGACGGCATCGTCACCTGATCCGATCGACGGCATCATGGCCGGAATCGGCAAGGCGGCGATCGATCTGAGCCAGGTGGCGCTGTTCTCCCATGGCACGACGGTCGCGACCAATGCGCTGATCACCCGGCGTTTGCCGCGCACTGCGATGGTGTGCACCAGGGGTTTTCGCGACGTGATCGAGATCCGCCGCGCCAACAAGGAAGAATTGTGGGACGCCTACAAGGACGTGGTGAAGCCCTATGTGCCGCGCCGGGACCGGTTGACTGTCCTGGAACGCGTCGATGCGCAGGGCGCCGTCGTCACGCCGCTCGACGAGGCCGGCGCCCGCGAGGTTGCCCGCATCCTGAAGCGGCGCAACATGGCAGCGGTCGCGGTTTGCTTCATGAACGCCTATGTCAATGGCGCGAACGAGCGGCGCATGAAGCAAATCCTGGAAGAGGAGATGCCCGGCGTGCCGGTTTCGACCTCCTCCGGCGTACTGCCCGAAATATTCGAGCACGAACGTTTCTCGACCACGGTCGTCAACGCTGCCCTGAGCCCGGTGCTGGTCAGCTACACCGCGCGCCTCGGCGAGCGGCTGAAGCAGGAAGGCTACGAGCGCGACCTTCTGTTGTTGCATACCGGCGGCGGCGTGATGACGCCGGCGAGCGTCAAGGACTTCGCCGCGCGCCTCGCCGGCTCCGGCATTGCGGCGGGCGCGATCGCCAGCCGCTATGTCGCGATGCTGTGCGGCTTTCAGAACTCGATCGGCCTCGACATGGGCGGCACTTCGACCGACGTGTCCCTGACCTA
>Ga0134128_10001877_pt1 | contig 26535 bp, 22 predicted proteins | sample KB31754_FD_96462 | JGI IMG/M metagenome (GOLD analysis project Ga0134128, IMG submission 96462) | Terrestrial soil microbial communities with excess Nitrogen fertilizer from Kellogg Biological Station, Michigan, USA - KB3-175-4 | ecosystem: Environmental > Terrestrial > Soil > Unclassified ...
ACCTATTGGTGCACAGTGTTAGGGCCGGACGGCTTCGACGGGAGTCAATCCGGTGGGCTGCTGGGTGACTCGGAAAACACCTGCCGAACATGGCTTTCCGTTGATTTGTCCACGGCAGCCTAGGGGCGAGTGCCCTGACCGGTGTGACCTGATAGAAGCCTGCTGAGCCGTCAACTCGCAATAGGTCTGTCCACCGGGCAGAGCCCTCGCCATCGTCCCGTCACCCGATTGAACGAAGGGACGTTTCGATGGTGACAGTAGGGATCGACCCGCACAAGCGTGTCCATGTCGCGGTGGCACTCGATGCTCGCGGTAATCGCATTGGCAAGCCGCTAACGGTGAAAAATGACGGGCTGCTGATTATCGCGCTACTCACATGGATCCGCTCCATCACGGGCAGTACATCGGTGACCTGGGCCGTCGAAGACGGTCGCGGCTTCGCCCGCCGGTTGGCCGATGGACTGCTGCTTGCCGGTCAAGAGGTGGTATGGGTTCCCAGCCGGCTGACCGCCGCGCATCGCAAATTGCACGCCGCTACGGGCTCCAAATCGGATGCCATTGATGCCATCGCGGCAGCACATGCCGCGATCGCGACACCGGATCTGACCCGCCACCACATTGATGAGCGGGTCCGTGAACTGCGTGTTTTAACTGACTACCGTTCGGACCTTGTCAAACGCCGGACCACGATGATGAACCAGCTCAAGGCGCAATCGCATCTATGGCTTGACCACACGCCAGGCGATCTGGCGCGGACCAAGGCTCTGGTGATGCTGACCGCGCGACTGGACGACGCACAGGTGAGCGCCCACGTCCGTCATGTGTTCGCCGAGATGATCAGCGAGCTCGCTGAAGTCAACCAACGTATCCACGATCTCGACGCCATGATCAAAGAGCACGTCAGCCCCCTGGCGCCCAACCTGCTGGCAATCACCGGGATCAGCCACAATTCCGCGGCGGTATTGCTCGCCGAAATCGGTGACATCACACGATTTTCAAGCTCGGCCAAACTGGCCCGCTACACCGGCTGCGCTCCCATCCCGGTCTACTCGTCCGACGAAGAAAGTCACCGCCTTCACCGGGGAGGGAACCGCCGCCTCAACAGCGTTCTCTACACAGCCGCCATCGTGCAGAAACGCTTCAGTCCGGCCGCCCAACAACTCATCGCACGCCAGGAGCCCGCGAAAGGCGCCCGTGGCGCCAGACGCATCCTCAAACGCCACCTGGTTGATGTGATCTACCGAGCTATGCACACCGATCAAGCTTCCTGGCAGCACCAGATCACCAGATACCAACCGCTCGCGTTGACATAGAAGCATCAACGGGCTACTGCGCCAATACTTCCCCAAGGGCACTGACCTGTCCTTTCACGGTCCCGGGATCCTGGACAACGTCGCCGCCGAACTCAACGCCCGACCCCGAAAACGCCACAACTGGCGCACCCCCGCCGAAGAACTCGACCGACTACTGTCAGACCCGTCCGCATTTGTTGCAGCGACCGCCTGAATTCAAGGGCGGCTGAAATCTCGCAACGAATGCACGCTCGTCGGGAGGACGCGTAAACGCGTCAGTCAGCCCGTCACCCAGATCGCCCGCGCGGCCGGGCTGCCCAGATCGACGGTCGTCTCGGCGCCGTCGCCGGATTCGATCGCCACCGAGATCATGCCGGCGAACTCGCGGCGGGTCAGGACCCGCAGCCGGGAGTCGAGATTGATGCCGACGTCGGTGAAGTAGCGCAGCATCTCGGGGTCCGCGTCGGAAATGCGGGCCACCGTCCCGGCGTCCCCGTCGCCGCAGGCCCACAGCTGGCGCGCCGGCGGGGTGGGCACCTGCCCGTCGGAGGCCGGGATCGGGTCACCGTGCGGGTCGCGCTGCGGGAACCCCAGCTTGGCGTCGATGCGCGCCACCAGCCGATCCGACACCGCGTGCTCGAGCACCTCGGCCTCGTCGTGCACCTCGTCCCAGGCGTAGCCGAGCTCGTTGACCAGGAAGGTCTCCAGCAGCCGGTGCCGGCGCACCATCTCGAGCGCCGCCCGCCGCCCCGCCTCGGTCAAGGTCACCGCGCCGTACTTCTCGTGGTCGACGAGGCCCTGCTCGGCGAGCTTGCGGATCGACTCCGAGGCCGTGCTGGCCGACACCCCGATCTTCTCGGCCAGCATCTTGGTGCTGACCTTGTGCGGCGCGTCTTTAGGGGACCACTCCTGGGCATTCCAGATCGCCTTGAGGTAGTCCTGGCCGACCGCGGTGAGACCGCCACGCTCTTCGTCAGCCCTCACAACGACAAAGTTTAGGCAACCCGATCCGGATTCGGCGTGTTCCCCGCCACCCCGGCGGGTGTTGCGCCCTCTCGATCTCCCCGCCGGGGACTCGGCGCCGTAGGCTTGCGGTCGTGCAGCGGTGGCGCGGCCAAGACGAGATTCCCACGGACTGGGGCAGGTGTGTGCTCACCATCGGTGTGTTCGATGGTGTGCATCGCGGCCACGCGGAGCTGATCGCGCATGCGGTGAAGTCGGGGCGTGCGCGCAGCGTGCCGACGGTGTTGATGACGTTCGACCCGCACCCGATGGAAGTCGTCTATCCCGGCAGCCATCCGGCGCAGCTGACGACGCTGACCCGGCGCGCCGAGCTGGTCGAGGAGCTGGGCATCGACGTCTTCCTGGTGATGCCGTTCACCACCGATTTCATGAAGCTCACCCCCGACCGCTACGTTCACGAGCTGCTGGTGGAGAACCTGCATGTGGTCGAGGTCGTCGTGGGGGAGAACTTCACCTTCGGCAAGAAGGCGACCGGCAACGTCGAGACCCTGCGGCGCGCCGGCGATCGATTCGGGTTCGCCGTCGAGTCGATGTCGCTGCTCTCCGAGCACCACAGCAACGAGACCGTGACGTTCTCGTCCACCTACATCCGGTCCTGCGTCGACGCCGGTGACGTGGTGGCGGCCACGGAAGCGCTGGGCCGCCCGCACCGGGTCGAGGGCGTGGTGGTGCGTGGTCACGGGCGCGGCGCCGAACTGGGCTTCCCGACCGCGAACGTGGCACCGCCGATGTATTCGGCCATCCCGGCCGACGGCGTGTACGCGGCCTGGTTCACCGTGCTCGGCCACGGGCCGGCGACCGGCAGCGTAGTCCCGGGCGAGCGCTATCGGGCGGCGGTCTCGGTGGGCACCAACCCGACCTTCTCCGGACGCACCCGCACGGTCGAGGCGTTCGTCCTGGACACCGACGCCGACCTGTACGGGCAGCACGTGGCGCTGGATTTCGTCGCCCGCATCCGCGGCCAGCACAAGTTCGACTCCGTCGAAGAACTCGTCGTCGCGATGGGCAAGGACACCGACCGGGCCCGGGCTTTGCTGTCCCCGGGTTGATGCGCTGCGTTTGTGCCCGGCGGTTGCCCCGCTGCTAAACTGCCGGACGACATCGGCGCGTGCTGCGGTTCGCGGTGGCCGCGCCAGGAACATTTGCCTTTCGCGGACCGATTGATGGAGATAGTTTGTGGCGCTGACAGCCGAGCAGAAAAAAGAAATCCTGGGCACCTACGGCCTGCATGACACGGACACCGGTTCCCCCGAAGCCCAGGTCGCGCTGCTGACCAAGCGGATCGCCGACCTCACCGAGCACCTGAAGGTGCACAAGCACGACCACCACTCGCGGCGGGGACTGCTGCTGCTGGTCGGGCGCCGGCGCCGGCTGCTCAAATACATCGCCCAGATCGACGTGGCGCGCTACCGCTCGCTGGTCGAGCGCCTCGGGCTGCGCCGCTGACGCAGGCGGCACCGGGGCGATAGCGCCCCACCGATCCCGAGCGATTCTGGCTCGCCGAGGTCGCCCGTGTAGAGTGAGGACGTTCTGGGCCGGTTCGGCCCGAGCAAACGGTGCGGTCACGCAGATCCGCGTGTGCCGTTCCAGCGTGTCACTACGCACCTTCGAGGGAGCAGCCCAGTCTGCATCGGGCGGTCTTCGGTAGTGGCTGCCGGGCTCTCCGGATCTGGGGCTTCTCGGCCGCTTCGATCGATGGCCGTAGCCGCATTCAGACTGGCTCTTCGGGATAGCTCCCAGGGTGACTCGCAGGCCCGAACGGGTTCTGCGGACCCTCTCCAGGTTGCGCGTGACGACGCGAAACAGCCGAATAAGAGAGGCCGTACGGACGTCTATGTCTGTCGCTGAAATTGAAGAGGGCGTGTTCGAGGCGACCGCCACCATCGACAACGGGAGCTTCGGCACCCGCACCATCCGGTTCGAGACCGGCCGGTTGGCCCAGCAGGCCGCCGGCGCCGTGGTCGCGTACCTGGATGACGAAAACATGCTGTTGTCGGCGACCACCGCCAGCAAGAGTCCCAAGGAGCACTTCGACTTCTTCCCGCTGACCGTCGATGTCGAGGAGCGGATGTATGCTGCCGGTCGCATCCCCGGTTCGTTCTTCCGTCGGGAGGGACGTCCATCCACCGACGCGGTCCTGACCTGCCGGCTCATCGACCGCCCGCTGCGGCCGTCGTTCGTCAATGGCCTGCGCAACGAGATCCAGGTCGTCGTGACGATCATGAGCCTGGACCCCAACGACCTGTACGACGTGCTGGCGATCAACGCCGCGTCGGCGTCCACCCAGCTGAGCGGTCTGCCGTTCTCCGGTCCGATCGGAGGTGTGCGGGTCGCACTGATCGACGGCACCTGGGTCGCGTTCCCGACCGTGGAGCAGCTCGAGCGCGCGGTGTTCGACATGGTCGTGGCCGGCCGCAAAGTCGGCGACGGTGACCAAAAAGACGTCGCCATCATGATGGTCGAGGCCGAGGCCACCGACAAGGTCATCGAGCTCATCGAGGGCGGAGCCCAGGCGCCGACGGAAACCGTTGTGGCCGAAGGCCTGGAGGCCGCCAAGCCGTTCATCGCGGCGCTGTGCACCGCGCAGGAGGCGCTGGCCGGGGCCGCCGCCAAGCCTGTCGGCGAGTACCCGACGTTCCCGGATTACCAGGAAGACGTCTACTACTCGGTGGCCTCGGTGGCCACCGACGAGCTGGCCAAGGCGCTGACCATCGGCGGCAAGGCCGAGCGCGACGCGCGCACCGACGAGCTCAAGGCCGAGGTGCTCACGCGCCTTGCCGACACTTACGAGGGCCGCGAGAAAGAGGTCAGCGCCGCGTTCCGCTCGCTGACCAAGAAGCTGGTGCGCCAGCGCATCCTCACCGATCACTTCCGCATCGACGGCCGTGGCATCACCGACATCCGCGCGCTCTCGGCCGAGGTCGCCGTGGTGCCGCGGGCGCACGGCAGCGCGCTGTTCCAGCGCGGCGAGACCCAGATCCTGGGTGTGACCACGCTCGACATGGTCAAGATGGCGCAGCAGATCGACTCGCTGGGACCGGAAACCTCGAAGCGCTACATGCACCACTACAACTTCCCGCCGTACTCCACCGGCGAGACCGGTCGGGTGGGTTCGCCCAAGCGGCGTGAGATCGGGCACGGCGCGCTCGCCGAGCGGGCCCTGATCCCAGTGTTGCCCGGCGTCGAGGAGTTCCCGTACGCCATCCGGCAGGTCTCCGAGGCCCTGAGCTCCAACGGCTCGACGTCGATGGGCTCGGTCTGTGCGTCCACCCTGTCGCTGCTGAATGCCGGTGTGCCGCTGAAGGCTCCGGTGGCCGGCATCGCGATGGGCCTGGTCTCCGACGACATAGAAGTTGACGGCAAGACCGAGCGCCGCTTCGTCACCCTGACCGACATCCTGGGCGCCGAGGACGCGTTCGGCGACATGGACTTCAAGTGCGCCGGCACCAAGGACTTCGTCACCGCGCTGCAACTGGACACCAAGCTCGACGGCATTCCGTCGCAGGTGCTCGCGGGTGCGTTGTCCCAGGCCAAAGACGCGCGCCTGACGATTCTCGAGGTCATGGCCGAGGCCATCGACGCACCCGACGAGATGAGCCCCTATGCACCGCGGGTGACCACCATCAAGGTTCCGGTGGACAAGATCGGTGAGGTCATCGGCCCCAAGGGCAAGGTCATCAACGGCATCACCGAGGAGACCGGCGCGCAGATCTCCATCGAGGACGACGGCACCGTGTTCGTCGGCGCCACCGACGGACCCTCGGCGCAGGCCGCGATCGACCGGATCAACGCCATCGCGAACCCGCAGCTGCCCACGGTCGGCGAACGGTTCCTCGGAACTGTGGTCAAGACAACGGATTTCGGTGCGTTCGTGTCGCTGCTGCCCGGTCGCGACGGCCTGGTGCACATCTCCAAGCTCGGTAGGGGCAAGCGCATCGCGAAGGTCGAGGACGTGGTGAACGTCGGCGACAAGCTGCGCGTCGAAATCGCCGACATCGACAAGCGCGGCAAGATCTCGCTGGTGCTGGTGGAGGAAGACAACTCGGCCGCCGCCGACGCCCCGGCAGCCGCCCCTGCTGATGCCGCGAGCTGATTCCCGAAAGCGCGCAGCTGACCCCGCGCTGAGGCGGGGCAACAACACCGCCGCGGCGGACCCCGAACCGCAAGCCGCACTGCGCCGCACCACGCTGCCTGGCGGCTTGCGGGTGGTCACCGAGTACTTACCCGCGGTGCGTTCCGCCTCGGTCGGAGTCTGGGTCGGTGTCGGCTCGCGCGACGAGGGTGCCACCGTCGCGGGTGCCGCGCACTTCCTCGAGCACCTGCTGTTCAAGTCGACCCCCAGTCGCACCGCGGTGGACATCGCCCAGGCGATGGATGCCGTCGGGGGAGAGCTGAACGCGTTCACCGCCAAGGAGCACACCTGCTACTACGCGCATGTGCTCGACACCGACCTGGAGTTGGCCGTCAACCTGGTGGCCGACGTGGTGCTCAACGGCCGCTGCGCCGCCGAGGATGTCGAACTCGAACGCGACGTGGTCCTCGAGGAGATCGCGATGCGCGACGACGACCCCGAGGACGCGCTCGGGGACATGTTCCTGGGCGCGCTGTTCGGTGACCATCCGGTGGGCCGGCCCGTCATCGGCACCGCGCGGTCGGTGACCTCGATGACGCGAAGCCAGCTGCGCTCGTTTCACGTCCGGCGCTACACGCCCGAACGCATGGTGGTGGCCGTGGCCGGCAACGTCGACCACGACGAGGTGGTCGCGTTGGTGCGCGAGCACTTCGGCCCGCATCTGGTCCGCGGCCGCGAACCCATCGCGCCGCGCAAGGGTGCCGGGCGGGTCACCGGCCGCCCCGGCCTGATGCTGGGCAACCGGGACGCCGAGCAGACGCACGTGTCGTTGGGTGTGCGGACGCCCGGGCGCGATTGGCAGCACCGCTGGGCGCTGTCGGTGCTGAACACCGCGCTGGGCGGCGGACTGAGCTCTCGGCTGTTCCAGCAGGTCCGGGAGCTGCGTGGGCTGGCATATTCCGTCTACTCGACGGTGGACATCTTCGCCGACAGTGGCGCGCTGTCCGTGTACGCCGCCTGCCAGCCCGAACGCTTCGACGAGGTCATGGCAGTGACCAGTGAGGTCCTCGACTCCGTGACCACCGACGGCATCACCGAGTCGGAGTGCCGCATCGCCAAGGGCTCGCTGCGCGGCGGTCTGGTGCTGGGCCTGGAAGATTCCGGCTCGCGGATGAGTCGCCTGGGCCGCAGCGAGCTCAACTACGGCAAACACCGCACCATCGAGCACACCCTGCGGCAAATCGACCAGGTGACCGTCGAGCAGGTCAACGCCGTCGCTCGCCGGCTGCTCGGGCAGCGCTTCGGCGCCGCCGTTCTTGGTCCCTACGCGACCAAACGGTCACTGCCCCAACAACTTCGGGCGATGGTAACGTAGCTCAAATGTCCGCCTCCTCACTCGCGCCGTGCCGGCGCTCGCCGTCGACGGACTAACCGAATGGTACTGGGCTTTTGGGACATCGTGGTGCCCATCGTGGGCGCCCCCATGGCCGGCGGGCCCGGGACGCCCGCGTTGGCCGCGGCGGTGTCCAACGCCGGTGGGCTCGGTTTCGTCCCCGGCGGGTACCTCAGCGCCGAGGAACTCGCCGACGACATCGCCGCGGCACGCAAGGCCACCACCGGTCCGCTGGGGGTGAATTTGTTTGTGCCCCAGCCCAGCGTCGCCGACTGGGTGGCGCTGGACTACTACGCGGCGGAACTCGAAGAAATCGCCGACCACTACCAAGTGGAGGTCGGTCATCCGCAGTACGGCGACGACGATGGGTGGGAGCAGAAGCTCGAGGTGGTGGCCGACGTCCGGCCCGAGCTGGTGTCTTTCACCTTCGGCGTCCCGCCGCCCGACGTGATTCGGCGCCTCGGCGCGCTGGGCCTGCTCGTCCTGGTCACGGTGACGTCGGCGTATGAGGCCGGAGTGGCCGTCGCGGCCGGCGCGGACAGCCTGGTGCTCCAGGGCCCCGCCGCCGGGGGCCACCGCGGCACGTTCGCGCCCGACATGGAACCCGCCAACGAGTCGTTGCACCAGCTCATCGATCGTGTCCGCAACGCGCATGACGTCCCGATCATCGCCGCGGGCGGGCTGGGCACCGCCGACGAGGTCGGGGCCGCGCTGCGCAGGGGAGCGGTGGCCGCCCAGGTCGGCACCGCGCTACTGCTCGCCGACGAGGCCGGCACCAACCCGGCGCACCGCACCGCCCTGAAAAACCCGCTTTTCGCCACCACCGTTGTGACGCGGGCATTCTCGGGCCGATACGCGCGCGGCCTGGAAAACGACTTCACCCGCATGCTCGACCACGTGGCGCCGCTGGGCTACCCCGAGGTCAACCAGATGACATCGCCCATCCGGGAAGCGGCCGCCGCCATCGAGGATCCCAACGGCATACCGCTGTGGGCCGGGGCGGCATTCAAGCACGCGAGCGCGGGCCCCGCGGCCGACATCATCGCCAGCCTCGTAGCCACCGGTTAGCCCGCGCCGGCGGTCAGCGCAGCACGCCGGCCGGGTCGGTGAACGGCAGGCCGAGGTCGGTGGCCACCTGCTCGGACAGCAGCGCGCCGTTATGCGTCGAAAGGCCTTTGGCCAGAGCAGGATCCGATCGGCACGCCGACCGCCAGCCACGCTCGGCGAGCGCGAGCACATACGGCATCGTCGCGTTCGTCAGCGCCACCGTCGACGTCTTGGGCACCGCGCTGGGCATGTTCGCCACGCAGTAGAACACCGTGTCGTGCACGGCGAAGGTCGGGTCGTCGTGCGTGGTCGGTCGCGAGTCCTCGAAGCAGCCGCCCTGATCGATGGAGATATCTACCAGCACGGCGCCCGGTTTCATCTGCGCGACAAGAGAATTCGAGATCAGGCTGGGAGCCTTCGCGCCGGGACGCAGCACGGCGCCGATGACCAGGTCGGCGCGCTTGACGGTGCCCTCCAGGTCATAGGCCGACGAGTAACGGGTGCGGACCTGGCCGCCGAACTCCGCATCGAGCAACCGAAGCTTGTTGAGGTTGATATCGAGAACCGAGACCATCGCCCCCATGCCGCTGGCGACGCGGGCCGCGTTGTAGCCGGCCGTGCCCGCCCCGATCACCACGACGTCGGCCGGCTTGACGCCGGGCACGCCGCCCATCAGCACGCCGCGCCCGCCGTGGGTGCGCATCAGGTGATACGCCCCCACCTGAGCGGACAGCCGCCCGGCCACCTCGCTCATCGGCGCCAGCAACGGCAGTGTGCCGTCAGCGGTTTGGACCGTCTCGTAGGCGATGGACGTCGTTCCGGACGCCAACAGCGCGTCGGTGCACACGCGCGACGCGGCCAGATGCAGGTAGGTGAACAGAATCTGGTTGCGCCGCAGCAGGTCATACTCGGCCGACACCGGTTCTTTGACCTTGAGCAGCAGGTCGGTGTCGGCCCAAACCTGTTCGGCCGTATCGGCGAGCCACGCGCCCGCCGCCTTGAACTCGGAGTCGGTGATGGAGGATCCCTCGCCGGCGCCGGACTGGACGAGCACGTCATGACCGCGGCGGATCAACTCGGCGACACCGGCGGGGGTGATGGCCACGCGAAACTCGTTCGTCTTGGTCTCGGTCGGTACGCCGACTCGCATGCTCGCCCCTTGTTCGCCCATTCATTCAATTGTGAAGCCCCTTCAATTGTGAAGCCCCTTCAAGTGTGAAGAAAGCTCGGATGGGCCGCAATCGATATGAATTGCATCGCCCGCTGGCTATGATCGGCGGATGACCGACCCCTGCGTTTCGGCCACCGTGCGCATCGATGCCCGCCCCGACGCGGTGTACCGGCTCATCACCCACCTGCCCACCCTGGCTTCGCTGGCCGAGGAGGCGGTGGCGATGGAGTGGCGCAAAGGTGACGCGGTGAGCCCGGGCGCGGTGTTCACCGGCCACAACGAAAGCGGCAGCCGGCGCTGGAGCACCAAATGCACCATCACCGACGCGGAACCGGGCCGACGGTTTGCTTTCGACGTGACCCACACCATCCTTCCGATCGCCCGCTGGCAATACGACATCGTCGCGGCGGACGGCGGATGTGAGGTCACCGAAAGCACCTGGGACCGCAGGCCAGGATGGTTCCGCAAGGTCGCCGGCAAGGCCACCGGCGTCACCGATCGGGTGGCCGCCAACACCGAGCACATCCAGCTCACGCTGCAGCGCCTCAAACAGCGCGCCGAAACCGAGTAGCCGAAGGATCGCCGGAGTTCCGATGACGCGACGCGATCCCGCCGTAGCCGTCGTGGGAGCCGGCATGTCGGGGCTGTGCGTCGCGATTGCCTTGCTGCGCAGCGGCATTACCGATGTGACCGTCTATGAGAAGGCCGACGAGGTGGGCGGCACCTGGCGGGAGAACACCTACCCGGGTCTGGTCTGCGATATCCCCTCGCGCATCTACCAGTACAGCTTTGCCAGGAACCCCAACTGGTCGCACCTGTTCTCACCCGGCGGCGAAATCCAGGCCTATTTCCGAGACGTCGCCGACCGGTACGCACTGCGCGACCGGATCCGCTTCGGCACTCAGATCTGCCACGCGCGTTTCGACGACGGCCGCTGGGTGCTGCGCACCGACGCCGGAGAGGAATCCACCGTCGACTTCTTGATCTCGGCCACCGGCGTGCTGCATCACCCGCGACTGCCATCGATCCCGGGCTTGGATGACTTTGGCGGCAACGTTTTTCACTCGGCACGCTGGGATCACGGCGTCGACGTGCGGGGGCGGCGCGTCGCGATCGTCGGCAACGGGTCGACGGGCGTACAGCTGGTGTGCGGTCTGGCCGGGGTGGCCGGCCACGTCGCGCTGTTCCAGCGCACCGCGCAATGGGTGCTGCGCCTGGCCAATCCGCGCTACAGCGGCTTCACCGGGATCACCCGGCGGAAGATGCCGTGGCTGGATGGGTTGGCGTACCGGATATACAGCCTCGGCTACGACTACTTCGCGGTCGGGCTGACCAAGCCGGGCCTGCGCCGCAAGATCATGGCGGCGCTGTGCCGCGCCAGCCTCTGGGAGATCCGTGATCCCGAGTTGCGGCGGTCCCTGACTCCCGACTACACGCCGGCCTGCAAGCGCCTGGTGATGTCGAACGGTTTCTACCGGGCCGTGCAGCGCGATGACGTCGAGCTCGTGGCGGCGAGCATCGACCATGTGGAACGGCGCGGCATCGTCACCGGTGACGGCGTCCTGCACGAGATGGACATCATCGTGCTCGCCACCGGATTCGACACGCACGCGTTCTTCCGGCCGATGGAGCTGATCGGCCGCGACGGCATCTGCGCCAATGACGTCTGGAGCGACGGGCCTCGGGCCTACCAAACCGTCGCGCTGTACGGCTTTCCCAACTTCTTCATGATGCTGGGGCCGCACAGCCCGGTGGGAAACCTTGCGCTGACGACGGTGGCCGAATCCCAGGCCGACCACATCGTGGGCTGGATCGAGCGCTGGCGCCGGGGTGAATTCGACACGGTCGAGCCGACGGCCGCGGCGACCGAGCGTTTCAATGCGAAGCTGCGTGCCGCGATGCCGGACACCGTGTGGACCACCGGCTGCAACAGCTGGTACCTCAACAAGGACGGTGTGCCCGAGGTGTGGCCGCTCACGCCGGCCGAACACCGCCGGATGCTGGCGAACCCCGACCCCGGCCAGTACGACCTGCGCCGCCACGTCGCGGCCGGCTGAGGACGATCCGTGAAAGAACCCAGTACCGGCGGTTTCGCATATCTGGGTCGCATACCTATACTTGGGACGCGCGACGTCCACCGCAAGACTGCGATCAAGGCTAAACGCCGAGGTGGGGGCCAGGGAGGGGGCATAGTGCTGACCGTCGACAACCAGGCAGCGGGTCCACATGACGCGTCGCTCGACCACGAGCGACTGGTCCTCGAGGCGCGCGACGTGGACTTCGATTGGGCGACGCTGCCGTTCCATTACGTGCCCGGTGAGCCGTTCGCCACCCACGTCCTCAACGTGCTGCACCTGCTGCTGCCCGCGGGCGAAGAGTTCTTCGTCGAGGTGTTCAAGCAGACCTTGCCGCTGATCAAAGACGACCAGCTGCGACTGGACGTCCAGGGGTTCATCGGTCAGGAGGCGGTGCATTCCCAGGCGCACGCCAACGTGCTCGCCCACTTCGCCGCGCGGGGCATCGACCTGACCCCCTACACCGGCCAGATCAAGTGGCTGTTCGACAAACTGCTCGGGCCCCGCCCCCAGTGGAGCCGGCGCCGCCGGCAGAGCTGGCTGCTCGAGCAGGTGTCGCTGGTCTCCGCCATCGAGCACTACACCGCCATCTTGGGCGAGTGGATTCTCGACTCGCCCGCCCACGACGCGATCGGTACCGATCCGGTGATGCTGGACATGCTGCGCTGGCACGGCGCCGAGGAAGTCGAGCACAAGGCGGTGGCCTTCGACACCATGAAGCATCTGCGGGCCGGCTACTGGCGGCAGGTGCGCGCCCAGCTGGTGGTGTCGCCCGCCATGCTGCTGTTGTGGATTCGCGGGGTGCGGTTCATGTACTCGCTGGATCCCTGCCTGCCACCGCACACCAAGCCGCGCTGGCGCGACTACTGGCGTGCGGCACGCCGTGGACTGGTGCCCGGGCCGCTGCGATTCGTGCGAGCGATCGGGAACTACTACCGGCCGGGCTTTCACCCCTCGCAGCTCGGCGGTCTGGGCCTTGCCGTCGACTACCTGGCCGTCTCACCGGCCGCGCGAGCCTCGCACTGACTCATGACCACCACGTCGAGCATCACCGCCAGCGACGGCGTCACGCTGGCGGTCCACCGCTACACCGACATCGACCCGGCGCGCCCAACCATCCTGGCGATTCACGGCTTTCCGGACAACCACCATGTGTGGGACGGCGTGGCGCAGGCGCTGGCCGGGCGACCCTACAACTTCGTCGCCTACGACGTGCGTGGCGCGGGTGAATCGTCTTCTCCCGCGGCGCGTTCCGGATACTTGTTTGCGCAACTGATCGCCGATATCGGAGCGGTGATCGACAGCCTGGGCGTCGAGCGGGTGCACGTGCTGGGCCACGACTGGGGCTCGATTCAGGCGTGGGCGGCGGTCACCGACGACTCGGTGATGGCCAAAGTGGCGTCGTTCACGTCGATCTCGGGTCCGCACCTGCAGTACGCGGGGGCGTTTCTGCGGTCGGCGCGTGCGCCGCGGGCCGCGGCTCACGTCGTCAGGCAACTGATCTCGTCGGGCTATATCGGCTTCTTCTTGTGCCCGGGGCTGCCGGAACTGTCGTTTCGCTCCAGGATCGGCGTGAAAGTCGTTGAGGCCCTGGAACGCATCGGCCGCTCCAGCACCCGCAGTCAGCGCCACGAAACGCGGCGGTCGATCACCGACTATGTCAACGGGCTCAACCTGTACCGGCAGAACATGCCCGCGCCGATGCTGGCGCCGGGTCCGCAGCTGCCGACGACCACGGTCGCCGTGCAGACCCTGGTCCCGCGGCGCGACGTCTTCGTCACGCCCGCGCTACAACGCTTCACCGGAGCAATCCCCGACGGCGGCAGGGTGATCGAGATCGAGGGTGGGCACTGGGTGGTGACGTCGCGCCCGGACGTCGTCACCCGGCTCACCGCCGAGTGGGTCGATCGGGCCGTCGCCGGCGGGCCCGGCGCGGCCGAGGTGCGCGGCGAACGGCGCGACGTGCGCGGCAAGCTCGCCCTGGTCACCGGCGCCGGCGCCGGGATCGGCAGGGCCACCGCGGTGGAACTGGCCCGCCGCGGCGCCCGCAAGGTCGTCCTGGCCGATCGTGATCTGGCGGCCGCCGGCGAAACCGCCGGCGCGGTTCGCGCCGCGTGCGCCGAGGCCGCGGTCTATCGGGTCGACGTCAGTGACGAGGCCGCGATGAACGACCTTGCGGCGCAGGTGCGCAACGAGCACGGGGTGGTCGACATCCTGGTGAACAACGCCGGCATCGGGATGGCGGGCCGCTTCCTGGAGACCAGCTCGGCGAATTGGGAAAACATCATGGGGGTCAACGTCGGTGGCGTCATCTCCGGCAGCCGGGCGTTCGGCGCGCAGATGGTCGAGCGCGGCGAGGGCGGAACGATCATCAACGTGGCCTCGGCGGCGGCCTACCTGCCGTCCAAATCCATGGTCGCCTACAGCACCACCAAGGCGGCCGTGCTGGCGCTCAGCGAATCATTGCGCGCCGACTTCGCCGACGAGGGCATCAGCGTCACCGCGGTGTGCCCGGGATTCGTCAACACCGACATCGCCAAAAACACGATCTATGCCGGAATGAGCGCGCAGCAGCAGGAGCGGGCGCGGGGCAAGGCCGACGCCGCCTACCGGCGCCGCAACTTCACCCCCGAGGCGACCGCCAAGGCGATCGTGAAGGCCATCAAGACCGGGCCCGCCGTGGTGCCGATCGCCGCCGAGTCCAGGATCGGCTACGCGATGCGGCGCATCAGCCCGGGGATGGTTCGGCTGTTCGCCCGCTTGGACATTCGGCAGACGTAGGGGGACCGATGCCGGAGAGCATTTGGGCCAGCAGGCCCGCCGACCTGTACGGCCGGCGCGACCACGATCGCTTCGGGTCGTTGCTGTGGGGCGTGCGGGCGGTGTTCGAGGGCTTCGCCTCGGTGTCGCGGTGGCAGCCGTCGCGGGTGAAGCCGGTGCAGCGCAAGCTGAAAGCGGTCGTGACCAAGCGCGAGGTCGTCGCGCCGGACGTCGTCGCACTGACGTTGGCCGACCCCGACGGCGGGCTGCTTCCGTCCTGGACACCCGGCGGGCATCTCGACATTCTGTTGCCCTCGGGCCGGCGCCGGCAGTACTCGCTGTGCGGTCCGCCAGGCCGGCGCACCGACTACCGCATCGCCATCCGCCGGATCGCCGACGGCGGCGGCGGATCCATCGAGATGCACGAGGCTTTCCACGTGGGCGACACGTGTGAGTTCGAAGGCCCGCGCAATGCTTTCTACCTCGGCACGGCCGAACACGACGTGCTGTTCGTCATCGGCGGCATCGGGGTGACACCCATCCTGCCGATGATCCGCGTCGCCGCGCGGCGCGGGATCGAGTGGCGCGCAATCTATGCCGGCCGCAGTCGCGAATACATGCCGCTGCTCGACGAGGTGGTGTCGGTGGCCCCGGACCGCGTGACTGTGTGGGCCGACGACGAGCACGGCCGCTTCGCCACGGTGGACGAGCTGCTGGCCGGCGCCGGCCCGGCGACCGCCGTCTACGTGTGCGGGCCGAGTGCCATGCTCGATGCCGTCCGGGTCGCGCGCAACCAACATGCCGGCGCGCCATTGCATTACGAGCGGTTCAGCCCGGCGCCGATCGTCGACGGGGTTCCGTTCGAGCTGGAGCTCGCGCGATCACGGCGGGTGCTCGCGGTGCCGGCGAATCGGACGGCGCTCGACGTCATGCTCGATCGCGACCCGACGACCCCCTACTCGTGCCGGCAAGGGTTCTGCGGCACATGCAGGGTCAAAGTGCTTGCCGGACAGGTGGATCACCGCGGGCGTGTCACCGCGGGTGAGGACGGCATGCTGGTGTGTGTCTCGCGGGCCGACGGCGGGCGGGTGGTCATCGACGCCTGAGGCGGTGGCGCGGGGTTAAGGCCGGGACTGCTCGAGGTAGGAGGCCAGCGCGTTGGTCAGGCCCCTGCGCGCCATGTCGAGGTCGGCGTAGGAGCCCAGCTGGCGCTCCGACACCAGGCCGCGCATCGCGCCGGGAATCAGGGCGGCCACCTCGCGGACCCGGTCCGGGTCGACGTCCAGCCCGGCGAACGCGTGCTGGCAGGTCTCCAGCCAGCTTTTGCCCCAGGAAAACAGCTCGGCGGCGGTGCGCGGGTAGAGGCGTTCGAGCTCGTCGGGATCGCGCGGCAGCGCGGCACGCAGGTTTTCGATCGCGCGTGAATCCGGCGATGCCAGGCCGCTGTAGAGGGTCTCGATGATGGCGCCGACGCGTTCACGCAGCGGTGCCTCCGGTGAGATCGGCGCCGACAGCGTCGAGAACGTCGCGGCGCGCCGCTCGGCGGTGCGGTGCAGCACCGCGGCCCAGAATCCGTCGGTGTCGCCGAACTGGTATTGCACCGCACCCCAGGTGGCACCGATGTCCTTGGCGATGCGGTTGGCCGATACCGAGCCCGGCTCGCCGGAGCCCAGCGAGCGCAGCGCGGCCTCGAGCATGCTTTCGCGAGTCGCATGGCCCCGCCGATTGGGCCGCCGGCCCGCGATGCCGGCTCCGCTGCTCTGACGGGTCATTCGGCGATCTTATCCACTCGGGCCGGGCAGGACGGTGAGTTTCATAGAGGGTACTTTGATGTTTTGTGGTCGCGGCCTATATTCGTACCCGAGGGAGGGCAGCTCATATGGCAGGGTTCGATGGCTAAGCCGCCGTTGTCGATGAAACCGACCGGCTGGTTCCAGGTCGCCTGGTCGGACGAGATCGGTATCGGCGACGTGCACAAGATGAAGTACTTCGACTCCGAGATGGTCGCCTGGCGCGCCGAATCCGGCCAGCTCACGGTGATGAACGCCTACTGCGAGCACCTCGGTGCGCACCTGGGGTACGGCGGCAAGGTCGTCGGGGAGGTGCTGCAGTGCCCGTTCCACGGGTGGCAGTGGAGCCAGGAGGGGCGCAACGTCTGCATCCCCTACCAGGACCGGCCCAACCGCGGCCGACGCATGCGCACCTACCCGGTGGTGGAACGCAACGCGTCGGTCTACATCTGGCACGATGTGCAGCGCCGCGAACCCTACTTCGACCCGCCCGACGTGTTCGCCGCCTTCGACGACGGCAGCAGCGTCGACGATTACTACCCGCAGCAGCGGCTGTACCGCGAGACGCTGGAGATGCATCCGCAGTACGTGCTGGAAAACGGCGTCGACTTCGCGCACTTCAAATACGTGCACAACACCCCGATCGTGCCGGTGTTCACCCGCCACGACTTCGCCGAGCCGGTGTCCTACGTCGACTTCACCATCACCTTCGAAGGCGACGACGGGCAGAAGATCGAGGACGTCAACAGCGGCGTGCAGGCCATCAACGGCGGCCTGGGAATCGCGGTGACCAAGAGCTGGGGCATGATCGACAACCGCACCATCTCGGCGATCACCCCGGTGGACGAGCGCACCTCCGACGTCCGGTTCATGGTCTACATCGGCCGGGTGCCCGGCAACGAATCGGACCGCGCCGAACTCAAGGCGACCGAATTCGGGCAGGAAGTGATCCGCCAGTTCACCCAGGACATCGAAATCTGGCAGCACCAACGGTATTCGGATCCACCCGCACTGGCCAGCAACGAGTACGAGGGATTCACGGCAATTCGCCAGTGGGCCAAGCAGTTCTATCCCGACGGCATCGGCGGCAGCGCCGCCGAAGTGTACGCAGCATCCCAGAAAGGCTGAATCGAATGAATGCACCCGCTGGACCGATCCGCGTCTTCCAGGTCGGAAGCGGAAACGTCGGTTCGGAGATGATCAGGCGGATCGCGACGCAGCCCGATCTCGAACTCATTGGCGTGCACTGCTATTCGCCGGAGAAGTTGGGCAAGGACACCGGCGAGTTCGCCGGCGTGGGCGCCAACGGGGTGACGTTCACCGGGACCGTCGAGGAGATCGTCGCCGCCAAGCCCGACGTGCTGACCTTCCACGGTGTGTTCCCCGACGAGGACCTCTACGTCACAGTGCTCGAGGCGGGGATCGACATCGTCACCACCGCGGACTGGATCACCGGCTGGCATCGCGACAAGAATCACCCGCACCCGTCGGGCAAACCGGTGAGCCAGCTGCTGGCGGCGGCCGCTGAGAAGGGCGGTGCGACGTTCTACGGCACCGGAATGAACCCGGGGCTGAACCAGATTCTGGGTGTGGTGTGTTCGGCCGACGTCGCCGACATCGAGAACATCACCACCATCGAGTCCGTCGACGTGTCGTGCCACCACTCCAAGGACACCTGGATCGAGGTGGGCTACGGCCAGCCGGTCGACGATCCGGAGATCCCGTCGAAGCTCGAGAAGTACACCCGCGTCTTCGCCGACAGCGTTTACATGATGGCCGACTGCTTCGACCTGCCGCTCGACGAGGTCAAGTTCAGCTACGAGCTGGGCGCCTGCACCAAGGATGTCGACCTGGGCTGGTACACGCTGCCCAAGGGCTCGCTGGGCGGCAACTACATCAAGTATCAAGGCATGGTCGACGGCGTGCCGCGGGTCGAGACGCACCTGGAATGGCAGATGACCCCGCACACCGATCCCAGCTGGAACATCAAGGGCTGCTACATCACCCAGATCAAGGGTGATCCGTGCGTCTACAACAAGCACATGATCCTTCCCAAGCCCGGCGTGGACCTGTCCAACCCGGACAGCTTCGCCTCCATCGGCATGACCGTGACCGGCATGCCCGCCCTCGCGTCGATCAAGTCGGTGATCGCCGCGCCGCCGGGACTCCTCACCAGCGCCGACCTGCCGCTGCGCGGATTCGCCGGGCGGTTCGTCACGTAGGCCGGGTCAGGGCCCGGCGCGATCGTCGACGACGCGTTCGGGGTGGTGATAGTCGTTGGTGCGGACCCCTCGGTCTAGCCGCGGGGGAGGTATCCACTCGGTGTCCCCGCTGCGGTTTTTTCTTGTCCGCCAGCCTTTTTCGACCAGCTTATGGTGTGGCGCACAGGCGAAGGTGAGGTTGTCGGCGTCGGTCATGCCGCCCGCGGCCCACTCGTTCAGATGATGCACCTCGCACCAATAGCCGGGCGCGTCGCAGCCGGGGTGGGTGCAGCCGCGGTCTTGGGCATACAAGACGACGCGCTGGCCCGGCGTGGCGATGCGCCGCGATCGGCCGAGATACAGTGGGCGGCTTGTGTGCTCGTCGAACACGGCGAGATAGTGGTGGGCGTGGCGGCCCATCCGGATCACGTCGCGCATCGGCAGCAGCGTCCCGCCGCCGGTCACCGCGCGCCCGGTGCCCGACGTCAGCTCCTGCAGCGTGGTCGACACGATCACGGCCACCGGCAATCCGTTGTGCTGACCCAGTTTCGGATCGCCCAACTGCCCGCGCACCAGGGCGTTGAGCGCGTCGTGCTGACGCTGGGAGGGATTGCGCGTGTCTCGGCGCACGCACTCGCCATCGGGTTCGCCCACGACACAAGGGCTTTCGTCATCCGGATTACACATCCCGGGCGCCGCGAAGTGGGCCAGCCACGCATCGAGATTGGCGCGTAGCTCCGGGGACGCGACCAGCTTTCCTACGCTCATCCCGTCGACGCGCTGGCCACACCAGGTGAAGCCGCGCTGACGCGCGCGGTCGGCGTCGGAGAATTTCCCGTCGGGGTTGATCGACAGCGCGTACCGGTGTGCGGCTTTCTGCAACTGATCCGGACGTAGCTTCTGCGCCTGTTCGGCCAGGAATCGCTCGGCGTTTTCCACCTTGTGTACGGGTGTGGACTCCGGAAGATCGCGCACAAACGCCTGGATCACGCGGAGATGCTGGCCGTCGAGCATGCCGTCACGCCACGCCCCGGCGGTGGCCGGCAACTCCGGCGGCAACTCCTGACCGGTGAGCGTCAGTCGCGGTGACAGCTGGTTGACGTCGTGAAGCCGACGGCACGCCTCGGCGCAGCTGATCCGCAGCCAGTCGGCGACCACCTGGTGCACCTGACCGCCGATAGCGGCGGGATCCTCTCTCGCCAGGCCCGCGATCACGTCGTGGCTGACCGCGATCTGTCGCCGGCGCGAGGCCTCCATCCTTTCGAGCACGCGCAGCCGGACGGCGGGGTCCAGCAGGTCGAAGTTCAGCCCGCGAAGCGCCGCGTCGGCGGCGTCCTGCGCGGCCAGGGCGGCGGACACCTCGGCCGGAACTTCGATCGAATGCATGTTCGAATACTACGTGCGCGGGGCCACCGAGGGGCATGCACAATGCCGCAGTTGGGGATAAACCGCGAACTGTGGACAAACCGCCCCGGTCTAGGGTGAAGGCCATGCGAGTAGGGGTGCTGGGAGCCAAGGGAAAAGTCGGATCGACGATGGTGGCCGCCGTGCAGGCCGCCGAGGATCTGACGCTGTCCGCCGAGGTGGACGCCGGTGACTCACTGAGCCTGCTGACCGACGGCGACACCGAGGCGGTCATCGACTTCACCCACCCCGACGTGGTGATGGGCAATCTGGAGTTCCTCATCGGCAACGGAATTCACGCCGTCGTCGGGACCACAGGCTTCACCGCCGAGCGGTTGCAGCAGGTGCAGGCCTGGCTTGCCGAGAACCCGAAAACGTCGGTGCTGATCGCGCCGAATTTCGCGATCGGGGCGGTGCTGTCGATGCACTTCGCCAAGCAGGCGGCGCCCTTCTTCGACTCGGCTGAGGTGATCGAGCTGCATCACCCGCACAAGGCCGACGCCCCGTCGGGCACCGCGACGCGCACCGCGAAACTGATCGCCGAGTCACGAAAGGGCTTACCGCCCAACCCCGATGCCACCAGCACCGGCCTGCCGGGTGCGCGCGGCGCCGACGTGGACGGAATCCCGGTGCACTCGGTGCGCCTGGCCGGACTGGTCGCTCACCAGGAGATCCTGTTCGGTACCGAGGGCGAGACGCTCAGCATCCGTCACGACAGCCTGGACCGCACGTCGTTCGTGCCCGGAGTGCTGCTGGCGGTGCGGCGCATCAAGGAACGCCCCGGCCTGACGGTGGGCCTCGAGCCCCTGCTCGACCTGCAATGACCAAAGCGCTGCGCGCCCAACTGCTCGTCGCCTTCATGTGCGTCGCGTTGTTGGTGTACTTCGCGCTGCTGGGCCACGTGGCCGTCGCGATGATCGCCTCCGGCCGGGCCGCCGCCGTCGGTCTCGGACTGGCGGTGTTGATCATGCCCGTCATCGGCCTGTGGGCGATGGTCGCGACGCTGCGGGCCGGGTTCGCACACCAGAGGCTCGCACGCCTGATCGCCGACGACGGAATGGAACTGGACACCGGCGCACTGCCGCGCCGGCCTTCGGGCCGCATCCGGCGGGACGCGGCCGACGCGCTGTTCGCGTCGGTGCGCAGCGAAGTGGAAGATCATCCCGACGACTGGCGGCGCTGGTACCGGCTGGCCCGCGCCTACGACTATGCGGGGGATCGCCGCCGCGCGCGTGAGGCCATGAAGACGGCCGTCAACCTGCAGGGCCACCCATGAGCAAGACGCTGCTGATCGTGCACCACACGCCGTCGCCGCACACGCACGAGATGTTCGAGGCGGTGGTGTCCGGCGCGACCGACCCCGAGATCGAGGGCGTGGAGGTGCTGCGCCGCCCGGCGCTGACGGTCTCGCCGGCCGAGATGCTGGGCGCCGACGGATATCTGCTGGGCTCCCCGGCCAACCTCGGCTACATTTCTGGCGCCCTCAAGCACGCGTTCGACTGCTCCTACTACCAGCTGCTCGACTCCACTCGCGGGAGACCCTTCGGGCTGTACCTGCACGGCAACGAGGGCACCGAGGGCGCCGAGCGTGCGGTCGACACCATCACAACCGGGCTGGGTTGGTCCAAAGCCGCTGAGACGGTGGTGGTTTCAGGCAAGCCCAGCAAGGAGCAACTGCAAGCGTGCTGGGAACTGGGGGCGACGGTCGCCGCCCAGCTGATGGAGTGAGTCGCACCAATACTGCTCAGGGCGAAGGCGTTTCACCGGCTTCCGTAAATCTTGCCGAAGCGCCGGGAGTGGAGAACAGCGATCTCGGCTCGGCCTGCGGCGAGGTAGTGGGCCCGACGCTATGCATTGTCCTGAGAAAGGCCGAACCGGCCTGTGGCCCGGCGGTTTCCGATAGGACGTGGGAGGCTCCGGGACGAGCCGATGAGGTGGCCGGGTCCAACATCTGCAATATCTCGCGCGGGAGCTCGATTCGGTCAGACTGGTAGGACAAGTCGTCATTGGGCGGAATCAGCTGCGACGCTTCCCGTCCATGGCCGATGGTGGTCTCCGCCAGTTCGGAGCCGGTGCCGCTGACTTGGCTCAGGGTAAAGGTCTCGGGCGCTAGTCTCATTTCTGGCGGAGGCCAGGTTGAATCCGAGCTCTTGTCGTCGCCGCCCTGTGGCATGCCCTTACTCCCGGTCTCGCTTCCCGGCGGAATCGGCACATCCGGCGGTCGCTGGGGACGGGCTTTACCGCCATCGTTGGCGGGAACGTCGCCCGGCTGTCGCGGGCCCGATGGCTGCGTCGACGCCGGCGTCGCGCCCGCCGCCTGCTCGAGGTAGTGCCGCCACGCCTGAAGATAGCTGAACAGTTGCTGGGTATAGTCCGCCGGCGCGGGTGGCACCGGCGCCGGAGCGGCGGACGGCATCGGCGGCATGAACGGCACACCAGGCATCGGCGGCATCGCAGCCATGAACGGCATTGTGGGGGGTGCGAACTGGCCTCCCGGCGGCGCGATGGGAAACCCGGACGTGCCGTTCGGAAATAGTGGCCCGGCTGCCATGGCCGTCCACTGCTCGAGAAGCTGTCGCCAAGTCTGGAGGTAGTTGAACAACTGTTGGTTTAAATCGGTTGTGGGCGTGAACATTTGCTGACCTCCCGCGAGTGTGGGGATGGGGGACGGAGGGGCGCCGAACGAAAACGCGGCCGGCGCGTCCAGCGGATGTGGCAGTGACTGCTGGCATAATTTCGAGTCGAGCGTGCGTAGCGCACGGGTGTCGGCCGGCTCGCGGTTTTCGATGTCGAACACATAGCAGTAGTCACCGGCCGGTGTCGGCATTCGAATCGGGCTCGACAGCCCTTGATCGAGGAAGCCGAACGGAAACTCCCACGGCAGTGTGGTCTTCTCCCGGCGATCGAGACCGCCCGATTCGACCCAGATGTAGTGGTCCAGAACGGCATTGACGGCATGGCGTCCCGACTCACACGCCGACTCCATCGACGTCACCCGAGTGAACGTCTTGTTCCACGTGCCCGCGAAGACCACCGAATTGTGGTGCACCTGATAGCCGCCGTGGCGGGCCTGCCAGACGTTGCGCCGCTCGAGGTCTTCGAGCCACAAGTCTTCGGGCGGTGCGCTACTCCAGGACGATCCGTGTGGATTCCACGGGTCGCTGCCGGGCCGATTGGTCCAGTCCCCGACGATGGGAACGAGGTACGGCGACTCGTTGCGAACCACGCGACCCTGGCCCTGACCGGGTCCGGTAGCCATGATCAGGCCGCGATCGAGTGCGTACCATACGGGCCACGGCATGAACTCCCGTCCGATGGCTCCGGCGTCGCTGGTGAGCGCGGAAACGATCTGGCGCCACACCTCCGCCGCGATTTCGTCAGGAGTGCAGTCGCGGGCCGCCTTGCCCCGGCCGAACTCGTCGACGAGGTGACTGGAGGGGGTATTGAAATTGCCGATGTCGACCGAAAGCACCGAGACGTACCCGTCGCGGTCGAGAACCGGTCGGCTCTCCCACAACCCGTGCTGGTTGATCGATGACAGCCCCCATTCCGTGCCCGTGTACAGCATGTGTCCTCGGAGCAGCTGAAATTCCGTGTCGAAGTAATACTGGATGCCGCACAGCGTTTGGAACCGATCCCACGGCACCCGTCCCAATTCCTCCATCGCGTAGGGATTCCGCCGCCGCTGGGTCCTGGTCGTGTCGGGTTGCAGGGGACCGTCGGGTGGGGGCGCGATGGTGGTGAACCCGTCCAGCCTGGCCACGGTGCCGCCGGTACCCGCCGCGCGCAGCGCGCTGGTGATGTATTCGGCCGCCGGGGCATCAACGGCGACGACCGTGTAGTCCGGAGCCACCCGTGCACCGTCGGCCAGCGTGATCTGTGCACGCGGTCGCAGATGGGGCGGCTGAGTCGGGTCGATGGCCGGAGGATCGAGGCGGCTTACCGCGTTGTGAACGAAGCGGACGCCGAGCGCGACGAGGTGGCGATACCAGTGGTCAAACCACGACTCGGTGGTGGGACCATTGAGCACCCCGTCGGCCTTTGTGTCCCGGCGGTCCATAGTCAAATACAGCTGCAGATAGGTGCTCATGTTGGTGCGCGCGTCCCCCCAGCGCGAGTCGAGAGCGACCAGGACCCTTGGCATTTGGCGTAACAGCTTGTCGCAACGTGGCGAATAGGAGAACTGGTTGATCCGCGTGTTGGGGTCGTGTCCGACCAAGAAGTCGTAGGCGGAAACGTTCTGCAGCTCCAGCGCGCGACGCAACGGACTGGTGACGAGGTAGCGCAGCAGCCTGCTGAGGTAGGTCGCGACGTCGCTGGGGGTCAGGCCCAATGTCGTGAGTTGGTTGGCGATTCCGAGAAACTCGGCGGGGCTGCGTGGCAGTTCGCTGGGAAAGACGAGGGACGGCTCGCCGTCCACCGTGGTGCCCTTGGTGATCACCCGCCGGACATTGTCATAGACGGTGCGGGGTGTTGGTGTCCAGCGGGCCGTGCCACCGGTCGTCTGCGTGAGCTCATAGACCGGGATGCGCTGGAACAGGTCCCAGATGTGTAGGTAGAACGCCGGAAAGAAGCGAAAGCCGTGTTCGCCCGCAACCGCGCGTCCAGGGTCGCGGGGCTGCCCCCGCCGGCCCGGGAAGGGCCGCAACTCGGCTCGGCTCCCGGTGCGCGTGCCCACCGTCGAATACTGCGAAGCGGCGAGGCCGCCGAGTTTGACGGGCGGGTAGGAGCCTGCCGGCTCGGACCCCAGCCCGTTGCGCTCATCGGTGCGTGTCTCGTACACCGTGACGACGAACCCGCGCTCCGCGAGTTCGTGAGCGGCGGTGAGGCCGGCGATGCCGGCGCCGAGCACCGCCACCGTGGGACGGCGTTCGAGTGACGCCGGCGTCGTTATGCGCTCGCTCATGGTGCCCCCGCGCGTAGTTCGGACAGCAATGCGGGTTGCGAGGACGCCCGGACTGCGGCGTGGACGTAGGCCAGCAGCGAGTCGTGCGCACGCTGGACGTCATCGAGTGAACCGCGAACCGCAACCGTGTCCGCCTCCACAGCCTCGCCAAGCCCCAGCCTCGCATCGACCAGATCGAGGATGGCGGCTCGGGAGGTGGTGATCCGGACACCGGCCATCTGCGCCGCACCGTTCGACACCCGAAGTCGGTCACCGCCTCGCAGCGAAAACACCTCGCCGTCGACGTTGAGCTCGACCACCATCGGGCCGAGCTCCGCGACCAGCACCCGGTAACTGCCGGGCACCTCGTCCTCCAGGTGCTCGACCGAGCGCCGCAACAGCGACGAAATATGTTCAACCATAGAGGAACTCGAATATGCCGGTGCCGACGAAGTCGAAGTCTTCGCCGTTGATTGTGCCGCTGGCCCGGGTGCTGCCGCCGGTTTCACAGAGCACGGTCGATTGGTCAAGGGATGTCTCGCTCGGCTGCGCCACGCGGGCATAAGAACGCGAGCGGAACTCGGCGTGTACCCGGTCACCCGCCCGCGTCGCGGCGATATCGATCCGTTCCGGCACACCCGGCACCTCGCCGTCCAGCAGCAGCCGCATCGGGCGCGGCAAGGTGCAGTCGGCCGCGCGGGTAAGCCGGCCGTCTGAGTGCGTCCCGACCGCCGCGTGCCGGAATATCGCCGCGGGTTCGTCGTAATGCCACACGTAGAGCGCTTGGGACAGGCAGCGCAGCCGGCTCCGGTCGGTCGTTTGCAGGAACACCATGGACCAGGGGGTCCCGGGTTCGGTGGGCAAGATGGTGCCCCAGGTCCAGCCGAAGTCGTCACCCCACCGGAACCGGCCCCAGTTGTGGTCGTGATAGGCGAGCTCGTCTTCGAAACGGTGTTCTCGGCCGCCGATACGCAACCATCCTGCGGCACGCAGCCTCGGCACAAAGAGCCAGCTGATCCGGCCGTCCCCCACCGGCTGGTTGCGGACCACGAATGGCCGGCTCACCGGGGAGAAGTGCAATTCACCCCGAAGCTGATTGCCGGGCAGATCGATTGACACGCAATAGCCGTCGGGTAGGACGATCATCCGGTTGCTGTCGATGGTCAGTTCGCCCAGATCGGCCGAGACGTTCAGAGCACCCGCGTCGAACCGTTCGATGGCGCCCGTCCACTTTTCGTCGTGAGCGATCACGATGACGCGTGGCGCGAGCCGGACCTCATCGGCGCCGAACGCTTCATTGTTGAGGCTGAAGTTGATCAAGAGCCGCAGGTCGCGTCCGTGGACCACAAAGTGATGCCACTCCTTGAATCCGGTGGGCCGGGCCGTGGCCAGCACGGGGGCGCGGAGGAAGTCGTTGCGTGC
>Ga0134128_10001878_pt1 | contig 26534 bp, 16 predicted proteins | sample KB31754_FD_96462 | JGI IMG/M metagenome (GOLD analysis project Ga0134128, IMG submission 96462) | Terrestrial soil microbial communities with excess Nitrogen fertilizer from Kellogg Biological Station, Michigan, USA - KB3-175-4 | ecosystem: Environmental > Terrestrial > Soil > Unclassified ...
ACCGTGAGGGCTTGTGAAAAAATATCGAATTGCTTTTTTCCCGCATTCAAACGCACTCCTGTCTCGGGCCCCTTTTACCGCTCCCTCACGGTCACGGCTCCGTATCTAGTTGATTCTACTAACGGAGCCGCGACCGTGAGGAGACCGTGAGGAAGCGGTAAAAGGTGTATCGAAAGGAGAATGGATCGCCACGAGAACAACAGCCCGATTTTTTCACAAACCCGTGAGGGAGCGGTAAAAAGTGCATCGAAAGGCGCATGGAGTTCAACGAGAACGGTAGCCGGGTTGGTGAACGGATTCCTCCGGGCCGACCGCTTGAAACCGCTTACATCTGTGATACGCTGGGCGCTTGGCCTGCCCATGACACTCAATTTGAAGTTCGTCCGACCCTTGGCTGCGCTGCTTCTGCTGCCGGCCGTTGTTCCCGCGCAAAGCCTGCGTAACGGGGCTTTCACCATTCAGTGCACCGACGAGGGAATTGTCAGCCTTCGACGCACCAACGATGTTGCCGATACCGAGTACATCGCTCCTGGCGGTTCGCTCGGGCGCGTAGTGGCGCGGTACCGCACGTCTCCGCAGGGCGAGTGGCGCGATATCAGCCAGCTCACTCTCTCCGGTCAACCGGCCGCCAATCGGATTCAATATCGTGTCGGCGAGCTGCTCAAAACGCTCGCGGCGCAGAGCCAGGTTACCGCGTCGGAAACGGTGCCCGGTCTTGCGACGGTGAACGATGGCGCGATCACGCCGGCGTTCGGTGGACGCGGCGGACGCGGCGCGCCTCCGGTGGTCGCAGCCGTCTTCCAGGGCGGCGCCGCCGGCGGCACGCATTGGATTCAGTACACGTTCCCCCGGGCGGAAACGGTGTCGGAAGCAGCCGTCTACTGGGCGGGCGAAGAACCGGCGGGCGGACGCGGCGCGCGAGGCGGGGCTCCGGCGGTGCACTATCAGGCGCCCGGTTCGTGGCGCATTCTTTACCAGGACGGCAACGATTGGCGGCCGGTTCAGACCACGACGCCTTACGGCAATGAAACTTCGAAATTCAACGAGGTGAAGTTCAGCCCGGTGAGCGCCTCGGCGATGCGCATCGAGTTCCGATTGGCGCCGAACGCGGAGACCGGCGTCACGGAATGGCGGGTAGGCCCGGAGCGGACCGTGGTGTTGCCGCAGGACCTGGCCGTCAGCGAAGCGTTCCACCTTGACGGCGATCAGTTGAACTGGAGCATCACGCTGGCAAACAACACATCCGCGCCTATCGAGGTCGGCGACCTGGCCGTCCCGACGCGCATGGCCGAGGGCACTCCCGGACGCCGGGGCGACATCTATACGCAGAAACTGCTACGCCATAGCCTGGTGGCCGGCAACGGTTCGTGGATGTTTTGGGCGCGCAGCAATGGCGTGGGTCCGTACCTGCTCATGACTACCGTGGGATCGACGAGCCTGGAATACTTCGACAATAGCGGCGGCTTCCCGGCCGATGCGGGAGGCCGGGGCGGCCGCGGCGGCTTCACGCCCTACATTCATGCGACGGTCAACAACGTCGCCGATCTCAACAGGGCTCGCGAGGCCGGCCGCCAGCAGCCGTGGCGCCTGCCGTTGACGAGCCTTCATCTGGCGGCGCGCGGTTCCAAAGGCAGCGAGGTCACCTATCAATTCAAAATGCAGTGGGCTCCGAGTTTCCAGGGTGTTCGCGACGAACTTTACGCCAGCAATCAGTTCGACACGACGGTGGTTCCCGGCATGACGCTGCCGAGCAACCTGCCGGCGATGATCGCGCTGCGCACGAAGAACAAGATCGACGCGGTGGAAGCGGAGTTTCCGGCGAAGACGAAGTTGGAGTATGTGGGCAAGAAGGGCGCCGACACTCAGGTGTACAAGGTGCAGTTCGACAAACTCGGCGAGAACATGTTGAAGGTTCGCTACGGCGACAAGCAGTGGACCTCGCTCGAGTTCTTTGTGACGGAGCCGCTCGAAACAGTGATTAAGAAGCGGGAGAAGTTCCTGGTAGAAAAGATGCAGCACATGGATTCCAGCAAGCCCTGGTACGGCGCGTACGGCGACTGGGATCAGATGGCCAAGGTGCTGCGCAACCCGGAAGACCGCGACCGGCTGAGCCCGTGGCTAACCGATTCCAGCGATGACGCGGGAAATGCGCGGCCGGCTTTTGTCGCCGGCGTGAATGCATTTTTCCCCACTCAGGAAGGCGTTGCGAGCGTAGAACGGTATGTCCGCTATTACTTATTCAACGATTATAAGGATGGCAAAGGCGGCATGCAGATGACCGACAAGGAGCCTTACCCTTACGGCATCTATGGCACGTTCGATAACTGGTGGCAGCATCGCGCGGCCCCGGACACGCCGCCCGACACTTACGAACCGGGCAACCCGAACCGCCAGCGGGACTGGACCGTCCTGCACAAGGACCACCTCTGGCGCATCTACGACTACCCGCACATCATCAACATGTATCACCGGCTGTATCAGATCGGGAAGTTCTATCCGGACATGCTGAAGTGGAAGACTTCCGCGCAGTATCTGGAGCTGGCTTACCGGACGGCGGTGGCGTATTGGACGGTACCGTTCGCTACGCGCAACTGGTCGGCGAATTCGGTGGGCACGATGAACGAAGCGTGTATCGAAGACCTGATTTACTCGCTGGAAGAAGAAGGCAAGCAGGAATGGGCGAATGAGTTACGCAGCTTGTGGGAAACCAAGGTCGCGCATTTTGTACTCAACACGCCGAATCTTTACGGCTCGGAGTTCGCCTTCGATTCCACGGGCTTCGAATCTACCGAGGCGTTCGCGCGCTATGCGCTGCGCAATGCGGGCAAGCACCATGTGGATCCGCCGAAGTTCGCCGTCGGGCCGGGACGCGGCGAAATCCCGGATTTCAGCAAGGTGACGCCGGAAGCGGCGAAGAAATTCTCCGATTTCCAGATGCAACTGAACGTGAACGACCGCGGCTGGCTAGAGGCTGCTTACTATCTGCTGGGCAGCGACTATCGCGGGTCGACATCTTATCTGCAAAGCTACATGTCGCATCTGGGCGGATGGGCCGTGCTCGACCACGGGCTCAACTTTGCGGAAAATCCGACCGACTATATTCGCCTGGGCTATGCTTCGTCCCTCAGCGCGTGGTGCCTGGTCAACTCAGGCACGGCCGAGAGCGGTTACGGCTACTGGTTCCCGGCGAAGGTGAACGACGGGGCAACGGGCGGCGGCTTTATCCCGGAAGCATGGGGTCGCGGATGGATCGGCAAGACGATGCCGCGGGGCGCGTGGTATTACAGCGCGGAGGAAGACGTCGGGTATGTGGGCGCGCTGCGCACGCACGCGACTGTAGTGGTGAACGACCCCGTGTTCGGCGATTATGCTTACGGCGGCATTCTCACGCGGGCGAAGGACGGGGTGCGGGTGATCGCGCGCGACGGACTGCGCATGCGGTTGCACGTGATCCGCAACAAGCAGCATTTGCATCTGCTGTTCGATAACGATGGATTCGCCGCGGAGCAGCCGATCTCGATCAGCGACAACCTGAGCACGGTCGCGTTCCGGGTGGAGAATCGCGCGGGGCGGGCGCATGAGACGCACCTGCGGATCAGCGGGATGCCGGCGGGGAATTACGGGATTTTGGTGAATGGAAAGCAGGTGGCTACGTTCGCGGGATCGGACAACGAGCAGATCGTGCGGGTGCCGCTTCCGGGCAGCGAGGATGCGGCCGTGACGATCGCTCGGCGGTGAGTCTTGGGGCTCGTGGCGATCCGTTCGCCTTTCGATGCACCGTTTACCGCTCCCTCACGGGCTTTGTGAAAAATCCGGCTGCTGTTCTCGTCGCGATCCATTCGCCTTTCGATACACCTTTTACCGCTTCCTGACGGTCGCGGCTCCGTTATCGGAATCATGTACCTAACGGAGCCGTGACCGTAAGGGAGCGGTAAAAGGTGCCGGGGATCCGGAAGCAATTCGATATTTTTTCACAACCCCGTAAGGGAGCGGTAAACGGTGCTGAATTATCAGCTACTTGCTAGTGGCTGACCGGGGGCAGCGCGGCTGCTATCGCAGTTGCCGCGGCGCTGCATTCCGGATGACCCCATCCGTGTGCACTGACTCCGGGCATTTGACCGGACTGCGGTGTGATGTCGTAAACGATGTTGTCCGGACGAGCCGCGTCGCCGCTCACTCCGGCAGGCACCGAATCGAGGCCCAGACCGTTACGCGTTCGCCAAGCGATGTTGTGGTCGGCGCAAGAGGAATCGCCACTGACTCCGATGGCGCCCACCAGAACGTGTGCGGAATTGTAGAGCGCCAGGCCCCCGCCGAATACATTGACGCCGCCGATCTTGCCACCGACCATCGGGTCGTTCGCTTGCCCGTTGTTACCCGAATTGCCGCCGTAGGCAACATCGGTACTGACCGGGTTACTGGCTTGCAGACCGTATAGACTACCTCCGGGCTGCACCGCCGTGTATAAGTTGGCCGTCGAAAGCGCGAGTCCCGGCAAGCTAAATGCGTTCGCAGTGTTGGCTTTTTGCGCGGAAATCGCCCGGCTGCCCGGCCACTGATCGCCGCGATTGTTGCCGGTGAAGGCGACCGCGCAGACGATGCCGTCGCGATTTACTACCGTCGCCCACATGTTCAGGCCGAAGCCGCCGTTAGTCTGGGCTTGCGCCAGCTTCAATTGCGCTTGCAGCGTCGCCCATGAGGGGAGGCCTTGACATGCGGCTCCGCCTCCATTTTGCGCGCTCGCAGTACCTGCGGACGTCAGCATCACGCCTGTCGCGGCCAGCGCTGTTGCAAAGGTTCTCAATCGATTCATCGTTGTTGTGCTCCTCCGAAGATGGAATATCGTGAGCGATTATGGCGAATCCAGCCGGCATTCAGCAAGCTTATTAGTCAATGAAAACCATAAGTTCATGAAAGTTACCGGATTGGTAGATACCCTAGGGTAAATTCGGGAGGCCGGCGACTCGAGCCGTCTTACAATTGGAAAATGCCGCACCATTATACGGACCAAGCAGTGCATGAGGCCGCGCAGGCAGGGCTAACCGATCAACTGCAGCAGATTCTGGCAATGGAACCTTCGGCGATCGACGCGAAGGGCATGGACGCGCGGACGCCGCTGCATTGCGCAGGGACTATCGAGGTTGCGGCGTTGCTCTTAGATCGCGGAGCCCGCATCGACGCTCGCGACGAGGATCACGATTCAACACCCGTGCAGTGGCGCATCGGCGAGGCGCCGGAAGTGGCGCGATTCCTCTTGGAGCGCGGCGCGAAAACCGATATCTTTCTCGCCGCGGCCCTGGGCGATCTGGCCATGGCGGAGAAGCTGGTGGCAGAGAATCGCGGCTGCGTCGCGCAGCGCATCGGTAAGCCGCCGGAATTCCCGCCGCTTGGCGAGGGCAGCGGCGGCACCATTTATCAGTGGACGCTTGGCTTTAATTCCTATCCGCACCAGATCGCTCTGAAGAAGGGCCATCAGGCGATGTTCGATTTCCTGTACGCGGCGAGCGATACCGCTACGCGCCTCCTGGTGAACTGCGTGTTAGCGCGGCGCCCGGAAGCGGAGGCCATCGCGAAGGAGCATCCGGAGATTGTCCCTGCGCTGCCCGATGTGGATCGCGAACTGGTAGCGCGGTATTGCTGGGAGACGAACACGAATTACGAAGCCGTGAAGCTCATGCTCGACTTGGGATTTCCGGTGGCGCATCCGGAGCGCAGTCATGGTTACACGCCGCTGCACAATGCCGCTTGGGCGGGTTCCGGCGATCTGGTCGAGTTGCTGATCGCGCGCGGGCATCCGGTGGACATTCGCGACCCCGGCTATCAGGCGACTCCACTCGGATATGCGCTGCACGATTGTCTGGTGGAGAAGCGGCATCCTGAAGGCGAGTTCGCGCGGGTGGTCAGGGCGCTGGTGAAAGCCGGAAGCCCACTGGACGACGTGAAGTATCCAACCGGCAACGCAGCGATCGACGAGGCACTGCGCCCGTAATAGCCGTTGTTCCGGCGCATCATACAAATCGCGTGCATCACCGGCAATTCGCGGTTAAAATAACGGCACGCCACATGACTCAGGAGCGCTGGAGACGGATACAGGAGGTGTATCACGCGGCCGGGGATCGCTTGCCTCGCGAGCGAAGCACCTTCCTCGCTCAAGCCTGCGGAACTGACGCGGAGCTTCGAAAAGAAGTCGAGAGCCTGCTGCAGAGGGAAGAATCGCCCGCCGCGAATCTGCTGGATGGTTCGCCGTACATGCGCGGCATGGAGTTCGCGTCCGGCACACGCCTGGGCCCGTATGAAATTGAGGCCCCCATCGGCGCGGGCGGCATGGGTCAGGTATTTCGCGCGCGCGATACGCGGCTGAATCGCACGGTTGCGATCAAGACTGTGCTGGCCGGCTTCTCCGACCGTTTCGCCCGGGAAGCACGGGCCATCGCGGCAATGAATCATCCGAACATTTGTACGGTTCACGATGTCGGTCCCGATTACCTGGTGATGGAACTGATCGAAGGTCCCACTCTTGCCGAGCACATCGCCAAACAGCCGCTTCCGGCGGACGAAGCTTTAACCCTCGCGCGCCAGATCGCCGCCGCGCTCGAAGCCGCCCATGAGAAAGGAATCGTTCATCGCGACCTGAAGCCGGCAAATATCAAGCTGGCCGCCGGCGGGACCGTCAAGGTGCTCGATTTTGGACTGGCGAAATCCCGCGCGGAAGCGGCGAGCGCATCGGAGATGCGCACCATTACGGTGCACATGACGGGTCCGGGAATGATTCTGGGGACGCCCGGCTACTTAAGTCCCGAGCAGGCTCGCGGACAGGAAGCCGACAAACGCGCGGATATCTGGGCCTTTGGCGTGGTGTTTTACGAGATGCTCAGCGGAAGCCGGTGCTTCGACGGCAACACCGCTTCAGACGCGATGGCCGCGGTGCTGACGCGCGAGCCGGATCTCGAGGGCGTGCCGCCGCAGTTTCGCAAGCTGCTGCGAAGCTGCCTCGAAAAAGATCCGAAGCGGCGGCTCCGCGATATCGGCGATGTCTGGGGCCTGATCGAAGAAGTGCCTGTTGTCGCGCCGCACAAATCCGGCAAGGTCTGGACGGTCGCCGCGGCGGCGCTCGCGCTGATTGCAGCCGCGGCGCTGGCGGGTTGGTGGCGAGCGGCGAATTCGGGCGACCGTCCGCTGACTCGCTTGAGTCTTGACCTGGGAGCGGACGCCGAGGGCGGCCCAGACGCGGTTCTCACGCTATCGCCCGACGGGCGCCGCATTGTTTTCTCGCGCCGTGCCGATGGGAAAACGCAGCTTGCCACACGCCTCCTGGAGCAGGCGCAATCGACCTTGCTGCCCGGAACCGAGGGAGGCCGCGAGCCGTTCTTTTCTCCCGATAGCGAGTGGATCGCCTTTCACGCGCACGGCGCGCTCAGCAAGACCTCGATCGAGGGCGGAGCGCCGTTGTCTCTGACCGGCATCGGCGACGCGAACACCGGCGGGAGTTGGGGCGCCGGAGGAAATATCGCGATGGCGCTGACGCACGCGTCGCCGCTCTCCTTGATTCCGACCTCAGGCGGACCCGTACGGCTGCTGAGCAAACTGGCGTCCGGCGAGGTCACTCACCGCTGGCCGCAGTTTCTGCCGGACGGCAACGTTCTGTTCACGGAAAGCGATACCGCCAGCGGCATGGAGAATGCCAATATCGCCGTTACGGATAATCGGAGCGGCACCCACAAAATCGTACTGCGCGGGGGCTACCATGGCCGCTACGTTTCGCCGGGCTATCTGCTCTACGTTCACAAAGGAGCGCTGTTTGCGGTGCGCTTCGACGCATCGCGCGCGGAGGTGCATGGCTCGCCCGTGCCGCTGTCCGACGACGTGGCGGCCGACTCTCTGAGCGGCGATGGCCACTTCAACTTCTCCACCGCGCCGCAAGGCGCCGGCACACTGGTGTACCTCGCGGGACAATCGATGCAACAGCAGTGGGCGGTCACACTCGTCGACAGCTCCGGGCAGGCGCGGCCCCTGATCGCGCCGGGCGCTTACTACAACCCGGCGTTCTCGCCGGACGGCCGGCGGCTGGCGATGACGGTCGGCTCGAACGGCACGGATATCTTCGTGTCGGATGTGGCGCGCGGCACCATGACGCGGCTCACGTCCGACGGCAGGTCCGACCGGCCCGTCTGGACACCCGATGGCTCGCGCATTGCCCTCAGCAGCAAGCGCTCGCCGCCCGGCCTGTGGTGGATGCGAAGCGATGGCAGCGCCGATCCGGAATTACTGATCGCCTCCGATCACCAAGTGGTGCCCTGGTCGTTTTCGCCCGACGGACGGCGTCTGCTCTATTTCGAGATCGCGCCGGATACCGCGTACGACCTTTGGATTCTGCCCATCGACCTCTCCAACCCCTCGCACCCGAAGGCGGGAAAGCCGGAGCCGTTCCTGCGAACGCAGTTCAACGAGGCGTCTCCGTCGTTCTCTCCGGACGGCCGCTGGGTCGCGTATTTTTCAAATGAATCGGGACCCAATGAAGTGTACGTGCGACCCGCCTCCGGCGAGCCCGGCAGATTCCAGGTCTCTAACGGCGGCGGCATGTTCCCCGCCTGGGCCCCGAACGGCCGTCAACTGTTTTTTGAGGGCCCCGACAGCCGCATTCAGGTGGTTGATTATGTTGCGAAGGGGGCGTCGTTCGACGCGGGAACGCCGCGACAGTGGTCCGGGCGGCGTCTCCAAAACGTCTTCAAAGGCAACTTTGCCGTGGCGCCCGATGGGAAGATCGCCATCTTCGAAGCTCCCGATGCCGGCAAGACCCCGCCCCGGGTTGGTGTGTTGCTGAACTTCATCGATGAATTAAAACGCAAACTGCCGTGACCGCGAGTCCTACTATGAGGCCGGGAGCTATAGAATCGAGGCATGCCCGTCCAATGGAGTAAAGACATCGATGGCGCCCTCACGCAAGCGGCGCAAAGCGGCCGGCCCATCCTGCTGGATTTCAGCGCAGCCCCGGCTTGAGGCGCTTGCGCTCGGCTGGAGGCCGAGTCGTACGCGGATGAGCGCGTCGCTGCGTTCATCCACGCGAATTTCCTGCCGGTGGAGGCCCACATCAAGGAGCATCCGGCATGGTTCCACCGCTTCGACGCGTCGTGGACCCCGACGGTTCTGGTGCTTGATTCCAAGGGCGCGGAACGTTACCGGATCGAGGGCTATCTTCCCAAGGAGGAGTTCGAGGCGCAGTTGCAGATGGCCTTAGCGAGGATCGCATTCAAGGAGAAGCGATGGCCGGATGCGGAACGGATCTATGGCGAGGTGATCGGGAAATATCCGAATACGTCGGTCGCACCGGAGGCTCGTTACTGGCGCGCGGTGAGCCATTATAAGGGCACGAATGATCACACCGTGCTTGGCCAGGTCGCGGAGGAGTTACAGGCTAGCTCGCCCGAGAGCATTTGGACTAAGAAGGCGTCGCCGTGGTCTGGCCACTAGATTCGGAAAGGCAGGGCACCTTTTACCGCTCCCTTACGGTCACGGCTCCGAAGAAATCCGGCTGTCGTTCTCGTCGCGCTCCATTCGCCTTTTCGATGCCTTTTACCGCTCCCTGACGGTCACGGCTCCGTATGTAGTTGATGCTACTAACGGAGCCGCGACCGTAAGGAAGCGGTAAAAGGTGCCGGAGATACGGAAACAGTTACGACGAATGACCTCAACTCCCGGGGTGATACTCGCGCTCCGTATGTCCCTTTAACTGTTCGCGATAATAATATACTTCGCGTAAGTTGCCCGTAGCATATCTCACCGCTTCGTCCTTGAAGTGCTTCGACTCCGGATGCCCGCTCTCGCCGCCCGCCGTAACTGCCATCGCGTGCACCTTATCGCCGAACTCCACCACCGCGACGAAACTGTTTCCGCTGGTACCGTACCATTTCTTCGTGCCCGGATAAGGCCGCGCGCCGAAACTTGCGAGCGATCCCCATTCCGCCGACGTGAAGCCTACCGGAATGCTCGGACCCCCGTCGTTAAAAGGCTGCACTAAGTCGCCCGTCAGCCGCTGGAAGCGATTGATGTCGCCCCACGGCGTCTTCCATGTTCCGAAGTCGGCCTGCAACCGGTCGCAAGCCGCGGAGAGCGCCTGCAGCATCTGCTGCGAGGTCCACTGCGGCTCCCCTGCCCCGCGGCCACGCCCGCGCCCTCCCGCGCGACGGAGCTCGGTTCCCCAGAACACAGCAAGCGCGGTGGGAACGGAGTCCACCGCCCAGCGCAGGTCCCACTTCCGCAACATGGCGATGGGCTCCGCCAACTTACTCTTCAACGGATCGGCCGCAGGCGCGTCATCATACGCTTTCAGCAGCGCGGGCATAGGCTTCTCGAACCAGGTGAGATAGCTGTCATAGGCCGCGGCCATGAGGCCGTGCAAGGTGAAATCGTGCTTGCCTTGCAACACGCGCACGGCATGCTCGCCGCGCGCCGAAGGTCCGCCCTGCTCCACATACGCGGGGAAATCGGCCTTTTTCGGACTGCTTTCCCCCGCCGCGGCCCACGGCCAATCGTTCGAGTTATAAATCCAGCCGCTTTTCGGGTTGAGTAAGTGCGGCGTCTCATCCACAGTCAACAGCCCTTTCCAATCCGTAGCCGGATCGCTGCCGTCCACCGGCTTGGTGTAATCGAACTTAGGATCGCGGCGCGGAATGAAGTTGCCGTGGAAATAGGCGATGTCGCCATCGGCGTCCGCGAAAATGGTGTTGTTGGAGGAGTTCGCGAACAGATCCATGGTTTTGCGGAAGCCGGCGTAGTCCTTCTGTTTCGTGCGCGTGTAGCTCTGCGTCAGGGCCGCGACGGGCTTGTTCATCAGCTCGATGGCGACCCACTTGCCGTTCTGTTCCCGAATTACCGGACCGTGGTGCGTCTTATAAACCGTAACCTTGCGCTCCGCCATGCCGCTGCCCGACTTATACGGAATTACGATCTCACTTACTTGCACCGGCCGCTCTTCCGTGCCGTACTTATACACCCACTTACCGTTCTTCTGGCTTACAGTCTCCAGGAACTCATCGATCGCGTCCACGTTGCTGGACGTGTGCATCCAGCCGGTGCGCGCGTTGAAGCCCTGGTAAATGAAAAACTGTCCCCACGTAACCGCGCCATAAGCATCCAGACCTTCGTCGCTCACCATCTGCAATTCGGACCGGAAATAGAAACTCGTATGCGGATTGATGAGGAGCAGCGAGTGCTTGCCCACCGTATTCGCGGGCGCCACGGCCATGCCGTTCGAGCCCTTGGGCTCCGGCGGATACAGATAATCGTCACCGTTGCCGGCCGGGACCGCCGTATCGTGAGTCTTTCCATAGAAGGACTGCAACGCGCCGAGGTTGACTTTCTCTATATCGCCGCCGATGCTGCCTTCGCTAAAGCTGAGGGCCATCCACGGCTCGAAATGCGTGATGACGCGCGGCCTCACTTCAGGGTGCTTGTAGAGATAAAAGTTCAGCCCGTCGGCGAACGCATCCATCAGCTTCCTCAGCCACTCCGGACTCGTGGCGTACATTTTCTTCAACTCCACCGGATCGATGAATAGCTTCTGGCGAAGATCCTGCCAGATCTTGCCTTCGCCCTCCGCCTCCGCCAGGCGGCCCAGCGAATTCAGATAGTTCGTCTCCACGCGGTTGAAATCGTCTTCTGCCTGCGCGTACTCCATCCCGAAAACGGCATCGGAATCCGTCTTCCCGTAGACGTGGGCAATTCCCCAATCGTCACGGATGATGGTCACGTTCTTAGCCTGTTGTTCCCATTTTGCAGGCTGCGCGACGGCCAGGCCGCAAAATGCCGCGATCCATAAAAGTCGTTTCATGAGTTATCTGTCGTTCCTGTAGATCCTGCCGCCCTTCATGACGAACACCACGTGGCGCACCGCCGTAATATCGTCCAGCGGATTGCCGCGCACCGCGACCAGATCCGCCTGCATACCCGGCGCGACCGTGCCCACTTCCTTGCCGAGTCCGAGCGACTCCGCAGCCAGACTGGTGCCGCTGATCAGCGCGTCCATGGGCTTCTCGCCGCCATCCTTCACGCGATAAATAAACTCCTCGGCGTTGCGGCCGTGCGACCCGGCCACCGCATCCGTGCCGAGAACGATCTTCACATGGCGCGCACGCGCCCGCCTGATGACATCGGCGACGAGCGGCAGCCCCTTCTCCATGGCCGCGAAGCCCTCTTCGTTGTAATTGCCTATGCCGAGAAAGTGCGACTTATTCTCGAGATAGTTGTGGAGCACCAGGAAGTTGGGATCGAAGTAAGTGCCATGCTGCACCATCATGTCCAGCGTCGCATTGTCTAAGAACGTTCCGTGCTCGATGGACGTGCAGCCTGCCTCGATGGATGCGCGGGCGCCGTCGCTGGCGTGAGCATGGACAACGCTGCGTAGCCCCACCGCTTTGGCCTCTCCGCACGCAGCCTCGATTTGCTCCTTGCTCATCGTCATTTTGCCGCCGTCGCGAATGCTGGCGGTAGCGAATAACTTCACCACGTCCGCGCCATCTTCCTTGAGTTTGCGCACTAATCCGCGGATCTGCTCGGGAGTGCCGCTGTTCTCCGAAATCGGCCGCAGCGCCGTCAGAATTCGCGGACCGGGAAGCGCGCCGGACGCCGCCATATCGCGGATATCCGCATCGATGGGCTGACCCAGCGATTGAATGGTAGTGAAGCCGCCGAGCAGCGTAGCGTACGCATTCGCCTCCGTAAAGAGAGCCGCTTGCTGCGGAGTGCTTTTACTATTGCGGCCCGCGCCTTGCTCCAGACGGCCTTCTTTATTGAAATACCAACCGGGATGCGTGTGCGTATCGATCCAGCCCGGCGTTACCGTCAGGCCGCTCAGGTCAATATCCGGCTTGTGCGTGGCGGCCGCGACTTTCGTGATGCGGCCGCCTTCTACCGTAATCTCCTGGTTGTGCAGAACGCCGCCCTTCCCGTCGATGATAGTGGTGGTCTTGATGACGACAGGTTGCGCAACGGCGGCGGCCGCGAACATCAGGACGAAAATGCTACTGCGCAATCGCATCGGAGCCTCCGCCGCCGAACCGGCCGCCTTGCCGCACCGGAGGCGGAGGCGCTCCCGTGGTTTTCAACGGCTCGATGCCGCTGCCAGAAATCTTCTGGTTATATGCCGGGACATCGCGGTCCATGACTGTCTTGTAATCCGATTGCACTTTGGCCATCTGCGTTTCCAGGTCGTGCACGAGTCCCTGCTCCGTCTCGGTAGGGCCCCAATCCGCGCCGCCGGCAACATCGCCGCCGCCGGTGCCGATCTCCCCATTCAGCCATAGCATCTTGAGATACAACTTATAAGCCGTCTGGAAGTACTTATCGTCGCTCAACGATTCCGCGCGTGAAATCAACTGATATTCCACGTCCTGAAGCTTCTTATCGATGGCGGTGATCTGCGCGAGCAGCTCAGCCTTGCCTTGCAGGGTCTTCTGCTGATCTTCAAGTTGCTTTCGCATCCATTCGATCTGGTTTGTCATGTCGGAAACGCTGCTGACATCGTTACGCAACTGAAGCTGCAGCCGCACGCTCGACTGTATGTCCGCCACTGTCCCATGACTATCCGGCGGCAGCAGAATCTCGAAGGGCTGCGATTGGCTGGCTCCGCCCATGGTGAACTTCACGGTGTATTTGCCCGGCGCGGCGATCGGTCCGACCTCCGCTTCGGCCAAACCCCAATGCGTAATCGGCCGCGTTTGCTGACCCGCAAAGCGCGGCTCGTCCCAAATGTGCGGATCCTCGGGCGGCGTAGTGCGCAGCGCGACCAGGCGCGGCGGATCGTAATGCAGATCCCAACTGGCACGGTTCAAACCCGCATGTGCATTCGTGACGGGCGGCAGTTTCTTGACGACCGCGCCCTTCTCGTCCAGAATCTCGATGTCGACGGGACCCGATGGCGCCCCCTTCAGGTAATACGAGAACGTGGCGCGCGGCTGCCGCACGAGCCGGAAGGCGGCACGCGGCGCGATGAGTTTCGCGCTCTCCGTAAAATTCGGCTCCATGACGCCGGATTCCAGCGGAGTAATGTCGCTCAGAATGAAGAAACCGCGGCCATAAGTGGAAACAACGACGTCGTGGGCCTGTTTTTGAACAACGATCCAAGATACCGGGGCGGCAGGCAGTCCTTCCTTGAACTGTTTCCAGTCCTTGCCATCGTCCATGGAGTAATAGAACGCGTTTCCAGTCCCGGCGAATAACATGCCTTTCTTATTCGGATTCTCCGCGATTATTCGCACATAGGTGAGCGGACCACCCTTCGGTAAGTTACCCGTTACCTTCGTCCACGTCTTACCAAAGTCCGTGGTCTTATACAGCCAGGGATCGCGATTATCCATCAGGTGGAAATCCACCGCAATATACGCGGTACCGGCATCGAAATGCGACGGCTCGATCTTCGATACCGTTCCCCAAACCGGGAGCCCGGCGATGTTCTTCGTTACATCATTCCAATGCGCACCGGCGTCTCGCGTGTACCAGACCTTCCCATCGTTCGTACCCGCCCAAATCAGTCCTTTTTGTATTTCGGAGGGCGCGATGGAGAATACGACTTCGCCGTAAAACTGGCCGAGGTTGTCGCCGACAATCCCGCCGGAAGAGACTATGCGTGACGGGTCCTGCGTCGAGAGATCCGGACTGATCACATTCCAGCTCATCCCCTGATTGGTAGTGCGGAAGATGACCTGGCAGCCGTAATAGACAGTGTTGTGATCGAAGGGATCGATAGCGAGCGGCGCCGTCCAATGGCACCGGTACTTAGTCTGGTCCGGAGCCGAATCCAGAGTATGAAAGTACGGACTTACCGAGTGCGCCATCTTCGTCTTGGCGTCATATCGAGTTACTTCGTCGCCGTAACAGCTTGCCCAGACAACATCGGTATTCGTAAGATCCGGAAGCGTGAAGCCCGATTCGCAGCCACCGAGTCCGTGTTCCCATACTCCGCCACCGGGCGCGCGGACGAACCCTCCCCGGCCGCCCGTATCCATGCCCGGAACATTGGGTCCGGCTTCCACTACGTTGCTGGGACCGCGCATGGTGCCGTCATCCTGCATATTGCCGTAGATGCGATAGGGCACATCATTATCGACGGCGACGTGATAGATCTGCCCGATCGGCAGCGTCACACGTTGAGGCGTCCGCCCGTGATCCGTCGTGTACCACATACCGCCATCGTGCGTGACACAGATCCGGTCGGGATTCTGCGGATCGAACCAGATATCGTGAGTATCTCCGCCCCACGGCACGGTGCGGAACGTTTTGCCGCCATCGAGCGATTGCCAGAAGCTACTGTCGGCGACTAATACTTCATCGGCATTTTTCGGATTCACTCCCAGGCGAATGTAGTAACCGGCGCGCCCGATCAATCCGCGCTCCCAACTGCCGTTGGTCCAGTTCTGGCCGCCATCGTCGCTGCGCCAGACGGAACCCTGGTCCGCCGTTTGAATCAGCGCATACACGCGGCGCGAGTTAGAGGGCGCGATGGCCACATCGATCTTGCCGAGGGGCGAGTGCGGCAGGCCGTGGCCTTCCAGGCGCGTCCAGGTGTTGCCGCCATCGTGCGTCACGTGAATGCCGCTGGAAGGTCCGCCGCTGAACATGGCCCAGGTGTGCATCACCACTTGCCACATGCCTGCGAAGAGCGTATTCGGGTCGTTAGCGTCCATCGTCAGGCCGGAGCAACCGGTGCCGGGGTCGGCAAACAGCACGCGCTTCCAGGTGGCGCCGCCATCGGTGGTTTTGAAAACACCGCGCTCTTCCTGTGGTCCGGTAAGCCGCCCCGCCGCGCAGGCGAACACCGTGTTCGGGTCCTTCGGGCTGATGATGATTCTGCCGATGCGGCCGGTCTCATCAAGGCCCATGTGCTGCCATGTGGCGCCGGCATCCGTGGATTTGTAGATGCCGTTGCCGGTCATGTCACTATCGCGAATGGCCCAGGCTTCGCACGTTCCCGCCCACACAATTTTGTGATCCGAGGGAGCCACGGCAAGAGAGCCGATGGCCTGCACGGGCTGCGAATCGAAGATGGGAACCCAGCGCTGGCCGCTATCGGTGGTCTTCCACACGCCGCCGGACGCGGCGCCGACATAGTAAGTGGCGTTGTCTCCGGGGACGCCGGCGACTGCCGCGATGCGGTTGCCGACCGCCGGTCCCATAAACCGGAATTGCAGTTGCTCGGGTTGTGCGAAACCGCCGCCGCGCCGCCCCTGGCCGCTCGATAACGAAGCGAATATTGCAAACGCAACCAAGACTCTCATACGTTTCGCCGCATCTCCTGTTTGGTTTGCAGTCTATCATGTTAGACATGCTGAGGCGGATGCTGCCGATGCTGCTGGGCGCCCTCCTGTTTGGGCAAGTTGAGACCGGCGAAATCCGCCTGTCCGTCACGGATGCGACGGGCCTGGCGCTGCCCTCTTCCGGCACGCTGATCAGCCAAGCCACGCAGACCCGCCGCGCGTTCGACACCGATTCCGCGGGCCTGGCGACCTTCCACAATCTGCCGTTTGGAGTCTACCGGCTCACGATGCAGCGCCCCGGCTTCGCGACTTTCAGCAGCCTGGTGGAAGTGCGCTCGGCTGTTCCCCGGGAAGTTCATGCGACGCTCGGAGTGGAAGCGTTGCCGACCGAACTAACTGTAACGGACTCGGCGACGCTCCTGGAGACACACCGCACCGGAGTTACAAGTCAGATCGGCGAGCAGCAAATTCGCGAACAGCAGTCGACTAACCCCGCGCGCGGGCTCCTGGACCTGATCAACATGCAGCCGGGTTGGTTTTTCGAATCGGGCGCCGTGCTGCATCCGCGCGGCTCCGAATATCAGACGCTGTTCGTTGTGGATGGCGTGCCGATGGACGAGAACCGGTCGCCCGGGTTTGCGCCTGACCTCGAAACCGGCGAGGTTTCCGAAATGAGCGTCCTCACGGGAAATTTCCCGGCGGAATACGGGCGCAAACTCGGCGGCGTCATCGAGGTCGTGACGGCGCGCGACACGCGCCGCGGTTTGCACGGCAGCGCGGAACTCGGCGGCGGCAGCTTTGATACGGTCTCCGGTCTCGTATCGACGGCCTATGGCTGGAAGCGCAGCAACCTGACAATCACCGCCGGCGCGGATCGTACGGACCGCTATCTCGATCCGCCGGTGTTGGCCAATTACACCAACGCGGGCACTTCCGGCGCTCTCACAGGCGCTTACGATTGGGACATTTCCAATGCCGACCGCATACACGCCTCCGTGCAGCGGCGGCAGACGAGCTTCGAAGTGCCGAACGAAAATTTGCAGCAAGCTGCGCATCAACGGCAGGATCGGGATGGGCGCGAGGATGCGGGTCAGGTGGCGTGGACCCATGTTTTTAGTGCGTCGACGCTGCTGAATCTGCGCGCCAGCGTGGAGGACCTTTCCGCAAACCTGTGGTCGAATACCCTGGCGACTCCGATCATGGCTTCGCAGCAGCGCGGCTTCCGGCGCGGGTACGTCAACGCTACGGTCAGCGCACGCAAAGGGCGGCACGACATCAAATACGGCGCGGATGCTTACTACGCGCCGGTGAGCGAGGCGCTGCAATACCGGATCACGGATGGCGCGTTCTTCGATTCCGATACGCCGCGGCGATTCAGTTTCGCCGATTCGCGCCTGGACCGCGAGCAAGCAGCGTTTGTGCAGGACAATATCCGGCTCGGCCGCCTTACGGTGAGCGCGGGCCTGCGATGGGATCGCTATTCGCTGGCGGTAAACGACTCGGCGTTCAGTCCGCGCCTGGGCGTCGCATATTCGGTGCCCGGCGCGGGGTTGGTGCTGCGCCTCAGCTATGACCGCGTCTTCATTACTCCCGCGATGGAGAACTTACTGCTCGCCAGTTCGCCGGCGGTCGCGAGTCTCAATGACAACGTGCTTCGCATTCCCGTGCGGCCATCCCACGGCAACTATATCGAGACGGGATTCAGTAAGACGATCGCCGGTAAGATGCGGCTCGACGCCAGTTATTACCGGCGCACGTTCGACAACTTCGCAGACGACGATGTCTTCGTGAACACCGGGATCAGTTTCCCGATCGCGTTCCGCAGCGCGGAGGTTCGCGGCGTCGATGTGAAGCTCGAACTGCCGAGGTGGCGCCGGTTGTCGGGTTTCGTGAGTTATTCGAATTTGAGGGGGGTCGCTCAATTGCCGGTAGCAGGAGGTTTTTTTCTTGGCGACGATATTTCGGGCGTGCTGAGCGGCGGGGCGTTTCCGATTTCGCAGGATCAGCGGAATACGGCTCGGGCGAATTTGCGTGTGCAGGCTAGCAAGCGAGTTTGGTTGTCGGTTACCGGCGAATATGGCAGCGGCCTGCCGGTGGAAGCGGAGAATTTCGATGCCGCGCAATTCGACCCCGCGATTCTGCGGCAGGTGAATTTTGCGGCCGGGCGTGTTCGGCCCAACTTCTCATTGAACGCCGGCGCGGGCATGGATCTGGTCAAGTGGGAGCACCGGACCTTGCGGCTCTCGGTGGGCGGCGAAAATCTCACGGGGCGTTTGAATTTGATCAATTTCGCAGGGCTGTTTTCCGGGACAGGCATCGCTCCGCCGCGATCGGTCTCGGCTCGTTTGCAATTCGGATTCTAGGCCGATTGCGTTTGTTCCGGATTCAAGACGGGCTTTTCCCAAGACCCAACCAATTGCGAGCGACCGAACAGCGCATTTAACTTGATTCGCGTGACCTCATCCTGTAAGCTGAGAATTCTTGGTATGGGACGCAAGCCACAAAAGAACGATTCGTTGCCCGGTTCGCTGGACATGTTGATTCTGCGGACGCTGTCGCGACGCGATCTCCACGGATACGGCATTGTTCAGTTCATTCAACAATCGTCGGACAATGAGCTCGTCGTCGAGGAGGGCTCGCTATACCCAGCTCTCCAACGGCTGGAGCTAAACGGCTGGATCGACGGCGCCTGGGGCGTAACGGCCAATCATCGGCGGGCGAGGATCTACAAAATCACGGCGGCCGGCCGCAAACAACTGGCGATTGAGACGCAGAAGTACGCCAGACTGACCCTGGCGATCGCCCAGGTGATGGAAGCGGAGTGACGGAGATGTTGCTACGACGCCTGAGCTATTGGATGAAGAGCGCCAAACGTAGCGAGGCGCTGCGTGACGAAATGGAGCTCCACCTCGCCGAAAAAGCCGCGGAACTCGAAGCTGACGGTATGACTGCGGAGCACGCACGGGCTGAAGCGCGGCGCCGATTCGGCAACTTCGGATTGAAGCAGGAAGAGTCGCGGGAGATTTGGATGACACGGTTTTTGTCGGAGCTCGGCCAGGATCTTCGCTATGGTTTGCGCATGCTGGTCAACAAGCCCACACTCACCATCGTGGCGGTCGTGACGCTGGCTCTGGGCGTGGGAGCGAATACGGCCATTTTCAGCATCGTCGATGCCGTGTTGCTGCGCCCTCTGCCCTACCCCAATCCCGATCGTTTGGTGCGAATCTTCTTTAACGAGCCCGGCGTAGGATTGCGGGACGTTCGGTTTTCCAAGCCGGAACTGGATGACCTGCAGACGCGAGCTGGTGTATTTGAAGATGTCAGCCCGATCTTCGAGGGTAGCGAGGATTTGACCGGCGCCGGAGAGCCCGAGCGTCTCGAGGGCGTCAATGGCAGTTTCAGCTACTTTTCCCTGTTGGGTGTGACCCCGCAAGTGGGAAGGTTGTTTGGTCCGCAGGACTTTGTGCCTGGTTTCGCTGCAGTGGGCGTGATCAGCGATGGCCTATGGCATCGCGCCTACGGCGCCGATCCGAACATTGTCGGCCGTATCCTCCGGCTCGACAATGATCCCCTGACAATTATTGGGGTTCTGCCACGCGGATTTCACCATCCTGGACCGACGGTTTCCGGCGACGCGGAAGTGTTTTGCGCCGCCGGATTCATCGGAGACCCGTTTCCCAAGCCAATGCGTGGCACCCGGATTCTAGTAAATGGAATCGGAAGACTGAAGCCCGGCCTGACACTCGTGCAAGCTCAGGCGCGGCTCACTGCCATGGCTGCCGAATTACGCCAGGACTTTCCCGGCGATTACCCGCCGCAGACGCAATGGACAATTGAGATTCAACCATTGCAAGAAACTTTGGTGGGCAATGTTCGGCCCATGCTGCTGGTGTTACTGGGTGCGGTGATCCTGATTGTCTTCATCGTGTCGTTGAACATTGCCAATCTCCTCCTGGCGCGCGCTTCGGGGCGGCAACACGAGATGGCGGTGCGGCTATCGCTGGGCGCGAGTCGCGGCCGCATGGTGCGCCAGATGCTGACCGAATCCATGCTGCTGTCGCTCATCGGCGGCGCCGCGGGAGTCGCAGCCGCAGTGGGTACTTTGAGTTTCATCCTTCGCTTCGTGCCTTCGAACGTTCTCCGGCTCCGCGAGATACGAATCGACGGGGTCGTGCTGGCGTTCGCTCTTCTGATTTCCATTCTCACCGGCTTAGTGTTTGGACTTGCGCCCGCGCTTCATTCGGCAAAAGTCGCTCTCTCCGCGGCCATTCGCGAAGGCGGTCGAGGGTCCGGCTACGGCACGAAGACCGGCCGATTGCGCGATGTTCTCATAGTCTCTGAGGTGGCATTTGCCGTCATACTCATGGTCGGAGCCGGTTTGCTGCTGCGTACCCTGGGGAATCTGTTGCGGGAAAATCCAGGGTTTAATCCAACTCAAGTTGTCACGGCGAACATACAGCTTCCGAATCCTAACGAAAGGGAGGCGGACCCGTATCTCAATGTTCCACGCAGAGCCGCCTTTAATCGTGAGTTGCTGCGGCGGATGAAGGCAATTCCAGGAGTGGAAGTTGCCGCCATCACCTCAGCTCTACCGAGCACCAATACCAATCCCAACGCGGTGGGTGGCGTAGCGGACGAAGGCTTTGCGATTGAAGATAGACCGGTCGAGTCCTCGCAGAATTTGCACGCTGAGAGAATTCGGATAGGCCCCGATTATTTTAAGGTGTTACAGACCTCGCTCTTACGCGGCCGCTCATTCACCGAAGGCGATGAAGACGGCAAACCGCTGGTGGCTATTATTGATGAAAGCACCGCTCATCGGTATTGGCCAAACCGCGATCCGCTGGGCCGCCGGGTGCGGTTCAGACGAGACGCTACCAAGCCATGGACCACCATCGTGGGTGTTGTTAAGGATATCAAGAGCGACGGCCTCGACATCGATGGCGTTCCGCACATTTATGTTTCGACCTATCAAGACTCCAACAAGCGGCTGAGCGTGGTGTTGCGGACGTCTTTACCGGCGGCTGCGCTGGAACCACAGATTCGGCATGAGATCCAGAGCATCGATCCCGGCTTACCGGTATTTGGTGTTTCTTCGATGAACGACGTCCTTGACCGGTCACTGGCTTCCCGCCGTTTTTCCGCCGATCTGGTGGGCGGATTTGCCGGACTGGCGGTGCTTCTGGCCTCCATCGGAATTTACGGCTTGTTGGCTTATATGGTCGGCCAAAGATCGCGCGAAATCGGTATCCGTATGGCCCTCGGCGCGCGGCGGGAGGACATTCTGAGAATGTTCTTACGCAGGGGGGCCGCGCTTGCTGCCGTGGGTGTCGTTACCGGGTTGGTCTTTTCTGCATCCTCTGCGTCCGTGATGGCAAGTTTGCTTTATGGGGTGCGCCCCCACGATCCGGCCGTGTTCCTGATCGTTCCTCTAGTTTTATTTGCCATTGCCGTTCTAGCCAGCTACCTGCCGGCACGGCGCGCGACGAAAGTGGACCCGTTGATTGCCTTGCGCGAGTCGTGAACTCATCGGTTTATCGCCGGTCGACCGGCGGAGCTTACCGAAACCTCGCGCTGTGCTAGCGGACTGCTTCCACGGTCAGGGGCGCCTCCAGGCGGAAGGTTAGAACGCTTTCCACCGGCACCTTAACGTGGCCTTTGGTGAGCGCTTCCGTCAACGCGCCTCCGCCGCCTCCCGATGCCGCTCCGATGGCCGCGCCTTTTCCGTGACCGGCGATCGCTCCGATAATTGCGCCGACGGCCGCTCCGCCTCCCGCAAATTCGGCTGTCCGTTTGTTGGCTCCCACGCCATCGTGGCCCTTCGCCACCACGTCCGTGGTTCGCAACCGGTAGCGCTGACCATCGATCGAAACCGAGCCCAGGTCGATCACCAGGTCCGACGCGCCGCGGAAGTGTCCGCCCTTGCTCGCCGATCTGATCACTAGCTGCGCATTGGAGCCTTTCGGGATCACGCAGTCGCCCGCGGCATCGCGAACGTCCCTGGCGATTTCCGCGGCAAAGGTCTGTCCTTCGACGGCATGGCCGGAATCGATGGTCTCCTCGGTTCGCACGGAAACTTGCGCGCCCGCGGGAATGACGGAGGTCTTGGTCGTGACGGCGGCAGTATCCGGATGAACGTGGTTGTCGTGCACCGGATCGGGTGCAGCAACCGGAGGCGCATCCGGTGAAGACTGCGCCGGCGGCGCGCTCGAAACCGTGGACCCTGAGTCGCCATAATCGATGCTCCGCACCTGCGTCATCGGAATGGTCTGGGTCACGCCATCGGCGCCCGCTAACTGAATCTCGGTGGCGGAACTCGATTGCACTGTCCCTGTGAGCATGCGGCCATCGCGCATGGTGACGGTAGCTTTGGAGCCGCCCGCGGCCGGAGCATGGGAACAGCCCGCCAGGCCAACTACGCAGATAACCAAGGGCAGTAAAATGGGAAATTTCATGAAAGCGTCCTCTCACTGCCATCTTACAAGTTCCGCGCTTATTGACGCTCAACTTGCAGAATCTGTCCCCAGATCACCTGGTAGCCTTCGACATCGCCGTTCCAGGTGCGGCCGGCGCGCACGAAGACGCGAAGGTTCGGACGGAGGTCTGCTGCGCCGACGATCTCGCCGTTCTGCAGGTAGCGAGTGTCATTGCGAAGGACGATGGTCTGGTCGCCCGCACTGCGCGTGTGCAGCACCATGCGCGACCCGGCAATCTCGCCGATCACACCGGCGTAGGTCAGGTCGCCCTTCGGAATCAGACGCTCTTCTTCCATGGAGAAGTGGTGCAGCGGCACGAACGTCGGCACACGCCGGCGCGCCGCGGTCCGGGTAGCGCCGACCGCGTGCACGGTCCGCGCGTATCGCAGGCGCGACCCATCGACGCTGTCCGATACGACCTCCACCTGCTCGCCCGGATGGAGTCGCGGGATGTCGACGTTGTGCTCGGCCTGTTCGACATAGGTGTGCGCGTCGTAGCTATAGCGAAGGACTTCGTTGTCCGGGAGACGTACGGCGAATTCGCCGGCAGCCGGTTCGGAATCGCGCTCCAGCAGGACGCCGCGCGTGAATCCGGAATCGGACGGGGTCAAAGGCGGCTGCGTCTGTCCGGCAGCTACGCAGGCCAAGCCCGCCACGCATACAAGAACATGCCGCACCGTCCCCTCCTGTGATCAACCGTAACACGGGCGGGCAGAATACGGGTGTGCGGTTCCATGCGCGTGGCAGGCTCGAAAGCGATCGCGGGCTCGCTTCGCTTGCCCGAAATGCTCAGTTTGCGACCGGTCTGGAGACAGTCAGGAGACCGGTCGTTACTGGCGTTCCTGGATGATCATCCAGGAGGTTCCGAATTTGTCGCGGACTACTCCGAAGCGGACGGCGAAGAATGTTTCTTCCATGGGCATGTGGATCTGGCCGCCTTCGGTGAGCAGGGCCCATGCCCGCTCCACTTCTTCTGTGGTCTTGAAATTCAGAAAAAGGTACGCGCTGCGCATCGGCTCGAACTTATCGGGGACGTCCGAACCCATCAGCACCGTCCCGCCGAGGGACATTCGCGCGTACATGACCTTGCCGCGCCAGTGCTCCGGCGTACTGCCGCCCGGACCTTCTCCGTGATGCATCATCATTTCGATTTTGCCGGCGAAGTGCTCTTCGTAGAACCGGAAAGCCTGTTCGCAGGTGCCGCCGAAATTCAAATACGTGAACAGTTGCATGATAGAGACACGATACCGCGCTGAGATAAGGTGAAGATATGCGGATTGTCGCAATCGTGCTGTTGGCAGGGGCTGCCTGGGCGCAGCAGATGCCCGATCCCAATTTTGACGCACACGTCGATCAGCCGGCTTACCGTTCGCAGCATCCGCGCGTGTCGATCGACGAGGCGCATCGGAATTTCCATACCGCCGACGGCCGCTATAAACCCTTTGCCGGGTTGTTGCGCAATGACGGCTATGAGGTGGTTGCCGGCAAGCAGCCGTTCTCGGCGAAGTCCCTGCAGCCAATCCGCGTGCTGGTCATCGCCAATGCTCTGGGGGAAGGCGCAAACGCCGGGACCAATACTTCGCCGCCCGCATTTACCCCGGCCGAATGCTCGGCCGTGCGCGACTGGGTGCGCGGCGGCGGAAGCCTGCTGCTGATTTCGGACCATACCCCGTTCGGAATGGCGGCGGAGGAGATGGCGCGCGCCTTTGGCGTACGCTTCGGAAAAGGTTTTGTGTCGGCGCAAGACGCAAAGTACATCGAGAGGAATCCCACGGTTCTGGTGTTTTCGCGCGAGAACGGCCTGTTGCAGGACCACGCGATCACGCGCGGGCGCGCAGCCGGCGAGAGGATCAACAGGGTAGTGGCGTTTACCGGCCAATCCCTCGGCGTTCCGGAGGGCGCGTCAGTGCTGATGAAGCTGGCCGATGAGGCGCGCGAGGCGCCGGCCCGCGGCGCCCAGTCCGTGCCGGTCAGCGGCGCACAAGGCCTCGCCATGCAATTCGGGAGCGGACGGCTGGTGGTGCTCGGGGAGGCGGCCATGATGTCCGCGCAAGTGCTGAAAAGGCGGGGATCGCCGGACTTTCGAATGGGCATGAATGTGCCCGGCAATGACGACCGGCAATTTGCGTTGAACGTGTTGCACTGGCTCAGCGGTGCGTTATCGCCGGAGTGACGTTTGCATGCTCTTGCGGCTTCTGCTGCCGGTTTCGCTGTTGGTCTGCGCTGCGTCGCAGGGCGCCCCTGCGTGGAACGTCGCCCGGAGTCCACATTTCGAAGTGTATTCGCATTCCGGAGAAGCGCCGGCCCGCGAGATGCTTGAGTGGTTCGAGCAGTTGCGGTCGGCCGTCACGAGCCATTTCGGACTCAAGCTGCCGGACGACCGCCGCATCCTGGTGTTCGGCTTCGCTTCCGAAGCGGAATACGATCCGTACCGGCTCCGCGCCACAGCCGATGCCTATTACGTCGGCGGAGGTGGCAACGACTATATCGTGCTTCCGGAGCTGGGTCCGCGCAGCTTCCGCACGGCCGCGCACGAGTACGCGCACTTCCTGCTGAACGCGGCGGGAGCGCACATGCCGCCGTGGCTCGGCGAAGGCCTGGCGGAGGTGTTCTCGACCATTCGCATCACAAGCGAGGGCGCAGTCGCCGCTGGAACTCCCGAGGGACGCATGCCCGCACTGCGCCACGGCGGGTGGCTGCCGTTGGAGACGCTGGTCACGCTGCCGGCGGACGCTCCGATGCGCAACACGCGGGAGGGCGCGAACATATTCTATGCCGAGAGTTGGGCGCTGACGGAGATGCTGGTGCTGTCGCCCCGGTATGCTCCGGCGTTCGTCGCCTTTGTGGACGCGGTGGCGAAGGACCCCGATGCGAGCGCCGCCGTGCTGGCGCGCATTTATAACAGGCCGCTGCCGGAAATCGCGCGCGACCTCAAAGCATGGGTGCGGCGCCGGACATCCAAAGGCATTGCGCTCGGCAGCGGGCGCGAGCCGGATGCGGTTGCCGTGGAGACTGCGGAGGCGTCAAACCTGACGGTGCAACTGATACTCGCACAGGTTCTGCTGGCGGCGGAGGACGTGGATGGCGCGGAACGCATTTACCGCGAGGCCGCGCTGGAGGCGCCGCGCAACGCATCCGTGCTTGGCGGTCTGGCGACGCTGGCGCTCGCGCGAGGCAAACTGGAACAAGCGAAGACTCTGTTCGCGGAGGCGCTGGCCGGAGGGATTGCGGACGCCGATCTGTGCTACCGCTACGCGACGGTGTTGGGCGACACAGGCGGAGCTGTGGATCAGCGCCGGGCCGCACTCGGCCGCGCGATCGCATTACGCCCCGCCTTCGACGATGCGCGTTACCAACTGGCGCTGCTGGAAAAAAACGCGGGGAATTATGCTGCCGCGCTCCTTCAACTGCGAGCCATGCGCGAAGTGCCTACGACCCGCGCGTACTACTATTGGATGGCGATGGCGGACGCGCTCATCGGAACGGGCGCCAACGAAGAGGCCGTGCACGCGGCGACGAAGGCGGCGGAACTCGCGCACGATTCGGACGAGCGGCTGCAAGCGTTGCAGCAGGTGCATATCGCGCAGACCCACGTGGAGGTCCGCTTCGAACGCGATGCGTCAGGCCGGCAGCACATGGTCATGACTCGCGTACCGAACGACGCCACGGAATGGAATCCGTTCATCGAGCCGGGTGACGAGATACACCGCGCGGAAGGAGTTTTGGCCGAGGTGAGTTGTGCAGGACCGCTTCTGCGCATCGTGGTGCAGACGGCACAGGGGCGCGTCACCATCGCGATTCCGGATCCGGA
>Ga0134128_10001879_pt1 | contig 26525 bp, 18 predicted proteins | sample KB31754_FD_96462 | JGI IMG/M metagenome (GOLD analysis project Ga0134128, IMG submission 96462) | Terrestrial soil microbial communities with excess Nitrogen fertilizer from Kellogg Biological Station, Michigan, USA - KB3-175-4 | ecosystem: Environmental > Terrestrial > Soil > Unclassified ...
CTGGCTGGCCGGCGTGGCGTGACGGATTTTGCTTCCCGTTGGCATCGCGGCGGTCATAGTGGGTCGGGTCGACAACGCACAGGCGCCTTCCGTCACCTGCTGGCCATTCGGCCGGCCCGAGGAGGACTGTCATGTCAGATGCGCGCGGGAAAGGTGTCTTACCCGGCCGGGTCCGGACCCCGTCCGTGTTGTCCGTCGCGGCCGTGGTGCCGCTGCTGGCCGGGTTGCACGCCGGGGGCACGCACGCCGGGCCGGATGGCGCGGCCGGCGGCGCGTCGGTGATCATCTGCGCGGGCTACGCCGGCTGCGCGGCCCGCGGTCACAGCGACCATGGCTATCCCCGGCACGCGGGCGCCTCGTACTGGCGGATGACGGCGGGCAACGAGTGCACCAACTACGTGGCCTACGTCGAGGCCCGGGTGTTCCGCGCCCGGCGGCCGCGGTACCTGCTGGGCAACGCCGGCCAGTGGGCGGCGACCGCGGCCGCCCACGGAGTGGTGGTGAACCACGTCCCGTCGGTGGGCGCGGTGGCCGAGTGGAACGGCGGCGCACCCGGCATGGGGCGCGCGGGGCACGTGGCCGTGGTGGAGAAGGTCGGGCGGCATGATCGGTACATCCTCATCTCCCAGCAGCACATCGGCTCGGATCCCAACGGCTACGACTGGACGCGGATCAACGCCGGGTTCCCGTCCGCCGACTGGCAGGAATGGCCCGACCACTTCCTGCACTTCCGGCACCGGCACCATCACCGGCATCATCACCATCACCGGCACCACCGGCGGGCGCGGCGCTGACCGGCTCGGCGCCCTGGCGGCCGGCGTCTCACCGGCCCAGCAGGCTCCGACGGCTCAGCGGCTGGGCGCTGGGGCCTGGAGCGACTGCTGCTCCCTGACCTGCTGCGGGTACCACTTGGTGAACCTGAACGCGATGAAGATCAGCGCGATCGGGATGTACCAGTTCAGCCAGTCGCGCAGGCCCTTGGGGCCAACGGTCTGGGCGATCAGCCCCAGCGCCCCGCAGACCAGGAAGACGACCGTCCAGACCGAGGTCAGCACGAGGTTGATGCGCTTGAACGCGGCTGTGTGCCAGGCCTCGGGAGCCGCTTCTTCCTTGGCGTAGTCCACGGTGAACGGGTGCCCGAAGATGATGGATCCCAGCGCGATGACGCCGAGGGCGCCGCTGGAGATGGCCTGCGAGTACTTGTCCAGCTCGGCGACATCCTGACGGCTGGTCACGATGGCCGCGATGGTCAGCGCGGCGAAGAACACGACCGTGGCCACGTCGAGCAGCTTGAGGTGGCCGACCTCGGCCCGCAGCCGCGACGGCCGCCGCGCCGCCGTGTCCTGACCGGACGCCGACTCGGAGGCTGACTGTGAGGCCGGCCCTGAGCCGGGCTGCGCCTGGCTGGACGCCGACCAGGCCACCAGCGGCTGCAGGTCCAGGCTCAGCGCCATCACCAGCAGGGCCGCGATCAGCGCCGCGATGGTGGCGGTCTCCCAGGTGGACGGGCTGGCGATGACCCAGAACAGGATCCACGGGATGAACCCGACCATGGGGTGGCTGGCCAGCCTGCGCGCCGGCGGCTCGTCGGCCGGGCTGTAGGACGGCGGCAGGCCGGGCTCGTAGCCACCGGTCTGCTCCCCCACTGCCCCGCGCCCCGCCGCCCCGGCGCCCGCCGGGCCGACCTGCTGGGGTACGCCTGCCCGCTGCGGCGCCGGGGCATGGTCGCCCGGCGCCGGCGTGGGCTGCCACTCTGTTGCCACATCGCCCCCGACGGTCGTGATGTTGCTCAGGGTTGTCGTCCGAATCCCCATTGTTACCAGCGGCGCCCGCCCTAACCTATTCGGGCCGGGCGGCCGGCAACCTGACGGGATCTTTGCCAAGGCCGACCGGTGCCAGCGTGTTCGGGCGGGCATGTCTGTGGTGGTCTGGGCTGCGGGACCAGCTCATGACCAGCACGCGCCCAGGGGGAGCCGCTCGTTGATCCGCAGCCTGATCGTGGCCGTCGCGCTGTTGTCGGCCATCTTCCTCGTCAGCGCGCTGGGCGCGTCCACCCGGTCGGCGGCCCGGCCCCGGATCCGGCCCCCGGTGGTGCAGCCGAACCCGGCCCGGCCGGGCGTGATCCCGGACGCGCTGCCGGTCCGGCTGAGCGGCAGCCAGCTGGCGACGGCGGCGCGGCGGTGCGCGACCTGGGCGGCCAAGGCCGGGTTCCCTGACACCGGCATCGCGCACGGCCGGCTGACCACGGCGGTCGCGGTGGCGCTGGCCGAGACCGGCTGTGACCAGGCGGCCTGCTACAACAACAGCACCCGGCAGGCCTGCACCCCCACGAGCACCAAGGCCAGCACCAAGACCAGCACCAAGGCCAGCACCAAGGCCAGCACCAAGCACGGAAGCGACTCCGTCTACCGGGGCGCCTGGCTGGTCGGCGGGCCGACCCGCACCGGAGTCAGCGACACCTGCGCCTACCAGGGCCGGTGCAACGCCAGGGCGGCTTACCGCGTGGTCGCCGGGTACGGGACCGACCTGCGGCCGTGGACGGCGTACCTGAATGGCGGCTACCGGCGGTACCTGACGGCGGCGGCGCACGCGGTGAGCATCCTGCGCCAGGGCGCGCTGCCCAGCGGGGTGACCGGGATGTGCGCGGAGTACGTGACCGACCAGCCGGGTGCCTGGTCCTGGCTGGCCCGCTGCGGCCGGGGCTCGCCCACTGAGCAATGGACGCTGGACGGGGATCAGCTGCGGACCAGCAGCGGCCTGTGCCTCACCGCCAGCGCCAGCACGGGACCGGTCAGCGTGGAGCACTGCACCGGCGGCAGCCTCCAGGACTGGCGGCCAGGGGCCGGGTTCGCGCTCGACAACGCCGGCGCGCACCTGTGCCTGGCCGCGCGGGGCTCGCCAGCTCAGTCCGGCACCACGCTGACCGTCCAGCCCTGTGACGGCAGTCGCGGGCAGCGCTGGTTCAGGCCCTGAACGGACTTAATCATCCAGCTCTTAAGCCGGGGTGATCGAGCGCGGCAGCGGCTGCTGGGCCCAGATCGTCTGGCCGGTCCTGGTGTGCCGGGTGCCCCGGCGCTCGGCCGGCTGGGCGACGAGCAGCCCCCCTGCCGCCGTGTGCTGGCCAGGGATAGTGTCTGCTTATGAGCCTGAATCCCACCCTTCCCGGCGGCCCGTCAGTGCCGCAGCAGCGCCACCTCGTCACGGAGATCCCGGGTCCGGCCTCCCGCGAGCTACTGGAGCGGCGCCAGCGCAGCGTCGCCCGCGGGCTGAGCCATGTGCTCCCGGTCTTCGTCACGGCCGCGGGCGGCGGGATCGTGGTGGACGTGGACGGCAACTCGCTGATCGACTTCGGCTCCGGGATCGCGGTCACCTCGGTCGGCAACAGCGCCGAGCTGGTCGTCAACCGGGTGATCGAGCAGGTCTCGGCGTTCACCCACACCTGCTTCATGGTCGCCCCTTACCAGGGCTACGTGGAGGTCTGCGAGGAGCTCAACCGGCTCACGCCCGGTGACCACGACAAGCGGTCGGCCCTGTTCAACTCGGGCGCCGAGGCGGTGGAGAACGCGGTCAAGATCGCGCGGCGGGCCACCGGCCGGGACGCGATCGTAGTGTTCGACCACGCCTACCACGGCCGCACCAACCTGACCATGGCCATGACCGCGAAGAACATGCCCTACAAGGACAAGTTCGGGCCGTTCGCCGGCGAGGTCTACCGGGTGCCGATGGCCTACCCGTTCCGCTGGCCGGGCGGCCCGGCGGCCTGCCAGGCCGACGCGCTGGATGTGATCAAGGGCCTGATCCACACCCAGGTGGGCGAGGAGAACGTGGCCGCCGTGGTCATCGAGCCCATCCAGGGCGAGGGCGGCTTCATCGTGCCGCCGGACGGCTTCCTGCCCGGGCTGGCCAGCTTCTGCCGGGACAACGGGATCGTGTTCGTGGCCGACGAGATCCAGTCCGGGTTCTGCCGGACCGGCGACTGGTTCGCGGTCGACCACGAGGGTGTGATCCCGGACCTGGTGACCACGGCCAAGGGCATCGCGGGCGGGCTGCCGCTGGCCGGGGTGACCGGCCGGGCCGACCTGATGGACTCGGTGCACCCGGGCGGCCTGGGCGGCACCTTCGGCGGCAACCCGGTGGCCTGCGCCGCGGCGCTCGGCGCCATCGAGACCATGGCCAAGGAGGACCTGCCCGCGGCGGCCCGCCGGATCGGCGACATCATGCTGCCCCGGCTGCGCAAGCTGGCGCAGGCCGCCCCGGTCATCGGCGATGTGCGCGGCCGCGGCGCCATGGTGGCCATCGAGCTGGTCAAGCCGGGCACGCTGCAGCCGGACGCGGCGGCCGCCGCGCAGGTGGCCAAGGCCTGTCACAACGCGGGCCTGCTCGTGCTGACCTGCGGGACGTTCGGCAACGTGCTGCGGTTCCTGCCGCCGCTGGTGATCGGCGAGGCGCTGCTGAACGAGGGCCTGTCGGTGCTGGAGGACGCCTTCGCCGGACTGTAACCGGGCGGAGTCGTTCGGATACACCCCTATTGACCGGCTATCGGCGCGGAGTTACTGATGAGTAGAACTCGCACAGTACCCGCCCAAGGAGGAGCCGGTGCCGTCACGCCCCCGCCATGTCCGCCACCCCTTCCACCACGCCATTCGTCGCCCCCGCCTGATCGCCGCCGCCTGCACGCTCGCCGCCGCCTCGCTCGGGCTGCTGGCCGCCGCCCCGGCGGCCAGCGCCCAGAGCACGGCCCACTACGTCGCGCTCGGTGACTCCTACTCCTCCGGCGTCGGCGCCGGCAACTACTCCGACGGCTCCTGCGACCAGAGCAGCAACGCTTACCCGGTGCTGTGGTCCAACGCCAACGCCCCGGCCAGCTTCGCCAACGAGACCTGCTCCGGCGCCACCACCAGCTCGGTCATCAGCAGCCAGCTGGGCGCGCTGAACAGCGGCACCACGCTGGTGTCCATCACCGTCGGCGGCAACGATGTCGGCTTCTCCTCGGTCATGGAGACCTGCGTGCTGGAATCCACCAGCAGCTGCGTGAGCGCCGTGAACAACTCCGAGAACGAGGTCGCGAACCAGCTGCCCGGCGAGCTGAACAGCGTGCTGGGCGACATCAAGGCCGACGCCCCCAACGCCAGGGTCGTCGTGCTCGACTACCCGCAGCTGTACGACCTGTCCAAGTCCAGCACCTGCATCGGGCTGAGCACCACCGACCGGACCGCGCTCAACCAGGGCGCCAGCGAGATGGACAGCGCCATCCAGGCCGCCGCCGGCCGCTACGGCGACGTGTTCGCCGACGTGCAGAACCAGTTCGCCGGCCACCAGATCTGCGACTCCAGCTCGTGGCTGCACTCGGTGAACTTCCTGGACCTCAGCGAGTCCTACCACCCGACCGCGTCCGGCCAGTCCAGCGGCTACCTGCCGATCTTCACCGCCGCCGCGCAGGGATAAGCCCGACGGGCTGCCGTCCGACCGCGCCTGAGGACCGCCAGGCCAGGACCGACCAGCGGGACACGGCCGAGAGCACCGAGCCCACGCTGACCGCCGAGCCCACGCTGAGCAGGCACAAGATCGAGCCGGCCGAGCCGATCGACAGGATCGACCCGGCCGACCCGATCGACAGGATGGAGCCCGCCGACCCGATGCTCAGGATCGAGCCGCTCGACCCGATGCTCAGGATCGAGCCCGCCGAGCCGCCCTGACCCTGTGGTGATCGCGGGTTGGTCGCCATGGGGCCAGTGTGGCAGGCGCCCGCTGGTGCCCGCAGGTGAGGGCGCGGGCATGCTCCGGTAGGTTGAGCTTTGTCCGGCGTACTCCGGGCAGAGGGAGGCGTGCGTGTTCGGCGGGATCGGGCAGCTGGTCGACTCGGGGCCACTGCTCCTGGCCATGCCCGTCGCCGCCGCGGCCGGCGCGGTCACGTTCCTGTCGCCGTGCTGCCTGCCCCTGGTACCCGGCTACCTCTCCTATCTCACGGGCATGTCGGGTACGGCCGTCAAACCCGATAGCACTAACAAAGGGGGCTCGCCGGCATCGGAGCCCGTCGGCGGCTCTGGCCCCGGGGCCGGTGCGGTTGCCACCACCACCGCCGCCGCCCCGGCCGTCCTAGCACCGCCCCCGCCCCGTGGCCGGGTCATGCTGGGCACGCTGCTGTTCGTCTTCGGCTTCTCGGTCGTGTACATGCTGGTGGGCCTGGCGCTGGGCAGCCTCGGCCAGGCCCTGCTCAACCACCAGAAAGGCCTGAGCCAGATCCTGGGCGGCCTGGTCATCCTGCTCGGCCTGATGTTCCTCGGTGCCTTCGAACGTTTCACCTTCAGCGGCCGGATCTTCCGGCCCCAGTTCCGGCCCCAGGCCGGCCTGGCCGGCGCGCCCCTGCTCGGCGTGCTGTTCGGCCTGAGCTGGTCGCCCTGCATCGGGCCCACGCTCAGCGCCGTCCTGGCCCTGGGCATCGGCACGGGCTCGTCGGCCCGCGCGGCGGTGCTGGTCTTCGTCTACTGCCTGGGCCTGGGCATCCCGTTCCTGATCGTGGCGTTCGCGTTCCAGCGGGGCGTCAGGCTGTTCGGCTTCGCCCGCCGTCACGGACGCCTGATCACTCAGATCGGCGGCGCGATGCTGATCGTGGTGGGCCTGCTCGAGGTCACCGGCGCCTGGTCCTCGGCCATCCTCTGGCTAAAGATCCACTGGCTGACCAACTACAACTCCCCCATCTAGCCCCGTCGCACGAGCGAGCCCGCCCGACCCCGACCGGCTCGGCCCTGGGTTGGCCACAGGATGTTCACATACGCCACTCCAGCCACATCAGTCACACCCACCGCGCTCACCCCACTGGTCACCCCCGGCGTGGGTGCGACCTGGGTGGGCGACCGCTCTCGCCGGCGAGGCGGGTGTGGATGTCCCGTTGGGTACCCCGGGAGGTACCCAACGGGACATTCACAAGCCGAAGCCGCGGCGCGCCGCGACATGGTCGCCACACCGGCCACTGGTGTCACTAACGGCGGGGCTAGCGGGGCGGGAGGGGCGGGCGGCGCTTGGAGGGGCGGTCGGCGAGGGTGGGCGGGGCGGCGGCCGGGATGGTGGCCAGGGCCTCGGTGGCCAGGCGGACCGCGGTCTCGAGCTGGGTGTCGCGGCCGGCGGCCCAGTCGGCGGGGGCGATGAGCACCTCGACGTCGGGGTCGACGCCGTAGTTCTCCACGCCCCAGCCGCTGCCCTCCATCCAGAACGCGTAGCGCGGCACGGTCACCCGGGTGCCGTCGACCAGCTCGTGGAAGTCGTCGATGCCAATGACGCCGCCCCAGGTCCGGGCACCGACCACGGGGCCGAGGCCGAGGGTGCGGATGGCCTTGGTGACGATGTCGCCGTCGGAGCCGGCGAACTCGTCGGCCAGCGCCACGACCGGCCCGCGCGGGGCGTCGATGGGGTAGGACATGGGGCGCAGGTTCCTGGGCATCTCCCAGGCGATGATCCGGCGGGCCAGCTTCTCGATCACGAGCTGGGAGGTGTGGCCACCTCGGTTGCCGCGCGCGTCGATGATGAGGCCGTCGAGGGTCATCTCGGCCCGCAGGTCGCGGTGGAAGTCGGCCCAGCCCTCGCTGACCATGTCGGGCACGTGCAGGTAGCCGATCCGGCCGTGGCCGAGCTCGCGGACCTGGGCCCGCCGGCCGGCCACCCAGTCCTGGTAGCGCAGCCGCCGCTCGCTGGCCAGCGGCACGACCACGACCCGGCGGATGGCGCCGGTGCCGGAGCTGGCCACGGTCAGCTCGACGGGCTTGCCGGCCGTGCCGGACAGCAGGGGGCCGGGGCCGTCGGCGGCCACGGGGCGGCCGTCGACGGCCAGCAGCCGGTCGCCGGGCCGGAGCTGGACGCCGGGCGCGGCCAGCGGGGACCGGGCCCGCGGGTCGGACGACTCGCCGGGGACGACCCGGCCGACGAGCCAGTGGCCGTCGCCGTCGCGGGCCAGGTCGGCGCCGAGCAGGCCGACGGCGGTGCTGGCGCCGGGGGTGCCGTCGCGCGGGGCCGAGATGACGTAGGCGTGCGAGGTGCCTAGCTCACCGAGGGTCTCGTAGAGGACGTCGGCGAACTCCTCGGAGCTGGCCACCTGATCCAGGCGAGGCCGGTACTGGGCCAGCACGGCGTCCCAGTCGACGCCGGCCATGTCCGGGACCCAGAAGTCGTGCCGGATGAGCCGCCCGGCCTCGGCGAACGCGTGCCGCCACAGCGCGGCGGGGTCGGCCAGGAACCGGGCCCGCGAGGAGTCCACGCTGATCCGGTCTTCGGGGTTGTCGGAGTCGGCCTTGCGGTCGGCGGGGATGACGGCCAGGTTGTCGTCGTCGCTGGCCACCAGCCGGGTGCCGTCGCCGCTGACCTCGAACCAGTCGACGTCCTCCTCCAGCACGGTGACGGACTGCCGGGCGAAGTCGAACCGCTGGAGGGCGGGCCGTGGCCGGCTCTCCCCGAGCCGGGCGCCGCCCTCGCCGAGGCCGCCGGCCAGCGGCTCGCACAGCCAGGCCAGGCCGCCCTTGACCGCGCGCAGCGAGGAGTAGCGGGACTCGGGCACGGGCAGCGCGGCGATCCGGTCGGCCAGGCCGGCCAGGTCCACGGTGACCGGGGCCGGGGCCTTGCGGCCCTGGCCGTCCCCGCCCGCCTGGCCGCCGGCGGCGGCGCCGCTGCCGCCAGCACCGCCGGCGTCCTCGGCACTGACGGTGTCACCACTGTCGGTGTCACCGCTGGCAGCGTCACCACTGACGGCGTCACCGCTGGCAGCGTCACCGCTGGCAGCGGACTGCCCGGCCTTGTCGCCGGCGGCCCCGGCGGCCCCGCCGCCGGCCCCGCCGGGCTCGCGGCCGGCGCCCGCGCTGCCGTCGTCGCCGTCGTCGGACTCCTCGCCGATGCTCCGGCCGCCGGGCTGCGGGCCGAACGGGGACAGCGTGGCCGCGGCCAGCGGGATCAGGTACGGCCGCGCGCCGAACGGGAAGGCCAGGTCGAAGAAGTGGGCGTCGTAGACCGGGTCGAAGCTGCGCTTGGACAGGAACGCCAGGTACTTGCCGTCGATGGTGAACACCGGCTCGGTGTCGGTGAACCGCCCGTCGGTGACGTCGGTCACCTGGGCCGGGTCCTGGCCGGTCAGCCGGGCCAGCCGCAGCCGGCGCAGCGGGTAGGAGGCCGGGTGCGACCAGGCCAGCCAGGCCGAGTCGGCGGACCAGGCCAGGCCGGTGACCTCACCGTTGTCCGACGCGTCCACGGCGGTGACCGCGCCCGAGGCCACGTCGACCACGCGCAGGTGCCCGTCGCGGGCCGCCACCGCCACCCGGCGGCCGTCCGGGGCGGCGGCCAGGCTGGCCACCTGGCCGATGGCGCCGGCGGCGAGCCGGCGCGGGGCGGCCGGGGTGCCGTCGGCGGTAACACTGCCAGCCCCGACGCCGCCAGCCCCGACGCCGCCAGCCCCGACGCCGCCAGCCCCAGCGCTGCCAGCCCCAGCGCTGCCGACCTGCGCGCTGCCGATCTCGAGCGCGTCCTCGCCGTCGGCGTCGGTCACCCAGACCACCTGGCCGTCGCGGCCCAGCACCTCGGGCAGCCGGGCCCTGGCCGTGCCCGGGGTGACCGACAGGGCCAGCGCCGGGCCGTCGCGGTGGGTCAGCCAGTGCACGGTGCCGCGCACCTCGACCGCGCTGGCCCGGCCGGTGGCGTCGACGGACAGGCTGCCGACGTGGTCGTCGGCGGAGATCAGGCGCGGCGCCCGGCCGGCCGGGACCGACCCGAGCCGCAGCTCGACCGGCCGCGGCTCGGCGGCCAGGCGGTCCAGTATCCAGATGACGCCGCCGCAGCTGTACACGATCCGCTCACCGTCCGTGCTGGCCTGGCGGGCGTAGTCGCCGTCGTGATCGGTGTGTCGGCGCAGGCCGGTGCCATCCAGCGCGCACGAGTAAAGATTGCCGGTGCCCTCATGGTCGGACAGGAACACCAGCCGGCCGCCGACCAGCATCGGGCAGGCCAGCTGACCGTCAAGTCCGGCCAGCAGCCGGCGGAACGCGGGCGGCTGGCCGCCGTCAGCTCCGGCCGGCTGGCCGCCGTCCGCTCCGGCCTGCCCCGCGCCCGCGGCGCCCGCCGACTCCCCCGCCGCCGACGCTGCCTCGCGCACCCACAGGCGGCCGGCGGTGCCGCCGCGGTAGCGCTTCCAGTAGGCCGGGTCGCGGTGCATGGCGCCGGTGACCAGTGCCACCCCGTTGGCCTCCACGGCCAGGTCGGCGACCGGGCCGTAAGGCAGCCTGACGTCGCCGGGCGGCTGCGCGCCGCCCTCGGGATCGATGGCGTAAGCCCAGGTGAAGTGGCTGAACGGCTGCCCGGCCGCGCTGATGGCCAGTACCTCGCCCGCGGGTGTCCAGCCGCACGCCTCGGTCCTGGGGTCGCCCCAGAACGTCAGCTGGCGGCTGATCCCGCCCTCGGCCGGGGACAGGAACACCTCGGCCGAGTCGCGCTGGGTCCCGGTCCAGGCCACCTGCGTGCCGTCGCGGGACAGCCGCGGGCGGCTGGCCAGGGCCTGGTCGGCGGACAGCCGCCAGGCGCGGCCACCGTCCGCCTGCCCGAGCCAGACATCATCCTCGGAGACGAACGCGATCAGCTCGCCGTGCACATGCGGAAAGGTCAGATATCCCGAAGACGTCACCGGGCAATCCTAGGCCGCGGGCGGCCGCGGCACTCGCGGCACCGGGCGCGGACGACGGCCCGGCCCGCGCCGGCGGCCGGTCACCCGCCGCACCGCGCGGACAGTCACTCTGCGTAGTTGACGGCATTGCGTGACGCACATGCGTAAGATCGGACTGCACGTTCAGTCAGCAGTGATAATTGACCGCCGGTACTCATTTTTATCGCGCCGTTACCATTGCGCTATCTCACCTTCCGAGCGAAATTCCGCTACGCTGCGTACTCCCGCATGCCGTTTAGCTCATATAGGTTGTATGCATCAGGTGTTAGTGCGAGACTCATCATGTGGCAATAGCGCTTGATGGGGGGGTTCCCGACTACGGCGCGGACAGTCACGCTGGACAGTCACGCCTTGGGATCTTCAAGCGCCAGCGGGATGCCTGCCCGCCGGACCGGGTCATGTTTACCCAGGACAGTGACCGCCGCTGGACCGGGGCGGCGGCGGGCGCGCTGGACGGCCTGACCCGGCCCCCGGCGGCCAGGGCCGAGAGCATCACTGCCGCTCAGGGCGAGACAGATGAGTCTGTCTCACCCACCGATTTCGACGTCTACCTGGTGCAAGAATCATTCCAGCGCGTCATGGCTAATGCCGCTCTGGCGATGGAATACTTCTACGCGCATCTATTCGCCGTCAGTCCGGAAACACGCGGAATGTTCCCGATGGGCATGAGCCAGATGCGTGATCGGCTCTTCGCCGGACTGGCCAGACTGGTATGGACACTGGATAGCCCACAGGAGTCAGCGGCATATCTGGCTCAGCTGGGTCGTGACCATCGCAAATACGGCGTGAAGGACAAGCACTATCAGGCCTTCTTCGTCGCTTTGCTCGCCACCTCGGCGCACTTTAACGGCGCCGACTGGACCCCGGAAGCCAATGCGGCCTGGCAGGGTGCCCTAGCGTATGCAGCGCGCACGATGCGTTCGGCAGCAGCGGCCGATGCCCGGAATCACCCTCCGTGGTGGGTCGGGGAAATTGTCGGGCATGACCGCCGCGGCGACAGCGTGGCCGTGGTGACCATCCGGCCCGACCGGACCTTCCCCTACCGGCCCGGCCAGTACCTGACCCTCCAGGTCACCCGCTGGCCGAGGGTGTGGCGCGCCTACTCAATCGCCAACGCGCCGCGCTCCAGCGGCCTCATCGACCTGCACGTGCGGGCGGTGCCCGGCGGCATGGTCAGCACCACGCTCGTGCGGCACGCTGCGGTGGGCGACACGGTGCTGCTCGGCCCGGCCCGCGGCGAGATGATGCTGCCCGGCGGCCCGCACGGGGCCCGTCTCGGCGGCGGCCGCACCGCCTCTGGCCCGGCCGACGGCCCGGCCGGTGGCCGGCACGGCGATCCCGGCCGCGACCTGCTGTGCGTGGCCGGCGGGACCGGCCTGGCCCCCATCAAGGCCATCGTCGAGGAGGTCGCCCTGGGGCGGCTGGGCGGCACCGCCGGGCAGCCCCGGCGCATCACCCTGTTCGCCGGCGCCCGGCGCCAGCAGGACCTGTACGACCTGCCCGACTTGCAGCGGCTCCAGGCCGTCTGCCCCGGCCTCCAGGTCATCCCGGTGCTGTCCGACGAGCTGAACGGGCGGCCCGGCCGGGCCTGGATCAGCGGGATGCTGCCGGACGTGGTCCGGGCGCACGGCCTGTTCGAGAACTCCGAGGCTTACATCTGCGGCCCCGAGGCCATGGTCCGGCAGACCACGCTGCTGCTGTCGGCCCACGTCACGGCCGAGCAGATCCACCACGACCCGCTGCCCGACGACCAGGTCCTGCCCAGCGCCGCCGCCGCGCCGCCCCCGGCCGACACGCTGACCTCCTTGTCGGCCAAGTTCGCCCGGCCCGGCTTCCCGCCCGCCGGCTGACCCCCGGCCAGCCCGGCCAGCCCGGCCGACCCGGCTAGCTCAGGTACTGGCCGAAGAACCCGTAAATCCGCTCCCAGGAGTCGGTCGCGTCATGCGGCTCGTAGCTCATCCCGGCGACCTTGGCCAGCACCGCGCCGGCCCCCGACGCCTCGGACATAAACCGGTGCCCCGAGCCCGGGTACGTCTTGATGTCGTGCGGCACGTCCAGCACGACCAGCGCCCGCTCCAGCCGCTCGGGGAACGTCTTGGCCGGCCCCTTGTCCCGGCCGCCGAAGCTGCCCACCACCGGGCAGGCGCCCGCCAGCACCCGCTCGGCGTCCTTGGGCACGTCACCGTAGTTCACCGACGCTGCCGAGAAGCCCTCGCGCGGCGCGCACAGCAGCGCGAACCCGCCGCCCAGGCAGAAGCCGATGACCCCGGTCTTGCCCGTGCAGTCCGTCCGCCCGGCCAGGAAGCCGCGGGCCGCGTCCAGCGCGTCGAAGGCCGGGCCACTGCCCGCGCGCAACTGCCGAAAAATGGCCCGCACGCAGCGCACCCAGGATTTCCCCTGGTACAAGTCGGGGGCCAGGGCCAGGTAGCCGTGCCCGGCCATTTCATCGGCCTTGTGCCGGATATCGTCGTTCACGCCGAAAATCTCGTGAATGACGACCACGGCCGGCCACGGCCCGCTGCCCGCCGGAACAGCCAGGTAGCCGGGCACCGTGCCACCTGGTACGGGGTAGCTCACGTCGGGCATGACGCCCACCTTTCTCCATTGAACCCCGAGGCCATTTCCGTCGGAAACTGGGCAGAACCCTAGCGGTCCGGGCAGGTCCCGGTCACGGGCTGGTCATGCCCGGCCGTTCCCCGCATGCCGGACACGTCCGGCGACACGGTGCGACCGACTCCATTAATCCACCACGCGTAATCGGATCAACACGTTAAGTTAGACAACGGTGGTCCTGGGAAGCCAGTGACCACAGTGACATGACCCACTGACATGACCCACTGACATGACCCGAAGACGTGACGCGAAAACGGTTCCGGTACGGAATCGTCGACGTTCAGGGAAGGGACTTCGATGTTCGGGAACAGCAGGCCCGCTGTCCGCGCCATCCTCGCCGCCAGCCTGACGGGGGTTTTCACGCTTACCGCCGCCCCGGCCTTCGCCTCGGCGGTCACGCCGGCGGGCGCGCAGGCCGCGGCGGGGGCGGCCACCGCCACCACGCGGGCCATCCGGCCGGCCACCCCGGCCGGCTCCTACAGCACATTCCGGGCGGCGCAGCGGGCGGCCGGATTCCGGCTCAAGGCCCCGGCCCGCACCTACGGCCTGACCCGCACCCATCCGATCCTGGTCGGCAAGTGCCAGGCCAGCGGCCGGCTCAGCAAGCGCGACGTCTACGCCCAGTGGGGCGGCAAGGGCATGCAGTACCTGGCCCTGGACCAGAACAACTCCGGCGGCGCGTGCAGCAACTTCGGCGCCGCCCGGTTCCTGGGCCGGTACCGGGTGCAGGGCCGGCGGGCCCGCCTGTACGGGTTCTGCGGGTCCCGCGGCCTGCCCTCGTGCCACGCCAAGGCGGCCGTCCTGGTCCTGGTCTGGCGGTCGGGCAAGCGCTACTACGTCACCTACTCCAGCCACGAATGGCGGGCCACCCTGCTGGGCTTCGCCCGGCACCTGCGGTTCGTCTAGCCGCTCCGGCGACGCCGGGCTCGGCGGTTACTAGCCGTCCGCGCGAGCCCGGCACAGCCGCAGCACGTTGCCGATCACCCGGTGGCCCGACCGGCCCGACGCGGTCAGGATCGACTCCGGGTGGAACTGCACCCCCCAGCGCCCGCGGCCGGCGTCCTCGATCGCCATCACCACCCCGTCCGGGGTGACGGCGGTGACCGTGAACCCGCCGGTGACCTGCTCCGGCCGGGCGTGCAGCGAGTGGTAGCGGCCCGCCGTGAACTCGGCGGGCAGGCCTTCCAGCAGCGACCCGCCCAGCACCTGGACCTGCCCCGGCTTGCCGTGCGCCGGCGTCTCCAGCAGGCCCAGCGTGCCGCCCGCGTGCTCGACCAGCGCCTGCAGCCCGAGGCAGACCCCGAACACCGGCAGTCCCCGCTCGTCGATCGCGGCCAGCAGCTTGTCGCAGCCGAAGTCGGCCGGGCGGCCCGGTCCCGGTGACAGCACCACTAGGTCGGGCGCGTACTGGTCGAGCAGGACCGGGTCGAACCCGGCCCGCAGCGTGGTCACCTCGGCCCCGAGCTCGCGGAAGTAGCCGGCCAGCGTGTGCACGAACGAGTCCTGGCAGTCGACCAGCAGCACCCCGAGCCCGGCCCCCGGCCGGGTATCCGCCCCGGCCACCCCCGCCGCCCCGGCCGTCGCCGTCGCCGTCGCCGTCGCCGGGGCCGCCCCGGCCTCCTCGGCCTGGCCCGCCTCGGCCAGCGTCTCCAGCAGCGCCCTGGCCTTGAGCCGGGTCTCCTGCTCCTCGGCCTGCGGGTCGGAGTCGAACAGCAGCGTCGCCCCGGTCCTGACCGCCGCCACCCCGTCGCGGATGTGCGCCGTGCGCAGCGTGAGGCCGGTGTTCATGCCGCCGTCGAAGCCGATCATGCCGACCGCGCCGCCGTACCAGCGCCGCTGCTCGGCCTCGTGGTCCTCGATGAACTGCATGGCCCAGGCCTTGGGCGCGCCGGTGACCGTCACCGCCCACATGTGGGTCAGGAACGCGTCCAGCGCGTCGAACTCCGGCCGCAGTCGGCCCTCGATGTGGTCCACCGTGTGGATGAGCCGGCTGTACAGCTCGATCTGGCGGCGGCCGATGACCTTGATGCTGGCCGGCACGCAGATCCGCGACTTGTCGTTGCGGTCCACGTCCGTGCACATGGTGAGCTCGGACTCCTCCTTGGGCGAGGCCAGCAGCGCGCGGATGGCCTCCGCGTCGCCGAGCGGATCCTCGCCGCGGGCGATCGTCCCGGCGATAGGGCAGGTCTCCACCCGGTCGCCGGTGACCCGGACATACATCTCCGGCGATGCCCCGACCAGGTACTCCCCCGCGCCGAGGTTGAGGAAGAACTCGTACGGCGCCGGGTTGCGCTGCCGCAGCCGCTCGAAGAACACCGCCGGCGAGGCACACGGCGCGTAGAACACGTGGCTGGGCACCACCTCGAACAGGTCGCCGCAGGCAAATCGCTCCCTGGCCTCGGACACGACCTGCGCGTAAGCCCCCGCTACCGGGTTGGCCGGCAGAGCGTCAGGATTAAAGGAGCTTTGTTCGAGATCAATGCTGTGGTCGGTACCCGGCTGCCCGGGGCCGGCCGACCGCGCCAGCCCCCGAGTCGATCCGGCCGTGGTCTCGAAGTCGTAGGAATAGCACAGCGCCGTTTCCCGCTTGCGGTCCAGCACCCAGACCCGGTCGGGCAGGTGCAAAACCAGGTCACGCTGGGCCGGGTCGCGCTCGATGCGGGGGCGGACCGGCTCGAACTGGAAGGCCAGGTCATAGCCGAAGGCCCCGTACAGGCCGAGGTGCGGGTCGGGCCCGGCCAGGTCGGCGATGATCTCGCGCAGCGCCGAGAACACCGACGGCCGGCGGCTGCGCTCCTCCTCGGTGAACGTCCCGCCGGGGTCGGTCACCGTCACCTCGCACTGGCCGTCGCCGGACGTGACCTCGCCCGCCCGGGCCAGCGCGGCCTCGATGACCGGCAGCAGCACGCGGCCACGGTCGTTGCGGGCCCGCGCGGTGACGGTCCGGCCGCGGGCCACGATCTCCACGGGCGGGTCGACGTAGCCCATGTGCCAGCGGCTGTACCGGCCCGGGTACTCCATGCCGGAACTGAGCACCCCGCCGGGCCCGGCCTGGACCTGCCGGGTGAGCTCGTCCAGCAGGGCCGGGTCGAAGGTGGCCGCGGTGCAGGTCACCGTGACCCCGCCGCCGGTGCGGTAGGTCGTCTCGCCTGAGTCCATGGTCGGCCTCGTCAGTTCTGGGCCCGGCTGGACGACGCGTTAAAGCGGCCGCCTGCTGCCGGGCGGTCGCCGTCGGGATCTGCTGGGGTCGCGCGAATCCTGGCACCGCCTACCGGCGGCGCCACCAGCCAGCTAGGTGCTGAACGCGCATGGAGGCAGCCTACACCCGCCGCCCACCCGCCCGCCGGCGCCGACGCGGCCGCCTACGGCGGGGTCTCCATGATCGCGGAAATCGGTCAGTGAATATCCCTGAAGATCTTCCATGATCATGACATGCCGGCTCGTGGCGGGATGGGTGGCGCCAGGCTCGGCGGCTAGCGGCGAGCCAGCTCCGTGCGGTGGGCCCAGGCGCCGATGTCGCCGCCGGTGATGGCCACCGCCAGCAGGTCGGGGAACGCGTCCGGCGTGTACGCGAACGCGGGGACGTCCAGCTCGGCCAGCGCCGCCGCGTTGCCCGAGTCGTAGGCGGGCGCGCCGTCGTCGGACAGCGCCAGCAGCGCCACCACCTGCACCCCGGCCGCCTTCATCGCGGCCACGCGGGCCAGCATCTGGTCCTCGTTGCCGCCCTCGAACAGGTCCGAGATGAGCACGAAAACGGTGTCCCGCGGCCGGGTGATCACCGTCTGGGCGTAGGCCAGGGCCTGGTTGATATCGGTGCCGCCGCCGAGCTGCGCGCCGAACAGGACATCGACCGGGTCGGACAGCTTCTCGGTCAGGTCGACGACCGCGGTGTCGAACACGACCAGGGACGTGCGCACGGCGCGGATGGAGGCCAGCACGGCGGCGAACACCGACGCGTACACCACCGAGGACGCCATGGAGCCGGACTGGTCGACGGCCAGGATAATGTCCCTGGCCACCACCTGCTGCCGGCGGCCGAAGCCGATGAGCCGCTCGGGGATCACGGTCCGGTACTCGGGCTGGTAGCGGGACAGGTTGGCGGCGATGGTCTTGTTCCAGTCGATGTCCCGCGGCCGGGGGCGCCGGGTCCGGGTGGCCCGGCTGACGGCCCCGGTGACCGCGGCCTGGGTGGCCCGCCGGATCCGCCGCTCGATCTCCTCGACCACGCCGCGGACGACCTGGCGGGCGGTTTCCTTGGTCGCCTCGGGCATGACCGCGTTCAGGCTCAGCAGCGTGCCGACCAGGTGCACGTCGGGCTGGACCGAGGCCAGCATCTCGGGCTCGAGCAGCAGCTCGCGCAGGTGCAGCCGGTCGATGGCGTCGCGCTGCATGACCTGCACCACGCTGGAAGGGAAGTAGGTGCGGATGTCGCCGAGCCAGCGGGCCACCGACGGGGCCGACGCGCCGAGGCCGGCCGAGCGCTGGCGGCTGTGCCGGCCGGCGGTGTCCCCGTCCTGGTCGTAGAGCGCGCCCAGGGCGGCGTCCACGGCCTGGTCGGCCTGGCTCAGCCGGGGCCCGTCGGCGTCCTCGATGGCCTGGGCGGCAGGCGACCCGAGCAGCAGCCGCCACCTCCTCAGCCGCTCGGTATTGTCCCGCTCGCCGCCGGGGCCCTTGAACGCGTCGCCTTCCCTCGTCACTCGTCGCTCCTTCGTCGCTCCTCGTTCCTCAGTCCAGGCGACGCCGGGCCCCTTTGGCTCGCTATCAACAGGTTCCTGGCGTGGCGGTGGCCCGTCCGCGGGCCGGTCATCGGGGGCCGCCCAGGATGGCGGCGACGGTGCGCAGCACGCCCGCGGCCCGGCCGGGGTCGACCGGCTCGGCGCGGTCTGGCGCCGGGGTGCCCGCGGCGAGCTGGCGGACAGCGGTGGCCAGGTTGGCGCGCTCCGGGGCCGAGAAGCCGGACAGGGTGCGCCGCAGCAGCGGCAGCACGTCCAGGAAGTCCTGCTCGCTGAGGGAGGCGACCCAGCCGTCCAGCACCGCCAGCAGGTCGCGGTCGTGCACCAGCAGCAGGCCGCTGCCGGCCAGGAAGCCCTCGGCCCAGGCCGCCTTGTCGGCCGCGGTCGGTCCGACCGACAGGTGGGCCGCGAAACGCCGGGACGCCTCCTCCTGGGGCAGCACCTGGCTGTCCACCAGCAGGCGCACGATCCGCCCGGCCAGCAGGCCGTGCACATCGCGTCGGCCGGCCAGCCCGGCCAGCACCGCGAGCCAGCGATCGCGGGCCTGCCGGCCGGCCTCGGTCTGGGCGTGCAGCGCGACGGCCGCGTGCACCGAGTCCAGTCGCCCCTTGAGCGCGGCCGCCGCGTCGTCGGCCAGCCCGCCGACCGCGGCCGGCAGCCCGGCGCAGATCCGCACGATCAGCGCCCTGGCCACCTCGGCCAGCGCGGCCGTGTCCGTGCCCCGCACGTCGCCGTAGCGCAGCGCCCGCACCAGCGCGGGCAGCGCCGCCATCAGCCGGGCCACGTCCTGGTCCAGGGCGGCCTTCTCGTCCAGCGCCCGCAGCACCTCGGGCAGCGCGTCGGGCAGGTCGGCCAGCAGGGCGCCCTCCACCGCCGCCGTCACCGCCACCAGGTCGGCGGCCCGGCGGGCCGCGTCGGTGATCTTCGCGCTGGCGGCCGCGGCCACCGTGGTGCCCCACAGCGCGGCGTCAATGATCGAGACCGCCAGCTCGGGCCGCCAGCGCAGCACCCAGGTCTCCCGGAACGTCCCGGTGGACCGGACCGGGTCCTCGGTGATCTCGCCCCAGCCGATGTCCAGGCGGTGCAGCCGGTGCAGCAGCACCGAGCGATCCCGGTCGAACTCCTTGCGCAGGTCCAGCGCGAACGTCTTGTCCAGCGGGTCGATCCGCAGCCGCAGCGTCTTGGCCTGCGCGCGCAGGTCGGCCTCCAGGGGGACGGCCTGGGCGCCCTCGGGGACTTGTCCCAGCCGCTCGCCAACCACCAGATCGCGGGTGACGAAATCGGCTGCTACCTCATCGCCGCCGCACAGGACTGACCAGGTCGCCTCGCTCACCTCCGCCAGCCCGGCCAGCGGCCGGCCGCGCAGCGCGGCCAGGGCCTCGGCCAGCCGGACGGCCTCGATGACGTGGGCCGAGGACACCGGCAGGTCGCGGTGGCGCAGCACGCCGGCCACCTGGGTCAGCCACCGGGTCACGACGTGGTCGGGGGCGGTGAACAGGTGGTGATACCAGCCCGGTGAGGTGACGCCCGCGCCGTAGCCCGAAGCCGCCGCGAGCCGGGAGTGGGTCCACGGCACCCAGGTCAGCGTGATCTTGCGCTTGGCCGCGCCGCGCAGCAGGGCGGCGTCGGCCGAGGCCGGCGGGAGCTTGCCGGCCAGCGCCGGGGCGTGCCAGGCGCCGCAGACCACGACCACCATCCCGTCGGTCTGCCGGATTGCGGCGCGCAGGACCTGGCGCATGTGCGCCTCGCGCCGATCCTCCTGCCGCTGCTCCCTGGGGGGTGCCGCCGCCGGCGGGCGGGCTCGCAGCTCGCCCATGGCCTCGGTCAGCGCGGCGAACGGGGGCTGCCCGTCCATCCGGGACTCGATGACGTCGTCCCACCACCGCTCGGGGTCGTCGTAGCCCGCCGCCCCGGCCAGCAGTGCGATGGGATCCTCGCGGAGCGCGACGGCCGTGCGCTGAGGCTCGGGAAGTTCCGGCTGGTCAGGGAGCTCCGGGTCGGCGGGCAGGCCGTCCGGTAGCCAGGCCGCGGGCTCGGATGCAGGCTCGGCGGCTAGCTCGGCCTGGCCGGTTTCCCCGACCGCGGTGGCCGCGGAATTAGTTCCTGGCTGACCGTCGTCTTCCGGCTTGACCTGGTCGTCTTCCGGGACGTCGCGGTCGGCCAGGATCATGGACGCGGGCAGGTCGCAGAAGCGCACCGGCACCTGGTGCTCGGCCGCCCAGCGCAGCGCCTGCCACTCGGGCGAGAACACGGCGAACGGCCAGAACGCGGAGATCCTCGGCGCGCCCGCCACATAGGCCAGCAGCGCCACCGGCGGGCTCATGCCGGGGTCCGCGCTGAGCGCCACCAGCGGGTCGGCGTCGGCCGGACCCTCGATCAGCACGATGTCGGGCCGGATCCGGTCCAGCTCGGCCACCACCGACCGGGCCGAGCCGGGCCCGTGATGCCGGATGCCCAGCACCGCGACCCGGTCCGGGCCCGGCCGCGCCCTGGCCCGGCCGGCGGCCGGCCGGGCGGTGGCCTCATCGGCGGCGATGGTCACCCGCTGACCTCGCGGCAGGCCCGGTAGAAGTCGGCCCAGTCCCGGCGCTCGCGGACCACGGCCTCCAGGTACTCCGTCCACACCGTCGCGTCGGTGACCGGGTCCTTGATGATCGAGCCGACGATGCCCGCGGCCACGTCGGCCGGGCGCAGCACGCCGTCGCCGAAGTGCGCGGCCAGCGCCATCCCGCCGGTGATCACCGAGATGGCCTCGGCCGGCGACATGGTGCCAGAAGGCGACTTGAGCCGGGTCCGCCCGTCGGCCGTGGCCCCGGCCCGCAGCTCGCGGAACACGGTGACCACGCGGCGGATCTCCTCCAGCGCCGACGGCACCGGCGGCAGGTCGAGGGCCCGGCCGAGCGACTCGACCCGCCGCACGACGATGTCGATCTCCTCCTGCTCGGTGGCGGGCAGCGGCAGCACGACGGTGTTGAACCGCCGGCGCAGCGCCGAGGACAGCTCGTTCACGCCCCGGTCCCGGTCGTTGGCCGTGGCGATCACGTTGAACCCCCTGGCCGCCTGGACCTCGGTGGCCAGCTCGGGCACGGGCAGCGTCTTCTCCGACAAGATCGTGATCAGCGCATCCTGGACATCGGAGGGAATCCGGGTCAGTTCCTCGATGCGGGCGATGCTGCCCGCGGCCATGGCGATCATGACCGGCGAGCGGACCAGCGCCGCCATGCTCGGGCCCTCGGCCAGCAGCCGCGCGTAGTTCCAGCCGTACCTGATGGCCTCCTCGGCGGTGCCCGAGGTGCCCTGGACCAGCAGCGTCGAGTCGCCGGAGATGGCGGCGGACAGGTGCTCGGCGACCCAGGTCTTGGCCGTGCCGGGCAGGCCGAGCAGCAGCAGCGCCCGGTCGGTGGCCAGCGTGGCCACCGCGATCTCGATCAGCCGGCGCGGCCCGATGTACTTGGGGCTGATCACCGTGCCGTCGCCCAGCGTGCCGCCGAGCAGATAGGTGACGACGGCCTCCGGCGACAGCCGCCACGACGGCGGGCGCGGCCGGTCGTCGGCCGCGGTCAGCGCGGCCAGCTCGGCGGCGTCGGCCTGCTCGGCGTGCGGCCGCAGCACGGCGGCGGGCGGGGCAGCCGCGGCAGGCGGGGCGGCCGCGGCGGGCTGGGCGGCCGCGACCGTCTCGCGAACGCCGTTGTCCTGGCTAGTGGTCACGTCAGCTCCTGTAGGAAGAGGCGGCGTCGGTCAATGGTGTCGGCGGCCCGGCGCAGCCGGGGGTACAGCTCGCTGTCCGGGGAGCTCTCCTGGGCCAGCGCGCGCAGCGCCGCCGCGTAGTCCCGGCGCCCGGCCACCGGCAGCTTGCGCGCCGCGGGCGTGAGCAGCCCGCTGACCCGGCGCGGCCGGCCGGTCTGGATGATCCCGCGGGCCAGGTGCTCCAGCACCACGTCGGACAGGCTGTCGGTCCACGGGCCGGGCACCGCCGCCAGCACCGCGACCGCCGCCGGGCCCGGCCCGTGGTCGGCCAGGAACCGCTCCGCGTGCTCCAGCTGGCCCGCGGGCGGCAGCACCGCGGCCAGCTCGGCCGGCCCCGGCCACGTCTCCGGCGGCCGGCCCTCGACGGCGTCGTACCGGGCGGTCAGCAGGGCGGCGGCCCAGGCCGCGTCGCGCCGGGCCACGGCGGCCAGCCGCCAGCCCGCGTGCACATCGGCCCGGAACCCGCCGGTGACCGGCAGCCGGACCAGCTCGGCCGGGCTCAGCCCGAGCCGGGCCGTCCATTCGGTCGGCGGCACCGCGGCGATGAACTGGGTCAGCAGCCAGGACCGCGTGCCGACCGCCTGCGACGGCCGCGCGGGGCTGATCCCGTCCCTGGCCGCCGCCGCGTCGCAGGACTGGGGCAGGCTGACCACCAGCGCGGGCCGCGTGCCCGGCTGTCCCAGCGCCAGCGTCGCCGTGCCCCTGGCCACGGCCCGGCGGGTGAAGCCCGAGTCGCCGAGCGTGCCCAGCAGCCGGGCCGCGGCCACGCGGACCGACTGCTTGCGGTCGTCCAGCGCCGACTCCAGGAACGGCTCGTCGGCGTCCGAGAGGCCGGCCGCCAGCACCCTCAGCAGCTCGGCGCGGTCGTCCCCGGTCTCCCTGGCCCAGCCCGTCGCCAGCCGCTCCCGCGCCGCCGCCGGATCCGACGCCCGCAGTGCCGCCAGCCAGTCCCGCCGTTCGGCCCGGCGCCCGGTCTCCCAGACGGATTCATCGGCCAGGTCGATGCCGGACCGGGCTGTTGTCGGCGCGGCGACGTCGGCCACCCGCTGCCAGTCGGGGTGGAACGCGGCCAGCCAGCGGCCGCGGGCCCCCAGTATCGCGGCGACCGGCCCGCGCAGCGCCTTGTGCCGGATGGCGGCGTCGAGCAGCCCCGGCAGCATCGGCGGCGCCGCGCGGAGCCCGGCCCCGGCCGCCGCCGTCAGCAGGTCGGCCAGCAGGTCGGCGTCGCCGCCCCGCAGCACGTAGCCCAGCACCGCCGAGGCCCTCGGGGGGAGCTCGGGGATGGTCTCGGGCGGGGCCGGCGTGAGCCAGGCCGGGCCGCCTTCCGCGCCGGCCGGCACCGGGCCCGCGCGCCGGGCCGAGAACAGCAGGGCCGCCGCGTCCAGGAACGCCGCCACCGGATCACCGGGGTCCAGCACACCCGCGTGCTCTCCGGCCGGCCCGGCCAGCGCCTCGACCGGCAGCGGCCGCCGGTCCAGCCCCACCGTGGCCGCCGTGACCAGGTCCTGGTAGCCCGCCGTCCCGCCCACCTCCCCTGTCCCCCTCATAGCCGCACCGCCTGATGGCCGTGCCAGGCGGTCAGCGGCCGCAGGCCCTCCGGGCTCCACTCCCCGGCCAGCGTGACCGGCGCGCCCCCCGAGACGGCCAGCAGCAGCATGTAGTCGATCCCGGCCGTGACCAGCGGCACCAGCAGGCCCGACCGGTCCGCGAACCGCCAGCCGCCCTCGGCGGGCACCGGCGTTCCCGCCACCAGGACCGGCCAGCTGCCCAGCCACGGGTCGCCCGCCAGCACCCCGGCCCAGTCCGCCAGCAGCCCGGCGATGTCGCCCGCTCCGTCCGGGGCCGGGGCCGGGACCGGCTCGTGCCGGCGCTCGCCGACCAGCGCCCGCAGCCCCGGCTGGCCGGGGTAGAAGTGCAGGTCCACATCCAGCTCGATGCCCGGCACCAGCCAGCCGTCCGGGTCCTGGGCGAACGAGCCGCGCGGGTCGAAGATGAGCAGCAGCCCGAACCGGCCGGTGTCCCGGCCGCGCAGCAGGATCCGCCGCACCGGGACCGTCGCGTCCAGCATGTCCCGCACCCCGATCACCAGCCACCGGTCGGCCACCCCCGGCCCGGCCAGCACCTCCTGCCGGGCGACGGTGTAGCCGACGTGCGACCGCACCACGGCGGCCAGGTCCGGTGGCAGCGAGTCGAGCTGGTCGTGGGCCCGGATCAGCAGGTGCAGCTGCGCGTAGGCACCGAGCAGCCGCTCCGGCCACCCCTCCCCCGAGCTGCCGATGCCGCCCAGCCCGCGCAGCACCGCCGCCACCCCCGGCGCCTGCGCGTCCACCATGCGGGCCGCCACCCGCTCGGCGTGCCCGTAGCCGCCGCCGGTCGAGGACAGGCCCGCGCGCACCTGATCGCGCAGCCAGGTCTCTAGCTCGGCCAGGCCCGCCGCCACCCGCGTCTCGCGCTGCTCGGCCCGCCGCGCGGCCGCCTTCTGGTCCTTGGGGCCGGTCCGGTCCGGGGCCTGCGCCGCCACCGCGGCCCGCGCCCGCCGGGCCGTGACCCAGGACTCGGCGAAGTCGGCTCGCGCGGTCTCCTCCGGCACCGTGCCCTCGGCCCACCGCAGGAGCAGGGCCAGCGCGTGCTTGCACGGGAACTTCCGCGACGGGCACGAGCACGTGTAGGCCGGGCCGGACAGGTCGGTAACCGTCTGGTACGGATGCTGTCCCGAGCCCGCGCACAGCCCCCAGACCACGTCACCCGCCGCGCCGGTCTGCGACCACCCGGGACTGCCCGCCAGCCGGGCCGCGGCCTGCTGCGAAGCGGGATCCGGAGCGAGCGCGAGCACCTGCTCCGCGTTCCACCGAGCTGTCACGAACCCACGCTATCGGCCCGGCCCGACAGTCCCGCCCAACCCCATCAGCCCCTCCCCCACCCCGGCCAGCCGCTAGTTCATTAACGTGGGGGATTTTGGGGGCCAGGGCACCGAAAATCCCCCACGATGATGAATAAGCCACCTCGGCTTGCCGACCAGGGTGGCAGGCGGGCCTGGTGAGGCGGCTGCAACGAGGCTGGGTTGCCAGGAGCGCGCCTCAGGCCCAGTGAGCCGATGTTGCTCACCGCAACCCGCAATTACGGCCGCCGCAAACCGGGCGCCTCATGATCATGGGGGATCTGGGTCACGGGTGGCCCCTTATCCCCCATGATCATGAGAAGACAGTCAGCCGACGCGCGATTGGGCGGGCACCTGGGGCTTGCGGAACCGTCAGGGCTGGTGGGGCTGATGGGAAAGCGCGTGATTGAGGCTGACCGACCTTCGCGGGCCGGGTCGGGCCGGGCTGAGCCGGGCCGGGCTGAGCCGGGCCGGGCTGAGCGGGGGCTGACCGGGCTAGGCCGGGCCGAGCTGAACTGGGGCAGACCGGGCCGGGACGGGCTGAGCCGGGCCGGGCTGAGCCGGGCTGGGCGGGGGCTCGGGCTGGGCCGGGCCGGGCTGAGACCTGGACGGGGGTGGGGTTAGAAGGTGACCCACTGGCCGGTGCCGGTGGCGGCGGCCCGGGCGTGGACGTGCTGGGCCGCGGCCAGGTCCTCGACGCCGAGCCCCAGCGACTCGAAGATGGTGATCTCCTCGTCGTCGGCCCGCCCCGGCACCGCCCCGGTCAGCACGTCGCCCAGCTCACCCCGGAAGTGGTCCCGGCCGACCAGCCCCTCGGCCACGGCCAGCAGGAAGTCGCCCGACTCGGCTTCCAGTGACTCACGGCGGTCGGCGAACAGCGCGGCGGCCGCGACGGTGGCGCCGTCCAGCTCGCGGGCCGCGGGCACGTAGGCGCCGACGGCGTTGATGTGGGCGCCGGGGTCGATCCAGGCGCGCTCGAGCACCGGCACGGAGGAGCTGGTCGCGGTCACGATGATGTCGGCGCCGGCCAGCGCTTCCTGGACCGAGGAACAGGCGGTGATGTCGGCGCTGACGTGCGGGCGCAGGTCGGCGGCCAGGTCGGCGGCCTTGGCCTGGCTGCGGCCGGCCACCCGGATCCGGCGCAGCGGCCGGGTCTGGCTGAAGGCCAGGATGTGCGCCCGGCCCTGGAAGCCGGTGCCGATGACGGCCAGGTCGGCGGCGCCTGGGCGGGCCAGCAGGTCGGTGGCCAGCACGGACATGGCCGCGGTGCGGATCTCGGTCAGGGCGGAGCCGTTGAGCAGGGTCAGCGGCATGCCGGTCCGGCCGTCGAGCACCAGGATCGCGCCCTGGTGAGCGTCCAGGCCGCGGGCCGGGTTGCCGGGCGTGATGGTGATGACCTTGAGCCCGTAGGCGCCTTCGTCCGAGTCGGCGCCCGACTCGGCCTCGCTCGCAGCCAGATAGGACGGCATCAGGCCGAGCAGCCCCGGCGCCGCCGTCAGCCGGGCCACCGAGCGCAGCGGCTGGCCGGCCCGGCCCGTCGCCAGCCCGGCCAGGGCGGTCCGCATCACGGCCACGCAGTCGGCGTAGCTCAGCAGCTTGCGGACGTCGGCGTCCGAGAGCACCAGAAGAGGCATAGCTCCGTACCTTAGGCGGAGCTATGCCTCTCCAGTTCGGCCAGTTCGGCCAGTGCGGCCGGCCGGGGCTAGCTTTCTGTCCGCGCTGTCCGCGCTGTCCGCGCGTCCGCCGAGGAGGCCACCGCGTGCGGCGCCACGGTCATCTCCTCCCGGCGGTCGGGCGTGGGCTTGCCCACGATCCGGTATACCTCGGAGCCGTCCACGGTCTCGCGCTCCAGCAGCAGGCTGAC
>Ga0134128_10001880_pt1 | contig 26516 bp, 23 predicted proteins | sample KB31754_FD_96462 | JGI IMG/M metagenome (GOLD analysis project Ga0134128, IMG submission 96462) | Terrestrial soil microbial communities with excess Nitrogen fertilizer from Kellogg Biological Station, Michigan, USA - KB3-175-4 | ecosystem: Environmental > Terrestrial > Soil > Unclassified ...
CCCCGTGGGTTTCTACTCGTGGGGTGTCGCTTTTTTCGACCCGCAAACTTACGTTCTTTCCGCTTCTGACGTGCGTTTCGTCCCTAAAAAATTCAAAGAGCTAAATTTGACAGAGTAGAATTACTTAAGAACCAGGAACTAACAGCTGAAGTCACTGCTTTATCTAATGAAATTACGATTCTAAATCATAGAGAAAAATTGCAGCAGCATATTTCGAAAATTGAAAGCTATATTAATAATCTCAAGTGGGCGGCCAACGCATTAGCCACCAAAAAGGAGCTAAATTCAAGAAAAGTTACAGAAAAAGAAAAGGAACTTGCCGCAAAATATTTTAACCAATCCTATATGAAGGCTTTTAATGGCGAATGCGCCAGGATGAATGGAAAATTCGGCATTGAGATCAGTCATACAGGTACCGCTGGAACTTCCTACCGGCAACTTTTTATTAAAGGAAGACAACCTTCACTTGTGCTCAGTGAAGGAGAACAAAAGGTAATTTCATTAGCTGATTTTATTTCCGAGAACAGCTTATCCGAGGTGAACAGGGGGTTGATATTCGATGATCCCGTCACATCCTTGGATGAAGAAAGGAAACTGATTATTGCCAGAAGACTCGTTGAAGAGTCTACAAAGAAACAAGTTATTATTTTTACGCACGATCTGGTTTTTGTTTCGGGACTTGTTACGGCGTGCGAAGATCTGGCTGCTAAATTCGATTGTCATTGGATCGAAAACAATGGCGGAAAACCTGGTATGGTTTATTTGAGAAATGCACCGACATTTGAAAAACTATATAAAAAAGCGGGAAAAGCACAACAGCTTTATGAAGAGGCTAAGAAAAGTGGTCCGGAGGAAAGAGAAAACAAGCTGAAGAATGGCTTCGCTGCCTTGCGTACCAGCTATGAGTCGTTAGTTGTTTTCGATCTATTCAAGGGCGTTGTTCAACGATTCAATGAAAGGGTAAGTGTGGACAGTCTTTCAAGTGTGTGTTTCGACCGGCAGGTGATTGACGAGTTGATCGACAGTTTTTATCAATGTTGCAGGTATATGGAGGGACATTTACATAGTGATAAGTATGCTTACAGAAAACCAACGGCGGAAAATCTATTGGAGGAAATTACAAGGTTTAATAACATTAAGAAGAAGATCTCTGAATTGGGCAAAAATAGTGATGCCAAAAATTAGCGGCATTTTTTGATCCCAAGTGCAAATTCCTAAGTAAAAGGGCTCGTAATATACTATTATGGCAATGAAAATTATCGCAGCTGCTGATCTTCATTTGGGGCGGCGTTCGACCGGGTTAGCCGGCGATGCCGAGATCCTGGCGTCGAAACATGCCTGGCTGCGGCTGGTACAATGGGCGATCGACAACCGGGTGGATGCAGTAACCTTGTCTGGTGATGTAATCGATCAGGATAATGCCTTCTTCGAGTCGATAGGCCCTTTGCAGCTAGGCTTCGAACGGTTGGGGCAGGCGGGTATCGAGGTCTTCTTGGTGTCCGGGAACCACGATTATAAGGTCTTACCATCCCTCATGGGAGACCAATATGGGCATGTGCATTTGTTGGGCAAGAATGGGCAGTGGGAGCGATGGGCGTTTATCCGTAAGGGAGAGACCGTAGAATTCCTGGGCTGGTCATATCCTGGTCCCGGGCCATATGTAACCACATCACCAATCTCCTTATTGAGTGCAATGTCGTTGGATGTAAGCCATCCCGTGATCGGACTATTACACGCGGACTTGGATAATATAAATAGTAAATATTGCCCAGTAGGTCAGCAGGAACTTGTGGGGCTTGGCGTGGGGACATGGATCTTGGGCCACATCCACAAACCAGGCGAATGGCGTTTACCGGGAACCTCGATCTATTATCCCGGCTCGACGCAGGCCTTGAGCGCCAAGGAGCCGGGAAAGCACGGCTTTCTTTTGATATCGATAGATGGCGGGCAGGTGGAGATCGCGCGTATCTCGCTTTCGACCGTGCGCTACCAGGAATTGGAGATCGATATCACCGGTGCGAACACACGGGAGGAGCTATGGCCGATCGTGATGGAGACGATATTAGCAGATGCGCGGATTATGCTGCCTGAAATGGATGGTGTCAAACTGCTAAGCTATGATCTCCGGCTGGTGGGCGAGCATGCAGATGATGCCCTGGTGCTAAAGTGGGCGGACGACAGCCGGCGAGAGATGGCAGTGCCCGTTGGAACTGGGACGACAATATCAGTTAGGAGTGTGGTGTCGGCTATCCGGCCGCCTGTTGGGGATTTGGCGGAGCTCGCTAGACAGCCCTCCCCGGCAGGTGCGCTTGCTTCAATGATCCTGGCCATTCGCCAGGAGCGGGCGACGCCGCTATTAACGGCATTGGAGGAACAGTGGGAGCAACGGCGCCGACAATTGCGAATTAGCGGAGTCTATCAACCATTATTGGGCACTGCGGTTTTGGATAACAAGCCGGATAGTGCCCGCGAGTATTTACTGGCGGAGGCTAACAGGCTGCTGAATCAACTTTTATCACAGACGCAAAAGGCCAATTAATTCATGGAGAAGCATGTTTCTCAGCTTCAAGAGCTGTCCATACTGAAAATGCCGGGCTTGCCAAAGGGCCTGCCTGTCTACCGGAGTCTTCGGCCACATATCAATATTGTCTATGGACGGAATGGAAGCGGGAAGAGTTCCACCGCCCGCGCCATCCGCGATTTGATCTGGGGTAGCGCAACAGCGGAGATACAAGCGGAGACGACGGTAATGATCGGTGCCGATCGGTGGGATCTAAAGCTGGACGGCCGAAGGATGCTGGTTCAGCGGAACGGCATCAATGAGCCTTTACCTGGTCGGCCGGCGACGGAGGTGTCGGATCGTTATATACTGGCGCTACATGAACTGGTCATAAAAAATGATGAGGGATTGGCCACTGAGATTATAAAGGAGTCGATGGGCGGGTATGACCTGGATGCGGCGAGCCGCCAGCTGGGATATGCTCCTGGTGCGAATACAAAGGGAGTGGGCCCTTACAGGGAGTGGGATAATGCCAGTCGGGAGTATGAACGAATTAAGCGCGAACAGGAAGGCGTCAAATATGAGGAAGAGCGTCTCCCGGCGCTGATGAAAGCCCGGGAGGAGGGCGAGGAAGCGGGGCAGCTCAAAGTCTGGTATGAAAAGCTTTTGGCTTGGCTGGAAACCAAGGGAGAATTAGCGCAGGCAACGGTAGAGGTCGATACTTTCCCGCCCATCATGGAATTCGTGAGCGGGGAGGAATATACTGCCATAGGGGAGCTGGAAAAAGAGCGGGATAGGGCGAACGGTCTGGTGGCGGAGGCGGATAAAACCAGCAATAGCAATTTGACGCTGAAGTTCGGATTGGGATTGCCGGCGGAGGGATTGGCTGGGACTGTTCTCCTCGAGATGGAAGAGCGGATCGCGCTCTTGGAAAACAGTGAGCGGGATGCCTCGGCCAAACAAATGAGTTTGGAGGTGGCGATCACAACTGAGCGGAACAAATTGACGCAAATCGGGATGGGGAATGCGCCGGAAGATTGGGAAGGGATCGTACCTGGAGATGTCGGGGTCCTAGACCGTTTACTGCAGCAAGAGCATATGACATTAAGTGCGCAACAGGCACTGGAGTCGCTTATCGAAATCGTAAAGCGGGATACCCGAGAGCAGGCCCCGGCGAACGTGGAACAATTAACCGCCGGCATCCTGGTATTGAGCAGTTGGCTGCAGGAACCCGTGGGTGACGCCGCTCCACAGTGGCCGATATGGCTATTGATCGCCGCCGGGTACATAGCCGCAGCGTTTGCCGGTCGTTATCCATTTATGCTCGTCGTGGGGCTGGCCTTACTGGTCCTGGCGTTTTGGCTGGCGGGGCGGAAAAAGACAGGAAAGGCCGATGCTCGGATATTGGACTACGGCAAGCTGGAACTGCCGCGTCCGGCTGTCTGGGACCGGCCAGCCGTTATACGCAGTATGGAGGAACTCGTGAGGGAGTGGAAGAATTCGATTTGGCAAAAGGAGCAACAGACGCGGTTGGAATTATATGCCGAAGAAACAAGACGATTAACCCCCATGTTCGATGAATTGAGGCAGCAACGCATGCGGCTCGAAGAGCGATTGAAGGTATTGCCGGATGGTCCTTTTAGGTCCAATTTAAAGCGCTTTGACGCGTTGTATTGGTTTTTGAAGTGCGTGGATGAGTGGCTGTTGGCGCGGGAAGACAAACGGGCTCTTGCTAAAGAACTAGAGGTGCTAGTAATGCAGGGCAAGCAGCAATTGGAGCTGATCAACGGGTTGCTACTCGCGTGTAATTCACCTGCGGCGGTTGACGGGCCGAGTGCCCGGGCTCTTTTGGTGCAACTAAAGGAGAAGGACAAAGCCTGGCAGACAGCCCGTACAGCGATCGCACATGCTGAGGAGAATCGGAAAAAAGCCCTGGATCAGCTCGCTTTAGTGGAAGAAAAATTATCTAAAGTATACAGCAAATTAGCAATCCCGGAAGGAGACAAAGAGGCAGTGCGTCGGATGGTTGGGCGACTAACCGCTTACCAACAAGCCAGGCGGGAGAAGGACGTCTATAGCCGTTTGTTGACGGAAAAGTTGGCAGAGTTGCAACTGCACTCCCGATACCCTTTGTTAAGCGGTGAAGTGGAAAACGCGCATCCGGATGAGGTCGGGCAAAAATTGAAGGAGCTGGCTGGTCAGTTGGAACGGCTTGAACTCGTTAAGAAGGAGATATATGAGATCAACCTCAAGGTCAATGATAGAAAAAAGGGAAGTAACCTGGAGGCCGCGCTGGTAAAAAAAGAGGAGACACTGGAAAGCTTGGCTGATCTCTACTCGACGAATTTGGCGAATATAACCGGTACGCTCCTGGTGGACATTCTGAAAAAGCAAACGGGTGAGGAGAACCAGCCCGCGGTATTCCGCCGGGCGAAACGAATCTTTGGCCAAATTACGGCCGGACGCTATGAGCTCATCGAACCGACCAGCGACACAGGACCGCTATTCCAGGCTTATGATACCATTTTGCACCGGGGTCAACCATTGACTGAACTTTCGACCGGGACGCGTGTCCAGTTGTTGCTGGCGGTGCGACTGGCCTTTATCGAGGAGCAGGAACAGGGGTTGCGACTTCCGGTGCTTGCGGATGAGCTGTTGGCAACCACCGATGAGGAGCGGGCGAAGGCAGTCATCGAGGCTTTGGTGGAGATTGGCAAGGAAGGAAGGCAGGTCTTTTATTTCACGGCGCAGAAAGAAGAGGTGTATAAATGGAAGAGCTATTTAGATGGCCGGCCAGAAGTGAGCCTGGGTCTATTTGAGCTAGACGGCGGGACGAATGATGTACGTGAATTATCATTGCCGGTGCCGGATGCGACGGCCTTTGCTTTTCCATCCGATATTCCGGAGCCAATGGGTCTGACCCACGCGGATTATGGGCGGGCGCTCCATGTCGAGCGATTCGATTTGCTCAGGGATAAGGTAGGGGCATTGCACCTTTGGTACCTGGTGGATGACCCGATAGCGTTGGCCGGGTTGCTTCGCCGCGGAATCCATTATTGGGGCCAACTGGCGACGTTTGTCGCCCATAATGGAAAGCTGCCCGATGGAGTGGGTGAACTGCTATCCGGAATCCGGGCACGGGTAGGGTTATTGGAGCGATTCCAGGAGCTTTACCGGCAAGGCCGGCCGTTGCCGATCGACCGGCGGGTGTTGGAGGATTCCCGTGCGATCTCCGGTCGGTTTATGGATGAGGTCTCGGACCGGCTGGCAGAACTAAGCGGAAATCCGCGAGAGTTACTTGGACTACTAAGAAATAAAGGGATTGAGAAGTTTCGTGTGGCGAGTGCGGATGAGTTGGAAAAATATCTATTGGAGAAGGGATATATTGGAGAAGAAGAACCGATGACGCAAGAAGAGATGCTGCTGCGGCTGCAAGCATATCTTTCGCAGCAAGAGTTGGAATTGGCGGCGGCGCAAGACTTTTTAGCCAGGGTAATTTAGGGATATTAGGATTTAATCGATTTATTGATCAGGAATGCGTATTGTCCTTTTGTTAGTAAGCAGCCTATTATGGTTCTCTTGCGGTGCTCCGCGCAACAGCCGTCCAACGGTTGCTACGGCTTTGCCGACTCGCGACTCTTCAAATGCCACCAGCGAGGAAGGTTCTGCACCGTCGTCTTTAGATACAACTAGTGCCGGGATTCGGGCGTTAGGGAAATTCTTCAGGGTGGAGAAGGAGCGGGGAAACGGTATCTATCTCCAAGCTTATATTTATATATCGGATACGAGTAAATTGGTGGCGATTAACACCTTTCTGCGCATGCGCTATCGGTCCCGGTTTACGGAGGCCTTGGATATCTGGTATTTTGACAAGCCCCATATGGTCGATAGATATCTCAGCGCGGTGGATGACCAGTCAGTTTCGGACGACGCTTTCGATCGGCTGGACCGCCATATGGTGTGCCAGTATTCGCAGTTGCGGGAGGGGGTAGGGACTTTGGATTGGAACAAACATTAATTTATATTTTCACTATGAGAGCAGATTTTGTTGATTGGTTAAATATCCAGCCCTATGCGGAAAACACGAAAAGTACACAGCTTTATCGGGTCAAACGCGTGGAAGATGCGTACGGTAATCTCGATGACCATTTTAGAAACGGCACCTATCAGCAAATTATAGATGACTTACAATATTCCGCAAAGGATGAAAGGGAAAATAAGCCTAATCTGTCCAAAATAAAGTTTGATGGGAATATCAAAAGCAATTTGGGAGACTATAAAAACGCAGCGGCGGGATACCTCCGGTTCTTAAACGATAGAGATTTTTTTGCCGCGCGAGATGAGGCGCCCCACGAAGCGCAGGACGTGTCCATGGATGAGGAATTCTCGATGGAGAAACAGCAACGTCTTTCTATGGAAAAGGACTTACAGGCGGCTTTAAGAAGAAATATTAGATCGCTTGGGCCTAATCTTAAAATAATAGATGATGGAGCCGAACGTAGCGTCAAGACCGGTTTTATCGATATTACCTGTGAGGACGATGAGGGTATCGTGGTAGTGGAATTAAAGGCAGGCGTGGCGGACAGCCGTTCTTTTGGCCAAATCCTGGGATATATGGGCGATCTGATGGTCGAGGAAAAGGGCAAGAAGATAAAGGGAATCCTGGTCGCCCATGATTTTGACAAACGATGCAAATCGGCAGCGCGGGCCATTCCGCGGCTAGTGCTTAAGTGGTATGCTGTCAATTTCAGTTTTCTGCCAGTTGAGTAATCATTTTCCAAAGACAACTTTGGAATAACATCCTGAGCGAATGTGTAATTAGCACCGCCGGTGAGTCAAGCTGGTAGGCGGCAAACAATTTATCCTTCGATTTGGTCCCCCCAAAGACTGTCTTGAAAATCTGCCATCCTTTGATTATTGCTGAACATCTTATTGATTCCTCCGGTCATTTTCATCTATTCCTTTAGTAAGGGACGCATACCGAAGGATCCCAATAAACAGAAACCTATCGGTTCGAAAATGGCAAAGCTGGATCAATGGATTCCCCAATGGCGCGATCGAGTCGATTTCGAAGTAGTTCCCGTCATTTCCTCGCAAGAAGCCAAAACAAAACCGTGAGCCCGCGAGACACCCCTCAAACCCTATACCTGCACCCCCACCATTCCGCCTGGGAAGGCCACCACATCGCTCAACTTCAAAAAAACCGGCGCCGGCGATCGCTACAATAAGCTTGTGTAGCGGCAGCCCACCTGAACACTCAACGCAAAGCCCCACCCCGCACCCCATCACTATCCCCCCGAAACCCCTCCACCCTCACCTTCAACACCCCCGCCCCACCCAAATCCCGCAAAATCACATCCGACCCATTCCGCAACTCGATCGCCGCCGAACCAGCCGCGCAACAACCACCCCCACCACCAGCCGCCGAATCCGCACCGCGAGCGGCCGAACCAGCTGAACCGCCAGCCGCACCCCGACCCGCCATACCGCGACCATCCACCCCGCGAGCCGACGAATCCGCACCCCCGGCAGCAGAACCAGCGCCGCGAGCCCCCGAACAGCAGCCCCTGCCCCTGCCCCAGCCCCTGCACCCCGAAACCCATCGATCGTCAGCCTCGAAAAATCCTCACAATAAACCGCATTCGTAAAGAAATCCGGCAAGCCCGAACCCCACCGCACGTCGAAGCCGCGAAGAGTCAATCCCTCCACATGCCGCGCAAACACCGCGGGGATATCATGCTTAAATATCCCGAGAGAAGGATCATTCACCGGCCGCAAGTCGAAGTTGCCGCCATAGACATCCGTCAACGGCCCGCGGGAAATCGTCAGCTCCACATTCTCCAGCCGGATATCCCGCAGCACACTCTCGTCCGCCCCCCACAGCACAATCCCCTGCTCCCCACGCGCAATGATATTCGTAAACCGGATATTACTAATCGTCCCCACCACGGTACTGCCCAGGCCTGGCAACGCGGAGATATGTATCGGCTCCCCATGCCCCCACCACTGCCCCGGATAAAGCCGCGTGTCGATGATCATGTTCGAAAAAAGCGCATTGGAAATCGCGCCACCCCTTCGCTGAAAGATCCCCACACCCCGATTGCTTCCATAGATGCGGATATTGTCAAAAAGCAGGTTGCCCGAATTGTTGTCATTGAACGCATTGTACCCCACCCGGATGCCACAGCTCCGCGAATGCAAGCTACAATTCGTCACCTTCACATCGCTCGTCCCCACCACCGCAATCGCGTCATCCCCCGCCCGGATATCGCAGTCCGCGATGATCACATTGCGCGAGTCATACATATCCACACCGTCACTGTTCGGGACACTCATATTGTTGTCGATCGAGATGCCCAACACCTTCGCATCATCACACGCGTTGAGATCCATCGTCCAGTCATTGGCATTTCGCACCGTGATATCCCGCACCAACACCCGTTTACACGCATGGAACAAGATCTGCGTCCCAGGCCGGTCTACCCACTTCCCCTTCCACATCAGTGGCGCCTCGGCCTTCCCCTCCCGCGCATTCATATACCCTATCCCCTGCCGCGTGTACTTACTATCGTCTTCCCCGCTCACCTGAACACTATCCGCATACATATACGCTTCCGACCTGCCATCGATCACCCCCGTACCCGTCAACGACACATTCTCCGCCTTATCGGCAAAGATCAATCCCAGCTTAAGCCCACCCGCGCCGCTGCCGCTAAATCCATAGTCCCGCTGCAAACCATAGTCGTTGGTATTGGCGCTGGCGAGCAAAACCGATCCCGGCCCCAGCCGCAACTCCACGTTACTATAGAGCCGAATGGTCCCGATCACATAGGTCCCCGCCGGCACCAGCACGACACCCCCACCCGCCTTCACACACGCGGCTACCGCCTTATCGATCGCCTTCGTGTCCAGTGTATGACCATCCCCTTTAGCGCCATATTCGCGAATATTAAAAACCCCCTCCTGTCCGCTCGCTGCGAGCCCTACACCCACAAGCCCCACAACTAAAATGACGCTGCGCGTAAATTCGTTGAATATTCGCATGGCATACAATTTGATCCAAACTTACCAAGGAATCCGCCGCATTCCTGATGCATTTTTATCCATTTCGAGGCGGCTTCTCTATAAACGAAATACCTTAAATCCGATAACCTCACCCGTCGCACGCCTCACCTCCTAATACGTCCAAAGTATGACCTCCATGGGAAAACGAATCCGCATGATTATCGGCTTAATAGCCATTCTCTATGCCAGGCCCGCCCATGCCTATTCCGTCCTCGCCCATGAAGCCCTCATCGATAGCTGCTGGGCAACATCCATCCAACCGCTTCTTTTATGGAAATATCCCGGCGCGACAAAAGAACAGTTAAAAAAAGCGCATGCCTATGCCTATGGCGGTGCCATAGCTCCCGATATCGGCTATTTCCCATTCGGCAACCCATTTTTTACAAACCTCGTCCACTACGTGAGAAGCGGAGACTATGTAGACGCCCTACTGTCCGATGCACAAGATATCGATGAATTTGCCTTCGCACTCGGTTTTCTATCTCACTATATGGCCGATAAGTATGGACATTCCCTGGCCACGAACAAGTCCGTTCCAATTTTATACGTCAAGGAGCACCAAAAATTCGGGAATTACGTCACCTATGAGGAAGATCATCTCTCGCACAGACGAACGGAATTTGGATTCGACGTACTCCAAACGGTGGAAGGTGACTACGCCCGTGTCGCTTATCATGATTTTATCGGCTTTCAGATCTCCAACTCGTTGCTGGAACGGGCCTTCGCCCAGGTTTACGGGCTCGACATCCACCAGGTATTTGCGCATTTTGCCCTCTCGGTTACAATGCTAAGGTGGTCCTTCAAACGACTGTTCCCGGCGCTCACGGGTACAGCATGGATCTTTAAAAAGCGGCAGTTAAAAAAAGCGCATTCCAGCCAAACGGGAAACAGCGATAACGAGGCCACGAACTATGAAAGCTACTATGAGAAGTTCGGCAAGAAAAGGTTCGGTTCCGGCATTTACTCCCGCGCATACACCGCCTTCTTTAGCATTTTCGTCGCCTTCTTACCCAAGGTCGGCCCATTGAACGTGCTGAAATTCGAGTCGCCCGGACCTGGCGTAGCAAAGCTTTATTATAGCAGCTTCGACACGACGGTAAACAACTATATCTCGGCGATGCGAGCCTACCGAACCGGGACCACCAGGCTGGCAAACATTGATTTTGATACCGGCAATTATACCAAGCCCGGCGAATATGGTCTCGCGGATAAAAATTATGACCTGCTCGTCGTCGCCCTGGAGAAAAACAACTTCAAACTGCTAACTCCCGAACTCAGGGAAAACATCGTCGATTTCTATTCCCATCGCGTCGCACCCGAAGGCTCCCCGAAAGTGCAAAAGTCCTGGAGGAAAACCGAGACAGCATTGCACCAGCTTCGGGAAGCCAAAGTCAGGCAAAGATGACCCGATCCCCCACCGTTTAATCCATTTTTAATCGCCAGCACGAAACCCACCCGCAGCCAGCCCAAAAGCGAACTCATTCAATAAGTTATTCGATCCGCCGGCAATCGAAAGGACCTAACGTCAACCAGCGTCCCAGCGGTTTTAACCACCGCTTAATTTTGTTGTATATACCTTAGTAATAAGATAATCTTCCACCCCCAAAATCAAACCTTCAACATATGAAACGCACATTCACCCAATACATTGGGTTGACGATCCTTTTTGCCTCAACGATTGCCGGCTGCAAAACCATCCATCCCGGAGAAGTCGGTTTCATCGTCCACAAAGGAATGATCCGCCCCGGGATCCTCACCCAGGGCCGCTATCACTACAACATCTTCACATCGACAATTCATACCTTCAACACCCGGATCACCGAGTACTCGGCCACAATGCGTCCACCGACAAAAGAAGGCCTCGAGGTGAAGGTCGATGTAACAGTCCTGTATCACATTAAACCAGATGCCGCTCCCTCCATCTACGAAAATGTCGGCGTCGACTACGGCAACACGATCGTCATCAACAATTTCATGGCTATCGTCAGGGAATACACCATGCAATACACCGCCGTCGAGCTGCTTGGTGAAAGGACGACCATCGAAAAGAACATCGAAGACCAGCTACGCAAATCGATCTCTCCCTATGGAATCGTATTGGACGACGTACTCGTCAAAGATATCGATATGCCCGGGGAAGTCCTGCGGGCGATAGAAGACAAGGCAAGAGCGGAACAAATTGCGAAACAAACCCAGATCGAGCTGGAAACCAAGCGGGAACAAGAGGACTTCGATCTGGAGACCCGCGCAAAAGAATTGAAGTTCTCAATCGACAAAGAGCGAAACGACTCCCTCAAGATGCAAATCGAGGCCAATTCGATCAAGAACTATCAAATTACCATCAATCCCTCATTGACCGATCGGCTCTTAAAATACAAAAGCATCGAAGTCACAAAGGAACTGGTGAAATCGCCGAATGCGAAAGTCATTATCACGGACGGCAAATCAATGATGCTCAATACCATCGATGACAAATGAGAATGACACATTGCCCACCAACCATCGAGCCATAATGGACCCGCCAATACGAATTCAGCCAAAAAGTCTATTTTTGAGGGTATGTCAAATCCCCCTTCCGCTGAGAAATATATTCAAACTCGGGCAAGGACCCTCCCGATATACCGCTGTCTGGTAAATGCCCATTGGGAAAAAAGCGGGATGGTCAATGTGATCGTCATTCGCAAACACACCAATGGGAATTTTACCTATGCCGCGTATCTCGTAGACCTCCTATGCCTGGGCGTAAAGGATACTTACTATCAGTTCAACCAGGACGCCCGGGAGATGGAAGAATTTCTCGACGATTCGGACCAGGAATCCAAAATGCTGGAGATCGACTACTCCCTGGCGCATAACATCATTTTCGCCGGTCACGATTTCGCAGCAGAGTACCATATGCCCCAGCATCCTGATTTCACCCGAACTACCCGCTATCTGCTCGAGGAAGACGATGAGAAGATACCCCTCATCGATGTACACACCGGCGATGAAAACGGCCTGCCGCATCTCCTTGTCACCCCCGCCAATCTTCAGTCTGCCGCCCTGGGCCGACTGAAACAATATGCCGGCGAAGGAAATTATCGTTACAGCATCATAGGCAGCCCATTTGCCGATGATGACCCGACAACCGGTTTCGACGATGAACAAGAAGAAGATGATGACGATTTTGAAGATTACGCCTTCGACGATGACGATCTCGACGATGACGATCTCGACGACGACGTCGACGACGAATTCACCCCACACTTCCTCCATTGGAACCAGGATCAATGGAAGCAATTCATCCTAAAAATGACACCCGAAAAATATTCGGATTACGGAGCTGAAATAGCGTATATGTATGAAAAAGCGATCACCGTACCCGAATTGGCTGTCCGGGGAATGGATATCCGCGAGATGTTCGACAAAGCGCTACAGAGAGTGGATTGGGATGAAACGAAAACTGAAATGACCTGGCTGCACAGCGAGCAGGAGAAAGCCGAGCTTGGAAAGATCTACCAGCGGCTATTTAAAGACGGCAACTCTTCCCGGGAACTAAAGCAGCTCGTTAAGGAACTCGAGGCAGGCATCGCCAGATGGCCCCGCAATCCGATCTTCAGAAATTACCTGTACAACGCATACATCATGCTGGAAGACAAGGCAAAGGCTAACAAAGAGATGGAAGATACCCTCGCCCTGTTTCCGGACTATCTAATGGCGAAAACCGTCTATGCCGGCTACCTGATGAAGAATGGCCGCATCACCGAAGTACCGGGCCTATTGGGGAATGCACCTTATCTCGCAGACCTTTATAGCGAGCGCCGCTATTTCCATATCAATGAGTTCATGCATTTCAACACCGCCTGGCTCCAGTATTATTTGCTCACAGAGGACTTTCCGCTGGCCGACTTCTACGGCAGCCTGTTGGAATCCCTTCCGGAAAACATCTTAAAGGAGCAACAAGAGGATTTGCTGGAACTGCTTATGGTAAGACGATTTATGGATGTGACCAGGATCGTGGCCGAAGCCCAAAACAATACAAACGAGCTCGAACAAATCACTGCTATCCTGGCCGGGAGCATGCGTCAACCCGGGTTAACGCCCCTACTGTAACTTGAAAACAACTCCAAACTGGATATCCGTAATATCATGGCCCGCTTCCGCATTGAAGCCAAACGTCGGCGTGACAAAATAAGAGGCGCCGACAAATATACCCGGCACGGGAATCACGCTATTGTGCGTATAAGTGCCCGGATCGTTATAATATTGATAATGGTGGAAACCCAAACCGGCCGAAACACCGCCATAGGTATCCAGACCCCGGACCTGCCAGCCATAATGCCATGCGGCCCTACCAGCAATAATGATCGTATGGGAGTGGTAGTTGTCGTAATGGGCATATCCACCGCTGGACCACGATCCGCCGATCTCGCCCCCTAACGTGATCACGCCGGGCCCGGCCTCCCAGAGACCATCCTCGATGGCCACCTTCAAACCAAAAGGTGTGTTGTAATCATCGCCGTCATAATAACCGCCGACGCCTATGCCGCCATTCACGGTTATACTGCCCACGTGTACCGGTGTGACGGGTCCGTTGGACTGCGGGTGTTGGCCAAAAGAGGTGTTAGAAAGGATAATAAAAGTTACGATACAAAATAACCGGAGTGCGGACAGTCTTTTCATCATCTATTGGTTTTGTCCGCAAATATACTGCGTATCTCTCTATTTTTCTCCATCATCATGACTACGGTGTCATTTTTTTACACCCCATACGTATGCGCCACAACTCCGCCCGGAAAAGCCTTCACCTCTTTCAACTTCAAATAAACCGGCGCCGCAACCCCATTAAAGATCTGCATCCCATCGCCCAATACCACCGGGTGAACTGCCAAACAAAACTCATCTACAAGCCCCGTCGCAATGAGACTCCGAACAAATCCGGCGCCGCCAATGGCGACAATCGGTTTCCCCTCCTCGGCTTTCAAAAGCCGGATCTCCGAAGCAAGATCGCCGTCGATGACCCGCGCCTGCGCCCAGGAAGCATGAGCAGCCGATGCCGAACCACCGGGATCGAAGCCCTTATATCCGCGCTGAGTAAACACAGCCTTGGGAATCGAGTTCATCGCCGCGGCAAACGCATCCGTCGAAGTCGGCCAGTAAGGCGCCATAGCCTCGAACGATTTCCTGCCCATAATGATCAGCCCGGCCTGATCCGTTTGCGCAAGCGCCCAGGCCTTGGATTTTTCATCGCCGGTCTTAAAGATCCAGTCGGCCGAACCACCAGGTCCAGCAACAAAACCGTCGAATGACATCGACATCTTCACGATTAATTTTCGCATCTCTATTGTTTATTCAAAAGTAAGCCGACCTCTCTGAGCGAGACGGGTGGTAAACCGACAATCCCCCGGGGCGATTGCGACGTCCCTCCATTTGCATAGTTGACCTTTTTTCCCTATATTTCTGAATAAATTAACCATCCAATGAACCTCTTCACTCGCTTCTCCAACGGTTGGACCATCGCCCTCAATAGCTTTGCCGTCCTGAAAGAAAACAAACAGCTGATCATTTTCCCAATCCTCTCGGGCATCTCGATGATATTGGTGATCGGCTCCTTCATAACGGTTTTGCTGGCCTCCAGCGGTTGGGATATACAAGCCTTCAACGACCAAAGCCAGGTAGCCAACTACTCCATCGTATTCGTCTACTATCTGATAAACTACTTCGTTATCGTCTTCTTCAATACCGCCCTGGTTCATTGCACCCACTTATACTTTAGTGGCGAAGAACCCACTGTCAGGAAAGGCCTGCAATTCGCGCTAAGCCGGATCGGCGCCATCCTGTCCTGGGCCGTATTCGCCGCCACCGTCGGCACTATCCTCCGCATTTTGCAAGATAACCTGGGCCGGATCGGGAAGATCATCACCGGCCTCATCGGCATCGTGTGGAGTATCGCCACTTTCTTTGTCGTACCGGTGATCGCCAACGAGAACCTCGGTCCCATAGCCGCCTTCAAACGCTCAACCGAATTGGTAAGACAAAAATGGGGCGAAGGCCTGGGCGCGTCGTTCAGTTTTGGCTTAATTCATCTCGTAACCATTGTGGCATTGGCCATTCCTTCCCTTGCCCTCGGCTATTTTATACATCCCCTCGTAGGAATCGCGCTGTTCGTCCTCGGCTTTTTCGCCATGGTCGTTATCCTCAATGCCGCAAAGGTCATCTTCATTAGCGCCATCTACTATAACATCAACGGCGATCCCGTCAAGCATTATAATCAGCAGCTGGCAGATAACCTCTTCAGAGAAAAATAGGAGCTCACGTTACCTTGCCGAAAGGTACCACCGCACCCCCTGTCCAATAAACCATTCGTCCTGGGCCGCGTAAACCATAGCGGCCGCTTATCGGCTAATAAACAGAAAATCAATCTATTAAAAATAAATCCAACTATTTTGGCCGCCGATAATATCCTATTCGCATCCAAAATTATAGTAAATAGGCTCATTTTGGACAATAATGCCAATCGATAACCGTCCAAAATCGACCAAAATTCCTAATTTTGGCTGGAAATAAAACTCAATGAACATCACCGGTCGGATTTCAGAGCAAAAAATATTGGCTACAATGCTCGCATCTTCCGAACCAGAACTAATCGCCATTTATGGCCGTCGCCGGGTAGGTAAAACCTATCTCGTCCGAACCTTTCTTCAGGAATCGATCGTCTTTGAATTTACCGGAATCCATGAAGCCAAACGGAAGACCCAACTTGAAAACTTTAGCCAGGCTCTCCAACTGGCCACCAAAAATCCTATACCTTTGGCGGTCCCTACGAGCTGGCTGCAAGCATTTGGAATGCTGGACGCGTACATCAATACTCTACCGGCCGATAAAGCTGCGGTCGTATTCTTCGATGAGTTTCCCTGGATAGAAACACGCAAATCGGGCTTTCTTCAAGCCTTTGATCACTGGTGGAATGCCTACGCCACGAAAAGATCCCATTTGAAAGTAGTCATCTGCGGATCAGCCGCATCCTGGATGATCGATAAGATCATCAACCACCGAGGAGGTTTGCATAATCGTGTAACCCAAAGAATTCGGTTACTCCCATTTACCCTGGCTGAAACGCAGCAATATCTGCGGAGTAAGAATGTGATACTCGATCAATACAGCCAATTGCAGTTATATATGGCCGTCGGCGGAATACCGCACTATCTGCAAAACATTAGGCCCGGAGAAAGCACGGCCCAAACAATAGATCGGCTTTGCTTTGCAAAAGACGGCTTCTTGAAAAATGAATTCACTAATCTGTATAGATCACTATTTGCCCATTCGGAGAACCATGAACGGGTGATCCGGGCGCTGGCCGCGAAAGGAAAGGGTCTCACCCGAAATGAAATTATCGCCGAATGCCGGTTTACATCCGGCGGCACAACATCAAACATATTGGAGGAGTTGGAAGAATCAGGATTTATCACCCCACATATTCCTTTTCAAAAAAATGCCAACGAAAGTATCTATAAGCTATCGGACGAATATTCGTTGTTCTATCTGAAGTTCATCGAGCATGCGAAAGATACCGAAAACGGCGCCTGGCTCCGGCAGTACAGCACACCCGCTTATACAATCTGGAGCGGGTTTTCCTTTGAATCCGTTTGCCAAAAACATGTGTTGCAGATCAGGCGCAAGTTGGGGATCGAAGGAGTGTTGACGCATACATCCACATGGCGACATACACCGCAAAAAGGAGAACAGGGCGCGCAAATCGATCTCTTATTGGACAGGCAGGACCGCTGTATAAATATCTGCGAAATGAAATTTTCCAGCAGCGAATTCTTGATGGATAAAAAGTACGCCGGCGAATTGGATACTAAAGTGAATGTATTTCGCGCGGAAACCGGAACAAAAAAAACCATATTCCCAACTATGGTCACCACATTTGGGACCCGAAAGAATGAATACTATCTGGGCCGCATACAAGCCGAGGTGATCATGGAGGACCTGTTTTTCTAATCCTTCATCACCCTATCTATGCCCCTCGCGGAACTCCAGCGGCGTACACCCTTTCTGGCGCTTAAAATGCCGGTGAAAGTGATGGATGCTTTGATAGCCGCTTCGGTACGCGATCTCGGAAACGGTATCCCTGGTCTCGGAAAGCAGCCTGCAGATATGCCCCAGCCGGATCTCATTCAAACTCTCCGAATAGGTCTTCCCCACCCGCGCCCGGAAGCTCCGGCAGAAAGACCCCTTGGTCATACAGGCCTTACGCGCCATCTCCTCCAACGTCATGGGGCGGAAATAGTTCGCCTGCATCAAGGCCATCACCTCCTCGATCCCACTTTTTTTTTCAGCGGAAGGAGCGGAACCGGCGGCCGGCGCCGCAGGCAAGACACGTACGAAAAGGATCCTATCGGCATTCGAAAGCTCGTGCAGCAGTTCCAATAGGCCCAGGTAGATCGCAAAGCCGGTCCGGCCCCGCAACACCTCGAGCCGCCGGCATATTAAAGGAAGGACGCCCGCTTCAAAACGGACACCCCGGGCCGCCATCTCCAGCAACTCCGCAATAGCCTGCGTCTGCCTCTTGCCTAACATACCCTCTCCCAGCAAGTCTGCCGGCCAGCGGATCGCAAGGCCATCCTCCACAGAGGTCCGGCAACCGGCAGCGGAGTGACCGCCCGACACCCGCCTCCACCCATGCTTCAACTTCGGCCCCAGCATGATCGCCTGTGCCCCGGTCAAGGCAAAAGTCTCCCCGGCAACCCAAAACTCATAACTGCCCTCCGGCAACACCAGTAGTTCATATCCGTCATAAACAAAAGAGGAAGTATCGAGTGCAGGAGAAAAATGATGGAAGGAAACACACTCCCCATCATCTACAAGCGTAGTCTTGGCTAATTGGTTAGTTTTCATGGCAACAATCTTGGTCCTCCAAAAATAGCCGCGTCAGCCGCACAATGATTTTTTTGGCATATCTTGACAACACTTTGCACTGTCTGACATGAGTAGCGCCCCCGGAAAAGTGGTTTTTAAGGTCTTATCGTTACTGGCGGCTTCCGTCCTCCTCGCCTCGGCGGCCGTAGCCCAGCAGCACCCCCCCGTCCATTTCACCGCCCTCACATCCCGCGACGGCCTCTCCCAAAGCACCGTCAACTGCATCTTCCGCGACAGCTATGGCTTTCTATGGTTCGGCACCCAGGACGGGCTCAACCGCTACGACGGTTACTCCTTCACCGTCTACCGCCACGACGCGGCAAACCCAAAGTCCATAGCAGACAACCAGATCAAATCCATCATCGAAGATGACGAGCACCGCCTGTGGATCGGCACTCTCGGAGGCGGCCTGTGCATCTATGACCGCGACCACGACGCCTTCCTGCGGCTCGAAGACATCGGCATCCACCCGGCCTTCCACACCGACCCCGCCATCCTCAGCCTCCTCAAGGCGCGCGACGGTTCCATCTGGATAGGCACCTTCCGCGGCCTCCTCCACATAAACGCACAACACACCACCATCAGCGAATTCCTACCCGAACCAGCCGACACGGCAAGCCTCGGCAACGCGACCATCCAGGCGCTTTTCCAAGACCACACCGGCCGCATCTGGGTCGGCACCTACGGCGGCCTTGACCTCTACCGGCCCAGAGACCAGGGCTTCACGCACTGGCAACAAAACAACAGCCCCCTCACCAGCGACCACCTCACGGCCATCACCCAGGATCGCCATGGCAACCTGTACCTTGCAACGGACGGCGGCGGCCTCGACGTGCTTGACCCGGCGACCGGCGACCTCAAAGCCCACCAGCCCTCCCCAAACCCCGGCGCCATCAGCAGCCCTAACCTTCGCACCCTCTGCCCCGCACCCGACGGCGCCATCTGGGTGGGCACCGAAAATGGCCTCGACCGCTTCGACCCGGCCACACAGATCTTTACCCACCATCGCCATACGCTCATCGGCGAAGGCAGCCTAACCAACAACACCGTCACCTCGCTCCTCGAAGACAGCACCGGCATCCTCTGGGTGGGCACCGCCCAGGGAGGAGTGAATAAATACGACCGGAATCTTTTCTATTTCGATATCTACCGCAGCACCGCCGACGCGGCAAGCCTCAGCGGCGACCAGGTGACCTGCTTCGCCCAGGATCCGAAAGACAATATATGGATAGGTACGGACGGCTCCGGCCTCGACCGCTGGGACACCACCACTGGCCGCTTTGACCATTACTACCCGGGTAAACCTAATGCACCAGCCGGCACCGCAATCCTCGCACTCCTCATGCTCAGGGACAAACACACCCTCTGCATCGGCACCTATGGCAACGGGCTGGATCGCCTCGACCTCACCACCGGCCGCTTCACCCACCTCAAATCCGGCCCGGGCCCCAAAAACCTCAGCAACCCTTCGATCTACGCCCTCCTCGAAGATAGCCAGGGCAACATCTGGATGGGGACCAATGGCGGGGGCGTAGACGTCCTCCATCCGGATGGCACCATAGATAAACACTCCTTCACCGGCCGCAGGGATAGCGTCAGCAACAACTATATCCGTTGCCTCCTCGAAGCCCGCGACGGCTCCATCTGGATCGGCACCTACTCCGGCGGCATCAGCGTCTACGACCCCGCTACAAAACGATTCACCGTCTACGACAATGTGGTAAACCATCTCAGTAACCAGGTCGTATTCTCGCTTTGTCAGGATACCAAAGGCCGCATCTGGGCAGGCACCATGGGCGGCGGACTCGATCTCTTCGATCCGGTGACAAAACAATTCCGGACCTACAACGAAGCCGTCGGCCTCAGCAACAACATCGTCAATAGCATCATCGAAGACACCCGGGGCTTTCTCTGGCTCAGCACGAACAAGGGCATCAGCCGGTTCAACCCCGCAACCGGCGAATTCCGCAACTTCGGCATTCACCACGGCCTGCAAAGCCTCGAATTTCTCAACGGCTCAGGATTCCGCGACAACAAAGGCCGTATCTTCTTCGGCGGCATAAGCGGATTCAACGTCTTCGATCCCACGCAGGAAACCATAAACAAAGTCGCGCCGAAGCCGCGCCTCACCGATCTATACCTTTTCAACAAACCGGTAAGACCCGGCGAACCCGGCTCCCCCCTTAAAGAAGATATCAACCGGCAGCAGGAGATCATCCTCTCACACAACCAGTACGATTTCAGCATCGGCTTCGGCGCCGCCGGATACACTATCCCCTCCGACAACAAATTTGCCTATAAGCTACAAGGATTCGACGAAAGCTGGAACTTCGCCGGACCCCAACGGCGGGCGACCTATACCAACCTGTCCCCGGGGCACTACTCCTTCCACCTCAAAGCCGCCAATAACGACGGCATCTGGAGCGCAAATGACACGATCATCGGCATCACCGTCCTACCCCCGTTCTGGAAAACGTGGTGGGCCTATACACTCTTGGTGATCATCGCCCTGGCCATCCTCTATCTCATCTATCGCGACATCACGGAAAGAGAAAGACTACGCGGCCGCATCCGGCTGGAACAAATGACGGCCGAGAAAAACCGTGAACTCAACGAATTGAAACTGCATTTCTTCACGAACGTCTCGCACGAACTGCGAACCCCGCTGTCCCTCATTACCGACCCGCTTCGAAAACTCATCAAAGGAGAGATAAGCCCCGACGAAACCCGACGCTACGGCAAGCTCATGTACGACAACGCCACGCGTTTGACACGATTGATCGACCAGATGCTCGATTGGCGCAAGCTCGAAACCGGCCATCTCCGCCTCGACCCGCGGAGCACAGACCTCGTCGGCCTCACAAAAGATATCGCCGGGCTCTTCAGCCTCCACGCCACCGAACGCCACCTCGACTATACCATCTCCTCCCCCCACACGGAACTAAAAGCGCTCGTAGATACGGACAAGTTCGAGAAGATCGTCTTCAACCTCATCTCTAACGCGTTCAAGTATACGCCCGACGGCGGCTCGATCACCATCGCCATCCGATATAGCACCACCGGCACACAACCCGCCGCCGAACTCCACGTCCGCGACACCGGCATCGGTATCGCCCCGGACCTCCGCGACAAGGTCTTCGATCTGTTCTACCAGGTACAGGGCAGCCGCCGCTACGAGTCCGCCTCGACCGGCATCGGCCTCGCCCTCGCCCGCCAGCTCGCCGAATTGCACGGTGGCACCCTCACCGTCACCAGCGAAGAAGGCGCCGGCTCCGACTTCATCCTGACGCTTCCGTTAAACGAACCGATACAACACACCGCCCCGCCTCAACCCTTGACTGCGAGCCCCCAAAACCCCGCCGAACCCCGGGCGAACGCACCCGTCCAAACACAAACGGGCCCCATCGCGACAATGCCTACCGCTTCAGAGCCAACCCAAGATCCCGACGCAGATCTCGAAAATAACACGCCCCTAATCCTTCTCGTCGAAGACAACGCCCACCTCCGCGACTACATCCGCGGCGAGCTCCCGCCCATCTACCGCACCGCCGTAGCCGGCGACGGCGCCGCCGGTCTCGAAAAAGCACTGGAGCTCATCCCCGACCTCATCATCAGCGACGTCATGATGCCCAACCTCAGCGGTCTCGAACTCTGCCGCGCCGTAAAAACCGATCGGCGTACAAGCCATATCCCCGTGATCCTCCTCACCGCACGGCAATCCGACGCCCACCAGGTCGAAGGCTACTCCGCCGGCGCGGATGTGTACATACCCAAACCATTTAATATGGAAGTGATCACCGCCTGCGTGAGCAGTCTGCTCGAATCCCGCCGCAGGATGCGAGAACTCTATCGAAAACATACGCTGCCCCGCGAAGAACAACACTCCATGCAATTGAACTTCCTCGACAGGCAGTTCCTCGAAAATGCCGCCGCAATCGTCGACCAGCACCTCGCCGATCCGCTATTCGACGTCGAAGTATTGGCAGCCAGGCTCAAAGTCAGCCGCCGCCAGCTCTACCGTAAATTAAATGCACTCACCGGCGAAACGCCGCATGATTATATCACCACCCGCCGGCTCACCAAGGCAGCGCAATTGCTGCTCACCGGCGAGCTCACGGTGGCGGAGGTGGCCTATAAGACCGGCTTCACCGACGCCGCCAATTTCTCCCGCAGCTTCACTCGCCACCATGGCCGGAGCCCTTCAAAGTACCGGAAGGACGCCCGCTGACCTTGCCGGCGTTCATCCCGCTGACCCGTTCAGCTATCACCGCCTTGTCCCAATCGATCACCGGACAAGCCACCCGCAACACCCCATCCCGCACCCAAACCGTATCCGTCCCGTCGACTACCCCTTCCCGGCAGTCCCACCAGCCCACCGCATATTTTCCATTCCGCCTCCCCCGCACCTCGAGCACCGCACCCCTCAAAGCCGTAACCCGGGACGCAGCACGCCCACCCCCCGCATTCAAGATCCACCCCGCCACCCGCGAAGAGTCCGCCGCCTTCAACGCATAAGCCCGAACCGCCACCGCAGCCCCAACACCCGCCTCCGAACCCCGAACCGCCTCCGCAGTCGCGACAACCGCCCCCGGTCTCGCCGCGAACCCCGCGGGCCCCTCCACCGCCGCGCCCACCGGCGCATACCGCCCCCGGATAAAATCGATCCGGCCGGCAAAAGCCGCCACCCCATCAAAACACGAATAAAGGTGCTGCGGATCTATATAATTGTCCCACCACCACGACAAACCCGGCCCCATAGCGCCACTCAATAACGTAGCCCAAAGCGCGTTATGAACATAAACGCCGCCGGGATCGGCAGCCGCAAGCCCACGCCCACCGCCGGCAAGTCCAAACTCGCCATTCATCGTCGGCTTCCCATACGCGGCACGATACCGCGCCACCCCCGAAGAAAGCACACTGTCGATCGGCTTATTGGTATAATAATGCGTCTGCGTAAAATCTATCCCCGGCAGCAGCCACGTCAACGAATCCCAACGCGCATCCCCGAAGCTCGTCGTGATCAAATGTCTATTCACATCCAGCCGCCGCAACCACGCCGCCATCTCCGCATGCCACGCCGCGACCTCCGCCCGATGAAAACGGAAATCGTCGGTCCAGTCGACCTCGTTGAACAACTCCCATGCAAGGATATGACTCGAATAGCCATACCGCGCCACGATATCCCTGAACCGGTTCCGGATCAGCGCCCGCGCCCGCGCGTCGGTGAAGAAATCCCAGGTATGGGCACACGGTCCGCCATTCGCGGCATTATAAGGATTCTCGCTCCAGTTCGGGTCCACCTTCGAGGAGACCTGCCCGTGATGATCCAAACTAAGCATCACATACACATGTTTTTGCCGGCAATAGTCGAGCAGCCAGTCCAACAAAGCCGCATTGGACTGCCGGTATCTTCCGAGACCTTCATAGCCCATAGGACCAGCGCGCCATTCCAGCCCCAAACCCCAGGCCGGCATCCATACCCGGATGAAATTACCCTTGTGCGCGACGAGCCGCGTAATCCACCTGCTATAATCCAGATAAGCGTTGGCATGCGCCCACCCCATATTCTCACCTATAGGAATAAATGCCGAGTCGCCGCCAAATGACAAATAAGGCGAGCCGCCTACCCGGAGAACCCCCGGATCGCCGCCCGCCACACAAGTAAAATGTCCCGATGGCCCCCACTGCCGTACACCTTTAACCTCGCAAAAAATCCGGTACGTCCAGCGTCCCGTCACAGCCGGCGAATAGCGCACCGCAAAATGTCCCGCCCCGCCGCCAGATACCCTCCCCGTCACGGTGTCGATCCGGCAATCGGTCATATAAAACCCATCCACCGTATCCACCCGCCCACGCGGCGAAGTAAACACACAACGCAAAGCAACCTCAGTATAATCGTAAGGATTAGTATAAAAGGAGTCCAGCCCCACGGAAAGCCCAAAACAGCCAAACCGCTCCGCCGGCCCCGGAGCCGCGGACACCCACCGAAAAATGGACCTCGGCTGCCCTCCGCCCAACGCAGCCAAAAGAAAATAGAAAAACCACCGCATAAAAAAGATTTACCTGGAAGCCGCCGAGGAACCCGAAGCCGAACCCGTAACCGAAGCCGAACCCGAACCCGTAGCCGAAGCCGAACCCGCCGCCGAAGCAAAAGGCGCCGCGTCCGTAAAAGACGACACCACCCGCCACAACGCGTCATCCGAGTCGAACACCGCATTCAACCCCTGTTCCTCCATGGGCGGATCACCGAGCCAGGTATCGCCTTTCTTCCACATCGGCTGCCCCTTCACCGGCCGCCCCTCCCCGCCAAAGGCCCAAAAATTGCACCCCGCGAGCCCCGAGCCCGAACGAATGCTTTCTGCAACCGTCCGGAATAGCAACGAGTAATACTGCTCCCGCAAAGACGCCGGCGTCCCGGGAGAAAACCGCTGCAAGTCCCGCGGCAAACCAAACTCTTCGATCACCATCGGCTTATCCAACCGCCGCGCAACGGCGAGGTGCTTATCGATGTACGCGATGGTATTAGCCACGATCCGCGGCATCGAAGCCGCAATGGACGTGTCGCTAAAAAAACCCCAGTTCTTCGGCCACACATGTATCGTAAGATAATCGATATTCTTATCCGCATGGATATCCGCATACAACCCCATATTGTCATCCGTACTCGCCATACCCTCCGTTCCCGTCGTCACGAGATGATCCGGGTCGATGCTCTTGATCAACGCCGCTGTAGCACTTACCCACCGACGATAGGCGGCATAAGAAGAAGCCCGCATCGGCCTCGGCTCGTTCGCCAGCTCCCAGGCCATAATAGAAGCATCCGCCGCATAGGGCTTATGAGTCACGCTATTCGTCCGGCCCACAATCTTTCGAACCTGCATATCATAATCCGCCATACACCCCGAACAGTTATAGAACTGAGAAACCTTATCCCGCATCTCGTCCCAGCTCAGCTTGCGCTTAAAAAGCGAATCCGCCAGCAACCCATTCCAGTTGAGATATTGTAGCCAGCCACCACTCCAGTCCCAATTATTGCTCAGATAGATCACGGCCTTCATATGACGCCGCCCCATCTCGCTCAGCACAAAGTCAAGACCCTGCAACGCCCCCTCGCTAAAGACACGCTTGCGCGGTTGCAAGGAAGGACCCACGCGATAAGAGCCGTCGATCGCACCAATGCCTTCCGCCCCGGCGAGGATACGCAAATTGGAAACCCCGTGCGCAGCCAGAAAATCCAGCTCCCGCATCACCCGCGCGCGGCCCGCTTTCCCATAAGCGGCATTCGCCAGCAAAGCGCCCTGCCAGTAATTAGCGCCTATAAAATTATACGGCTTCCCTCCGAGCATCAGTCGTCCACCCGCCCGGCTAACAAACCCCGCCGGCGCCACATGCGTATAGGCCAGGCTGCCCGGCAGCTGCCCATAACCGCCCCCGGCCTCGGAAACCCCACCAGGATCCTCATCTCCGCTAAACCCCGCGACCCCCGTCCGCACGATCCCCGCGCCATGCACATCCCGCACGACCGCACCCGTACCATCATGCAACTCGATCACCGCCCCACGGTCCGGCGAACGCGGCCCCGCCAAACCCCGAAAATCCTCCACCTCCAACCGCGAAAAGTCCTCACAATAAATGGCATTCGTAAAGAAAGCCGGCAGCGTCGAGTCCCACCGCACATCGAGCCCCCGCACCGTCAACCCCTCCACATGCCGCGCAAAAAGTGCCGGAATATCATGCTTAAAGATGCCCTGCCGCGGATCATTCACCGCCCGCAGATCAAAATTACCTCCATAAACATCCGTCAACCGGCCCCGCACAATCGAAAGCTGCACATTGTCGAAACGGATATCGCGCAACACACTCTCCTCCGAACCATAGAGCACGATCCCCTGCTCCCCACGCGCAATGATATTCGTAAACCGGATATTGCTCAACGTCCCCACCACCTTACTGCCGATCCCCGGCAACGCGCTGATATGTATCGGCTCGCCATGACCCCACCACTGCCCCGGATATAGCCGCGTGTCGATGATCATGTTCGAGAAAAGCA